>Ga0213839_1002267_pt1 | contig 10983 bp, 9 predicted proteins | sample SWPATP21_FD_160075 | JGI IMG/M metagenome (GOLD analysis project Ga0213839, IMG submission 160075) | Coastal seawater microbial communities from Marineland, Florida, United States - SWPA TP2 #1 | ecosystem: Environmental > Aquatic > Marine > Coastal | place: USA: Florida | collected 2016-08-14 | reverse complement strand
TTGACAGCATGACATCAGCGTCCGCCGACGCACACACGCTAGCAGAATCGCGGCGGTCATCCTTGATTCAACAAGAACAATTGACATCTGAAAAGGAGCTGAAGCTCGAACAGTTGCAGCAGAAGATGGCCGCAGCCGCGGCGCAAAATGATTCTCTTGCAGACGAACTTGCGAGCTCTCGCGCCAAAGAACGTTCCCTAGCCTCGGACATAAAGTCGTTGCAAACCAGGCTCGAGCGACAGGCGAAGCTAAATGAAGATGGTGCCGCAGCCGCCCAGGCACTGGAAGACGCTGAGTCGCGCTTGAAGACTCTTAACGCCACCGTCGATCAGCTTCAATCTGAGCACTCTGCGGCCGTACAACAAGCCGAACAGAACGCAGTGGAGGTCTCAGAGGTAGCCGCCGCCAAAACACAGTTGGAAAAGGACGCGGCCGAAGCACAGAAAGCTCTGGAGGCGACGAAAGCGCAACATGCACTTTTGGAAAAGCGTACCACCGAATTGGAAACCGAATTGTCAAAAGCGCAGGATGACCTGAAGATAGTGACTTCTCGCGCGGAAGAGGCAGAGTCTGGCCGCACCGATGCGAAATCTACATCCACGCAGCTGAAAGCGCAGTTGAAGGAATTGACGCAAAAACAAGTCGAGATGGAAGCTGCTTCAACAGCCAGGAAGTCAGAAATGGCAAAACTGGAAAGTCTAGTGAACGCAGCAAACAAAGAAGCGCAAGAAGCTTCCACGCAACAGGCGGAGCAGGCAGCTTCGGAGAAGGCCACTTCCGACGCTCTTGCCGCAAAGGCTGCGAAAGAGTTGCAACTGGAAGCTGAGGTTGTTACGCTTCAGGACGAAGCGAAGCAAGCCGAAGCAGAGCGCGGCGCGCTCCGAGATAGATTGTCTGAGACTGAAACTGAATTGGCTGCGCGAAACTCCACCCTGAAGTCGGTTGAGGCCAAACTGGTCAAGGAAAGGGACGCGCAGGCAGCCTCTGCATCGCAATGGGAATCAACTTCTGCTGCATTGCAGAACGAGCTCAAAGCAGCAAAAGAAGCAGAAGACACTGCTCGTGACAATCTGGAGAAAGCCAAAAGAATTGCCACTGAACGCCGCGAGGCCTTGCGGGTGCAAACGGACGCCGCTGAGTTGCTGGAACAACAGCTTGCTGAAGCCAAGAGCATCGCTGAATCTGCTAAAACGACATCTTCGTCCACAACAGAAGAACTCGAAAAACGGCTAAAAACTCTGAGAGAAGAACTCAAAACAGTGCGGCAATCCGCGGCCCGCAAACAAGATGTTTGGAAGGAAAAAAATGCGTCTCTGGTTGCGAAATCTGCAGCTGCAGCCGAAGCTCATGTTGCCGCGCACGAACTAGCGGGCAGGCACGAAGCGGAGTTAAAGCGGCGGGCGAAAAAAATCAAAGACCTCCAAGAGGAACTTGCTCAGGCTATGCAAGACCACGAATCTGCCGAGGCAGAGCAAGGCTCGCTGTCCAAAGAGCTCACTGCCGCTCAAATAAAATGTGCTGGACTCGAATCGGAAGTAGAAACATGGCGCGCTCGCGCGGAGAGATCAAAATCTGACCTGGAACGCCACCAAAGCGCTCTGGAGTCGGAGGCTGACTCTGCAAAAGCTGAGAAGGAAGCGGTAAAAGACATTGCTGCAGCAAGGCAGGCCTCTTTAAGTCGTGAGACTGAGGCGAGGGCTGTGGCTGAGCTGCGTGCACAGGACCTGGAAAAGGAGGCCAACGAGTACCGGGCATCACAGGAACAACTGCAACAAGAGTTGGACGCCGCGCGAAGTGAGAGGAATCGCCTTGATTCGGAAGTCCAAGCACTCAAACTAGCAGAAGTTCAAAAGAAATTCGACGAACAAGCATCGGAGCAATCTCAAAAGCTGCTGAACAGTCAACTTCTCCCGGGTCGTGCTGCGGAGGCTCCTGCAGCGGCTACTAAGAGCGATGGCGCTGGTACTGAAGCTGGCGGGTCGACAACGGGAATTCCCAGTCCGCTGAAACCTTCCTCGGGACCAGTAAGTGCACTTGCGAGCGACCTTGAACGGCAACGGCAGTATTCGCTTTATTTGTCGGAGTGTTTACGAGAGCGGCGGCACGCATACCACAAGCTGATGATGGAAATGCAAAACACGCAAGGGAAAATGCTGGTTTTCTTGCGGATTCGGCCAATGTTCACCGGTGGAGGGCATGCTGCCGAAACCAAAACCCACAGTGGAGAAGACGTCACACCATCCATTCGCGCACTCAACGACAGTGACAGCATCTATGAAGTTGAAGATCGGAGTCCACAGCCATTTTCGTTCGACCGTGTATTCGATCCACGCAGTTCAGAAAGAGATGTGTATGAAGCAGCGCATGCAAACATTATGAACCTTTCCCAGGGATACAGCAGCTGTGTTTTTGCGTACGGACAGACCGGGTCTGGGAAGACGCACACTATGTCCCACCTAAACGAACGCTTGCTTGCTGAGCTCTTTCGCGTCAAGGTGTGCAATTTCTGCTCGCCCGTATCTGGCCACCAGACATGTTTGGCCGTTTGTAATGTGCCGTGATGTGGGAATTCAAGTTCACTGGGTTGTGTGTTGGCTTGTTGTGTTGTGTGTATCTTCAGGTTGTGGAAAGTCAACGATCAGACGACGATTTTGCGGTGAGCATCGCGACATTGGAGATTTACAATGACCAACTTCGCGATCTGAATGCTCTCCCAGGAGCCCCTGCCGTCACTATTGGATCCCGATCTCGTGCAAGGTCGAAGAGCTCAGACAGTCACGAAGACGGCACCGACTCTAAGTCAGGTTCAATCGACGATGGGCGCGGAACGTCTGTGCATGGCTTGAATTGGGTGAGCGTGAAGGATTATGACGAAGCTGTGCAAGTGATGGAGAAGGGGCGTGCCAATAGAGCGACCGCCACTACCAACATTCATGCCCACTCGAGCCGTTCGCACGAGGTTGTCATAATCAATTTACGAGCACGACAAGGAGGCTCGTCGTTCTCAAGTGCGTCGCTTTTCTTGATCGACCTCGCTGGATCAGAGCGCGTCAACAAATCTAAAGTCACTGGGGATCAATTAAAGGAGGTAGGTTGATACTACTCAGCCACAATGAGTTGTTGCTGTGCGCTGCTCACTCGCGAATCATGTTGCCGTAGGCTCTGGCGATCAATAAATCCTTGTCAGCCCTCGGCGATGTTCTGCAAGCAATTGACAAGAAGTCATCACATGTGCCATATCGAAACTCGAAGTTGACGTTTTTGCTGAAAGATGTACTCAGTGGAAACTGCAGAGCGACTATGATTGCGACAGTGAGCCCGGAACCAGAGTACTCGCAAGAAACGTTGTGCACCCTGAACTTTGCATCACGCGTTCGGACTCTCAAATTGGGACGCGTCAAGAAGGCCATGCAGCGCGAGGAAACTGCAGCGAAACTTCGCAGCCAACTTCGATTGAGCGAACAGCGCAGGTGCGTGCATATGTCGTTGTGTCGCGCATGTGTCGCGCATGCGCGACGTGGATTGATCTCTGAGTTGCTCCTAGTCGTCGGCAAATCTCTGATTTGCAGCGGCAGTTAGCGTCTGTGCAAGGTCATCTGGCCGCTGCGCAGCAGCAGGTTTGTGTCTGTGGGCTTCAAGAAGCACAATTTGACGCGAGTGCGCTGACCGCAGTCACATGATGTAGGCCCATGATGCACGCCGCGAGGCAGCTCGGCGGCAGAAGAACCTCAGCGATGCAGGAAGTACTGGAGCCAACTTGAAGCGGACGGTGGCAGATTTAGAGGCGCGGCTTGAGAAGGAGCGCGCCAATGCCGCTGAAATGCAGAAGGCATCGGCAGAGGTTCGCGGTTGTTGCTACTTGCACTTCTGTTCCTCATAGACTGTCTTCAATGACACTTTTTTGTACTGCAAGGCTATGGCAAAGCTGCGGCATGCCAAGCGAGCTTTGAAGATGGACCACCAAAAATTCCAGGATAAGTTGACACGGCTCACCGCGAAAGCTAATGTCGGTGACACAGAATCACATCGCCTCCAAAAGCAGTTGGCTACCACCACGTCGAAGTATGACGACGCCCGCAAGGCATTGCGCATTGCGAACAGTGAATTAGATGGGTTCAAGACTGAAGCGAGGCAGCTGTCGCTGGAAGTTGAACGCTTACGGTTCGTTCACGTGTTGTTCGTTACACATCAGTTTGGCATCCAGGCTGACGTCTCCACGTGGCGTTCGTCTGTTGCACAGGAAAAACACGATCGCTTTGCAAACAGCTGCAGACAACAAAAGTTGGCAATCCTCCCCCAAAATTGCCCGTGCTGTTAGTTCAGGTTCAAAGCGCTCACCCTATCACGGTTCATCCAGTCACGACAAATTGGTACATGAGAAGAAAGTATTGGAAAAGCAGCTTGCCGAGGAGAGAAAGTTGCGATTGTCGGTACGTCGACGGTTGATTGTAGAAAAGATCAACTATCTGAGGGTGCATTGACGCAAACGTCATATTGAACGTGTGCCGTCCAACTTAGGTTACACTCCCGTTACAAGCTCAAATTGAACAGCTGTTGGCGCTGCTAAACGCAGGAGGTGGCGGCAAGGGACAGGATGCTTCGGCAACAGTCGACAAACAAGATGACGTGCCAGATGAGAATGACCCAGAGACGGAGACGTGGTGATGGATCAAGTAACAAAACAACAAATGCTTCGTCTGAAAGTTACATAATCATAAAACGGAACACGAGGAGTTTGCGTTTGGACTGATGGCAGCGTTGTTTCAACGTCTGCGACCAAATGCTGCGTCGATTCGGTTCGTCCGCGGCTGCGCCGCTGCACGGTGCATCTGCATAGCTTGCTGGTATTGCTGTTGTGCGATCGCTTGACGACGCCACAGCTCACGCTGCATTGGGGTGGCGGTCTCCGGAAGCGCTCGGTTGGGCAAAAAATTGTTGCCAAATTGCGGCGGTGCTGTCATCACTGGCGAGCTTGGGAGGAGTGGAGCGTCGGGCTGATTGCTGGTGGCCGCGAAGTAGTCATACGTCGTTGAGGACGGTGAATTTGCGTTGGCTGCCGCCGATTCTTGGATTGCAACACCGTTTGTTGCCGAGGCAGATGTTGCTCGTGGTTGCTGGACGACAGGCGCGACGTTCGCCGAGGGTGCTGCAAAAAGATCGTCAAGTGACATGATGCTAGATGTCGACGTTGTTGAAGTGGCCTGAGCCACAGCGACCGGGGGTGCGTGTTGCGTCGTGTTTTGCAACTCATTGTAGCGATGCCGTACTTCTGCTGCAGCCTTTTCGAAAAGCGCAGTGTCATCTTCGTCATCGCTGTTGTCGTTCGGGATATGCTGGAGAGGGGGTACCGATGTTGACATTGGCAGTTGGAATGACGGTGGCCTTGGGCGTCGGACAGATTTGGATCGAAAGGACCTTGTCTGTATGAAAATACAATCAGCGTGAAAGCGTTTCAACTACATTGCGCGGGCGTTTCCCACATGTCCGCACGTACCAGGGTGTTACTTTGACACTGCTTGTGCACATTCACAAATGGCGTGTAGAAGCTGTTCGATGCTAAACGCTTGGCGTTCATTTTTGCGATGTTGTCCTTCTTGCGTTGCTCTCGACCTCGAACAGAGTCCAGAACTCGCTTGTCGTTGAGCATCTTGTACAACAAAAGCAACTGCTCCCGGATTCGGAAGTTTAATGTGCCCCCGCCTGCAGCTGCATTTTGTATCTTGATCACCCTCCGTAGGATTGGGAACCGGAAACAAGACTGAGCGATGACGAATGAGTTGCCTGCGACAAAAAACATACACACTTCAGCACACGCATGCACTCAATTGCGGCGCTAAAATGGGCAGTTGTGGAAAACCTGTTATCATCAGCTCCCGTAGCAACATTATTGCCTGTGTGTTGCGGGTGTCACATGTCAGTCGAGCGAACGCGCGTATCCAGGCGATATTCGTGTCACGACGGTGCTACATACTTGAAGGAGTTGCCGCAACAAACGATCCTGCTTCGCCGACTGCTCTTGCTTCTGTTGCCGCTTGTCCTTTACGCAACAACAATGGCAGAATCCAATGATCAGCAACAGTCAAAAGCAGTCGGTTGGTGGCATATGCACACTGTTCCTCTGATATTCACCTGCTGTTGCGCTGAAGTTGAGGCGGTGACCAACGTGTTCCGAGCGGCTTTCAAAGCGTTAGTGGCGTCGCACATGATGTGGAAGAGCATATCGAGGGTGCTTCGGCAATTTGCAAAGCTGTAACAGCTCTTTAATAAGAATCTTGTGTCCGTTCGTTTTCTTTGCAGCTCCTGTTTCGATAGAGCCGAAATTTTCTTGCCTAAGGGACGGGCCAAACATGGGTCAGGCACTATTGTTGCCACCTTAACCGGGAAACACTGACCATTTGTCAAGCGGGTGACAATTCCACGAATCCTGTTGACTTTCTGCTGCGAAGCGTCGGAGAAAATTGAACCAATTGCTGACTTGGTATCGCCCTGAGCACAAGACACATGATAACTCGATGCATCCCGACAGCACCACAGTGGCACGTGGTCGTACCCAACTCATTCGTTCATTTGTGGCGTTGATTGCCGTGAAGTAAAGCTCGTACCAACCATCTCGTGTTGTGGCCATGAAATCGTCCGCCTGTTGCGTACCGTCGACAAAACTAGTCAAACTCCGCTCGTTGCGTGTAGAATCCTTGCCACGCGTGTCGGATTTGGGACCGCGACCACCATTTGTCGCCTACATTGGGGTGTCTGGTAAATCGCTAATTCCGCGCACATGGTCGGGTGAAGCACAGTCGTACCTGCAGGAACCTCTGGAGAAGCAGCGTTTCGCTCATGTTTCGTATAAGTTCTGACACACACAGGAGATCGGTTAGTCTAAGCAAGCAATGTACCATGCAAACGAAGCAATGATGTACCTTTGAGATGCACGTCCGGAACAGCGTCAACAAACTTTGGAATGTCAAGCATTGGACCTTTCCGTCCTCCGACTTTCGATCGTTCAGAGTTGGTCTTCGTAAATCGTGACACGGACCGAAACGCACGAACAAAGAAGCCTAAAAAGGATATGCGGAAGGCTCTGTCATTCAGGAAGGCTGCGTGAGTCCGATTTCGATTCGGGTTCGTTGTGTCCGTGTGGGAGGCTTGGGCAGCTGCGGTCTGGGAAGCCATGCCTCGACTCTTCGAGGAACTTCGGCGTACACGGCCGACTATACTGTTAAACGTAGACTGCAAGGCCAGTAAAGTGCCGCTGACGACCTTCTCGCCTTCTCCACGTGCCAAGTATGACAGAACATCGTTTCGAAGTCTGAGGCTATTATATGTTCTAATGTCGGAGCGAGAAAATGACCATGTCGTCGGATTAGTTCTCAGTCATCAATGCACGATACCATACCACTTAATCACAACGCACCCGTGTTTGCTGCTCATGCTGCCAATGCCGAACACCTGCAAATTGGAGATATGTCGTTACAAGTCTGCGAGTCGACTCTGACAAAGTTGGCATCCATCATTGAGAAGCAAATCCACACCTGATTTCTGTCACCAATGGTCGGAACCCTGGTGCCGACTCCATGTTTGGCATCCCGCTCCGTGTTGCCCACCATCTTTACGTCGACACACAACGCCAATTTCAAGGTGCACAAGGGTGTCCAACACCCGCATTTGTAGCAACAGTCTTACCTCAACCGTGCCGTGGTCACAATCAGCCACAATAGTACAGTCCAACGGCATTCCAGACTCAAGAAGCATTCGATACCTACACCACGCATCATTGGAGCAACACGTGACACGCGCGTTCATTCGCAACACATGAAGAAGAGACCGTACTGGTAGCGTTGAAAGCCAAGGACGTAAGGGGTTGGTGAAAAGGCAACGTTGATGTGCTGGTCGCTCACAACTGGGAGCAAGATATTTTGCCACTGTACAAGCGCGCCACAATAGGAAACAACATCAGACAACCGCGCATCACGTGTGCAGCGGACCGTGACGAAGGGGGGCGCAGTGTTGTGTAAATCACACCTCAAAAGGATAGACCAGTGAAAGCGCAGCAAATATCGCGGGACTAATCCGCCCGATACGCGACGACACGAAGATGACGCTTCGTTCAGTGAGCAAGGAGGCTACAATTTCCAAAACCTGTACACAAAGGGTGGCCGTGAGATAAAATAGGTCTCCCAGATTGTGACGACATGCATCAACGCACCTGTTGGCCCGCAAATGCTGTTACCAGTGGTTTCAACGGAGCAAACTGGGACTCGAGATCCAAGGGGCGGGGAAGAATATACGATCCCACGTATGCATCAGGGATTTTGATTTGCTCCAGTCTTTTCACAAGGGTAGGAAGGTTCAAATACCACCTGCAAGTATGAAATCACATCGTGCTGAAATTGTTTGACGCCACTGCAAAGTCTAATTCGAAACGGCATGTGCACTCACCGGCAATACGCTGCCATTGTCAACAACGACTCGAAAAATGTTCGATGGTGCGTCCGGCTCACAAAACAGAAGCATTCTGGATACCGACGTTGTATATCATGCTGCTTGCGAGAACCAAGTGGGAGTGTACGCAGACAATGACCGTATAATTTTGTTCCATCTTCGGCTGTGAGAATGAAGGTGTAGAAGGCTGACTGCGGGTTGTCGCTCTTGAGTTGGAACAGTTTCGCGGCATTCTCGGGAAAACCGAACTGGCAAACACTGCGTGACAGCTTAATTGTGTCTTTGTTCTTCGGATAAAGGTACCGGATGCGGAAAAACGATTTCACGCTTGCATCATCTGCGGGAGCAGTGGTCAGGTCGCCAAAGTCTAACCCGGCCACGGCAAAAGCGTGAAAGAGACGGTTCGTTGACGGCATCTCTCCCGCCGACACGCGTCTTCACGACTGCAGTTCGGTTGCCAATATCAACTATGGCATCATACAAAGATGCATGGCATAGCGGGCTCGCAGAAGAATCTGTCGGTCACTTCCAGTATCAGCCGATTTTCTGCTCGAGAAGAAGGCACAAAAAAGCAAACAGCCTGAACACAAAGTGAGACTAAAAGTAAATCCCGTCTCTTGACATCGAAGACATCATCCATCCACCGCGCCTTCCGTGACGTCACGCAACATCTACCGCACGATTTCCGAACGCGTCTCTCACCACCACCGTTGCTTCTCGGCTCTCTAAGCCCCCCCAAGGACCCCCCAAACGACGTATTTCCTCCTCCCCCCTGTCGTCGTCGTTATTGGAATGACGAACGACGAACGAACGAACGATGAACGAACGAACGAACGAACGAACGAACGAACGAACGAACGAACGAACGAACGAACGAACGACGATTTGTTTTTTGTTGTTCAATCAAAAAGTTGAAATCTCCAAATATATTGGTCCTGTGTACTACGTCGAAGTACCGAAGTACGTAGAATTTCGGAATAGAATTGGGAAGGACGGCGGACGACAAACAATCGACAAACGACGACGATGGCGTTACAAAGGAACGAACAAAGGAACGAACGAACGAACGAACGAACGAACGAACGAACGAACGAACGAACGAACGAACGAACGACTTTTGTATCAGTCATCAGCACCTTCTTTTGAACAACACAGACGGACGGACGGACGGACGGACGGCGATGGACGATGGGTGATACACGACCGGATAAACATTGGTGCACGGCGAATGATGGGCGATGGACGGACTCGCTGACGCTCTTCTTCTCCTTTTTGCCATCCTCGCTTGGCGCCTCATTCTGAGCCGGCCCCGTACTCCAACACCCTATCGACTTTCGTTGGACACACTTGGGGTGTACAGCCTTGCTTCATCGCTGAAGAAGGCCAGACATTGGATAATTAGGAGACGGGAGAATGTTGTAACACAAAAATCTAACACCGAAAACGCGAAAATATAGGTCCAATGCTTGCTGCGCGCTGCGCGTGAAGCCCTGATTAATCAACGAGACGATGCTTCCAGCATTGCACACTTTCCGCAACGGGTGATAGGGGATCCACCGGCACATTGCTGTGCATTTGTCGGCTAACCAGCAGTTTGAGACACGAGACACCATGGGTGCCCGACAGTTCAAAGGCCAAATGACGCGGCAGGCGGTGCTGCGGCTCAAAATGGAGTTTGAGGTCCAGAAACACAGATTTAACAAGACGAAGAACAAGTGTATTCAGTCAATAGTGTCTGCGTGCCCATGTTGCTTGAAGTTTCAAACCAAAGTGGCAGAGCGCAATATGAAAGAAAGTTTTGAAGAGGCGAAGGAGGGTCTTGATGACTTCTTCGAGCTAATCGCCTTTGATGATTTGGACACCTGGTCCATCTTCCAACACTTCTGCCTTGTCGACGACGATCTCAGCAACAGCGTCGATATCGACGAGTTCTTTCAATATTTTGACTTAGAAATGACACCATTCATGATATCCGCGTTCAACAGTTTCGATGTCGACGACGTGGACACCGAGGGTCACTTGACTTTGGACTTTGGCGAGTTCTTGGCTGCAATATGGAACTTCTGCACGTTCGACCATGGTCAGCTCGTGGAATTTGCTTTCAATATTTATGACTCAGATGGTCTTGGGGCGATTGACATCAAGACGTTGGCTGAGCACGTGCATAACTCGACTGATGTAGAAGGAGACTTACCAGAACTTATGAAATCGCTCACGGAGTTTGATGCTGATGCATCGGGGACGATCGATTTTGAAGAGTTCCGAACCGCTGAAAAGGAAAACAGGGTGTTTATTCAACCTGCATTCGACCTCCAACGAACCCTGCGGCGCAAAATAGAGGGGGTAGAATTTTGGATTGACGCAACCTTGAGACGGCACTCAAAGCTCGGACCCACGGGTATCAACGTCATGGAATACTTCACACTCATTCGAACGGGTAAAGAGCTTCCCAAGGTGGAGATCGACGGTGTTCGCTCCATTGGCATCGTCACAGTTGGCGAAGACGAACTAGAGTGCCCTGGCTATGCACGGGTCTTAATTGGC
>Ga0213839_1002265_pt1 | contig 10997 bp, 13 predicted proteins | sample SWPATP21_FD_160075 | JGI IMG/M metagenome (GOLD analysis project Ga0213839, IMG submission 160075) | Coastal seawater microbial communities from Marineland, Florida, United States - SWPA TP2 #1 | ecosystem: Environmental > Aquatic > Marine > Coastal | place: USA: Florida | collected 2016-08-14 | reverse complement strand
CCGCCTGCCAACCCCACTCTCGCCTATCTCAGGGCGCTCCTCGCATACCGATCGGTGGCCTCGCCCACAGCACCTTCAGGCCGAAGCGCTAAAGTCGAGGCTAGTCGGCTCCATGGTCGCTGACGTCGAGCAGGTCCCGCTCGTCGGTCAGCTCCTCGAGGTAGCCATCGTCGACCATGTCGTCCTCGGAGTAGTCCTCCTCGTCGATGTCCACGAACTCCTCGGGGGGACCCCAGCGGCGGTACTCGCTCACGAACATCATCGACCGCGGGATGGCCTTGTCGATGTACAGCACCCCGTCGAGGTGGTCGCACTCGTGCTGGGTGACGACCGCCGGGAAGCCCTGGAGCTCGTACGCGATGGGCTGGCCGTAGCGGTCGAGGGCGTCGACCCGGATGTGGTCGGGACGCTCCACGAGCCCCCGCATGCCCTCCACCGACAGGCACCCCTCCCACGTCTGCCGGGTGTCCTCCGTCAGCACGGTGATCACGGGGTTGATGAGGAACTCGGGCCCCACCTCGTCCGACAGCGTGAGCACGACCATGCGCTTGCTCACATGGACCTGGGGCGCGGCGAGCCCGGCCCCGTCGTACTCGTCCATCGTCTCCAGCAGGTCTTCGCAGAACTGCTGGAAGTACTCGGAGGCGAGCTCTTCTTCGGTGACGGGCTCCGCGACGAGGCGGAGGACAGGGTGACCCAGCTGGGCGACGCGTAGGATGGCCATGGGGAGCGTCTAACGTGGCCCCGGGGAGGTTGGCAGACCCGCCTCCTGGAGCAGCGGCTCCAGCCCGTCGAGCTCCGGCTGGCGCTCCTGTACGCCCCGCAGCAGGGCCGCAGCCTCGTCCCCCCGTCCATGGTCGAGGAGCAGCCGCGCGAACAGCAGGGAAGGACGCCCCCCGAGCAGCGCCACCGGAAGGTCCTCGTACAGCTCCAGGGCCTGGCGCGTGCGACCCGTCGCGAGGCACATCTGGGCGAGGAACACCCCGGAGTGGAGCCGATCGATGCGGTGGTGGCCACCGGCCCGAGCCGCGAAGCCCTCCAGCGCCACCACCGCGACGTCCACGTGGCCCAGGGCCTGGGCGACCCGGGCGAGCTCGAAGGCGACCAGAGGCTCCCGGTCGTCCGCCTCCAGCAGCGGGAGCACGGCACAGTCCGGGCGCCCGATGGCCACGTTCAGGGCCCCTCGCACGAACGCCTCGTCGAGACCGTGCTTCGGCAGCAGCCCAGACGGGTAGCGGTCAGCGACCAGCTCCCGTGCCGCCCCCAGGGCGAGCCGATCGGCACGCTCCACAGCGTCGGGTGTGAGCTCCACACCCCACAGCTTCTCGACGGCACGACACAGCTTCTTGCTGCGGAGGAGCTGCCAGCCAGGGGCGGGGGGCCCGCTCTGGGTGACGTCGAGGAGCGGGGCGTAGTGCTCGGCCCGGGTCTCCCGGAGCGCCTTGCGCCGCAGCCGACGCTCCAGCGCATCGAGGGCCGGGTGGCCGTCGCCCGCGTAGCGCCGGGCCCGCTGCAGACGGAGGCGCGTCTTGGCCGCCTCCCCGCGGTCGGCGGTCCGCTCGGCGGCGTCGACCCAGTAGCGGACAGCATCGTCCCGGACGGAGGTCCGCACCGCGCGCACCGCCTCTCCCTCCATCTCCGCCAGGAGCTGCAGCGCCTCGTCGAACTCCTGCGCGTCCGCCATGCTCCGTGCACGCCGAAGCTCCAGGGTCAGGCGAATGGTGTCCAACAGAGGCATCGCTTCCGTCATGATAGGGGGCATCCCATGGCGTTGGACCCTCGTCGAAGCGGGCTCGGATGGTTGTGGGCGGTGCTCCTTTCATGCGCGCCGGCCCACGCCCTGGAGCTCCGCGACGATCCGGGCCAGAGAACGGGGCCCGCCGCCAGCCGCGTCGTGGAAGACGATGCCACCCTCACCCTGCTGATCACCGGCGAGCAGGCCGGAGAAGTCGGTGCCTGCGGCTGCGAGGGGCGCCCTCTCGGCGGGCTCGCACGGCAGCAGGCCTACGTGGAGGCCGTCGAGGCCACCGGCACCCCGTCGCTGGTGCTGAATGCGGGGGGCTGGCTCGACGCCCGCGCCTCCGGTACCGAGCTCACCGAGCGGGCCCAGGTCGCCAACCAGGGCTTCCTCAAGGGTCTCCGTCAGGTCCGGGTCGACGTCCTCAACGTCGGCTGGCCCGAGTTCGCTGCCCTGCAGGGCCGCGGTCGCCCGGGACTGGTCGCCTCCGGCCTCCACCACGAGCAGCCCGTCCTCGACCTCGTCACCCTCGACGTGGGCGGCACCCGGGTGGCGGTCACCGGCATGACCCGCCCGGGCATGCCCTACCTGATGCCCGAGGGCACCGTCACCGATCCCGCTGTCACCGGTGTCCAGACGGCCCTGGCCGGCGTCGAGCGGGACCTGGCCGTTGTCCTCGTCTACGACGACCCCGCGGGAGCCCGCGCCGTCTCCATGCTGCCCGGCGTCGACCTGGTCGTGGACGCCGCCCGCTTCCACGGCCGCTACGACCCCTTCACCGATGGCGCCCTCCACGTGCGCACCTGGGAGCAGGGCCAGCGCCTGACCGAGGTGCGCCTGTGGCTCGGCGACGAGGGGATCGAGGAGGCTCTGGTCCGCCAGGTCGACCTCGACGCCGACATCGGTGTCGCCTGGCTGCCCCCGGGTCCCCCCGTGCTGGAGGTCTACCGTCCCCCCGACGTCGGCTCGGGGGAGCCCCGGGCCACCTTCCCCTGAGGCCGCCGCCTCGTGCGGGGGCCCAGGTTACCCGGCGCCATGATCTCCGACCGTCGACTGGACCGCATGCGCGCGGTGCTCGAGCAGCGCCTGGTGCACGTCCGCTGCGCCATCGAGGCCGTGCACCACCGCCACAACGTCTCCGCCATCCTGCGAACCTGCGACGCCCTCGGCGTGCACCGGGTCGACCTGGTCAGCCACGAGCGCTTCAAGGTCTCCCCCGGGGCGGCCCGCGGCGCCGAGCGCTGGCTCGACCTGAAGACCCACGACGACCCGACGATCGCCATCCAGAACATCCAGGCCGACGGCTACCGGGTCTATGTCGCCGACCTCTCCGACGACGCCGTGGAGCCCCGGGGCGTGCCCCTCGACCGCCCGGCCTGCCTGTGGTTCGGCGCCGAGCACGCCGGGGTCAGCGAGGCAGCCACTGCCGCCGCCGACGGCGTCGTGATGCTTCCCATGCGAGGCTTCGCCCAGTCCCTGAACGTCTCGGTCGCTGCGGCCCTGGTCCTGTCGCAGGTGGCCGACCGGGCCCGCAGCCTCCACGACGCCCTCCTCAGCGAGGAGGAGCGCCAGGCCACCCTCCATGCGTGGCTCGCCCGGGAGAAGGTCGTGGAGGCCCACATCGCTGCCCGCAACGAGCTGCCGCGCACCCTGGAGTGATGCCGCCCTCGCGCTGGGATAGCTGCGGCGTGGAGATCTCGATCCTCCATGCACAACCTGAGTCTGTCGCGCGCCCCCATCCGCCCGACCGTCCGTGTCCCCCTCACCGACGACGACGCCCTCCGCATCGGCGACGGCGACGTCGTGGTGCGCGACGGCTTCCTCGACCCGGCCCTGGGCCACGCCGCCAGGGAGCACCTCGAGGCCTGGTACCTCCAGGGGCGCCTCACCCCCGCCGGCATCGGCCGGGACGGCACCCCGTCCCAGGTACGTGGCGACCTCACGACCTGGCTGGAGCCCGAGCATCCGGCCCCGCTGGGCACGCTCTTCGAGCGCTTCGACGCCCTCCGCGAAGAGCTGGCGAGCCACCTGCGCATCGGCCTGCACCGTTTCTCGGTCCAGGCAGCCCGCTACGGCCACGGCGCCGGCTACGAGCGCCACGTCGACGCCTTCAAGGGGGACCCGAGCCGCATCATCACCGCCATCGCCTACCTGAACGCCGACTGGCAGCCCGCCGACGGCGGTCAGCTCCGGGCCTGGACCCCTCGAGGCGTGGAGGAGCTCGGTCCGGTGCTGGGGCGTCTCGTCGTCTTCCGTGCCGACGCCGTTCCCCACGAGGTCCTTCCCACCCGCGCGCCTCGCTGGGCCGTCACCGCCTGGTACCGCGGCGCGGAGCCCATTCCCCTCCTCGACGACCCGGAGTGACCATCCACGGGTCATTGCGGCAAGCGACCGACCGGCCGGCTACGGTACGCCATGCGCACTCACCTCGTCCAGGTCTTTGGTCTCGTTCTCCCCCTCGTCGGCTGCAGCGACGTTGGTGAGGCCACCGCCTGCAACACCATGGACGCCCCGTCCGGCGTGACGGTCCGCCTCGACACCACGGGCTGGCCCGCGGGGGAGCCACTGGTGTCGTTCGACCTCGACGGCGAGGTCGTCCACTGCGAGCTGGTGTCGGCCCCATCCGAGCGCTTCTGGGAATGTGGAACCCCGACGTTCAACCACTTCGACGACGAGGACATCGTGCGCTTCTTCCTCGCTGATCACACTCCGGCCGAGGTCATCGCCGAGATCACCGTCGACCGCGTCCTGATCGACACCGTCAGCGGCACGCCTACGTACCGCTTCGACGAGCCCAACGGAGAGGGCTGCGGCGAGCGAAAGAAGGCCACCCTCGACCTCTGACGGCGGGGCGGGGCCCGATCGTCACCGGTCGAGCATCGTGCTACCCGGCCGGACGACCCAGAGGTCCCCATGTCCCTCTCCAGCAAGCAGGCCAAGCAGCTTCGCGCCATGGCCCACCACCTCAAGCCCGTCGTCCTCATCGGCGACAAGGGCGTCACCGAGGCCGTCATCGACAAGGTCGACGTCGAGCTCGAGAACCACGAGCTCATCAAGGTGAAGGTGGCGGCCGACCGCGACGAGGTCAAGGCAGCAGCCGCGGCCATCTGCGAGGCCACCGGCGCCGATCTGGCCGGCAGCATCGGCAAGGTGCTGATGCTGTACCGCCGCCGCAGGGAAGGAAAGCCCACCATTCAGCTGGAGCGCTAGCCTTTGGCGCTGGCGCTCCGGGGCATCCGACGACCACCCGTCCTCCAGTCGATCGACCTGGAGGTCGGTGCGGGCGAAGTCGTCGGGCTGCTGGGCGCCAACGGAGCCGGCAAGTCCACGCTGCTCATGGTGGCGGCCGGCCTGCGGCACGCCGAGGGCGTGGTACACGCTGGCGTCGTCGGCTGGCTCGGTGAGCCGGGGCCCATCCCGCGCACCACCGCACAGCTCCTGGCCCTCATCGCCCACGGGCACGGCCTCGGACCCGACGCCGTCGACGCCGTGGCTGCCCGCATTCCCCTCGCCCAGGGCTCCGTCGAGAGCCTGTCCGCCGGCGAGCGAAGGCTGGTCCTGCTGGCGGTCGCCACGCTCCACGACCCGCCGGTCCTCCTCCTCGACGAGCCCCTCACCCACCTCGACGAGCAGGGTGCGGCCGTGGTGGAGGCTGAGATCCGCAGAGCGAAGGCCCGCGGCGCCGCCGTGCTGGTCGCCACCCACCGAGCCCCGGAGCTCCCCCTCGACCGCACGGTCCGCCTCGTCGACGGACGCATCGGATGATCCTCCGGGACGCCGCCACCGAGGCGCTCCGGGAGCTGGCCCTGCCCACCACCGCCGCTGCCGCCTTCACGCTGCTGGCGCTGCCCCTGATCGCCGAGTCCGGCGTCGTGGTCCGCCAGCGCGCCATCCTCGACGGCACCCTCGCCGTCGGCTGGCTACTCTCCGTGGCCTCTGGCCTGCGGCTCGGCACGCTCCTCGGCGGTCAGGGCTTGGGCCCGCTCCTCCGTCCGGTCCTCGGCGACCTCCCCTTTCTCGGCCACCGCCTGCTGGGCTACGGCGTCGTGCTGACGGCCCAGGCTGCGGTCTTCCTCCTCCTCGCCGCCCTCCACACCCGCCACCCGGGACTGCTCGTCCACGGGGTCGCCTGTGCCCTCGAGGGCCTCCTCGCCGTGCTGCTGACCGCGCTGGTCGCCACCGCCGCACGCCCCTGGCTCGGCGCCGTGGTCGCCGCCGCGCTCCTCTGGGTCGGACACCTCGAGCAGGAGCTGGTCGCCGCGCTGGGCGCCGGAGGCCCCGTCGCCAGGGTCCTGCTCGTCCTGGTGCCATCGGTGGAGGGCCTGAACGTCCAGGGTGCCCTCCTCGCCGGTGCCCCACTCGACCCAGCGGCCCTCGCCGGGGGCCTCGCTCAGGCCGTCGGCTGGTGCCTCCTCACCGCCCTGCTCCTGCGGGTCGCCTGGGGGCGGACGGATCGCGGTTAACGGTCCGGGCTCCCCTACCGACGCATCCTCGCCACCCGGATCCAGGGCCCCTGGCCCGGCAGGGGATTCACACGAAGGCCGCGTCCTGGCTCAGTCGCCCACCGTCGCGTCCATCAGATCGAGGAGCTGGTCGGCGGTGTACGGCTTCGGCAGGTACCCGGAGATCCGATGGCCCGCGAAGGACACCATCGTCTCCTCCTTGGGGAAGCCGCTGGTGAGGATCACCGGCATCTTGGGCGCGATCTTGCGGATCTCTCGGAAGGCCTCGGGTCCGGCCATGCGCGGCATGTAGATGTCGAGGAGCACCACGTGGATCTCGTCGACGCTGCTCTTCAGGAGCTCGACCCCGTCCAGACCGTCCTCCGCCTCCAACACGCGGAAACCCGCTGCCGACAGCACACGACGGGCGAAGCGGCGCACCAGCCGGTCGTCGTCGATGACCAGACAGACCTGGGAGCGGAGACGTGGGGTGACGGGCACCGGCGCGGGCAGCTCCTGGGCCTCCATGACCGGGAACACCAGCTTGAAGGTCGTGCCGTTGCCGGGCTCGGAGTACACCGCGACGCCCCCGTTGTGGCCTCGCACGATGCCGAGGACCGCAGGGAGACCCAGCCCGTGGCCGGCCCCCTTCGACGTGACGAAGGGCTCGAAGATGCGGGCGAGGATGTCGGGGGCGATGCCGCAGCCGGTGTCGACGATCTCCAGCTGGGCATAGGTGCCCTTCGGCAGGCTGGCCGGCTGGAAGAAGCCGAGGTTCTCGGCGTCGACCTCGACCTGAGACGTGGTGACCCGGATGGTCCCTCCCCCCTCACCGATCGCATCGGCGGCGTTGCCGACCAGGTTCACCAGCACCTGCTTCAGCTGGGCCTCGTCGCCCTGGATGATGGGCCGGAAGGAGTCCAGGTGCTGGATGCGCAAGGTGGCGCGCCGCCGCAGCAGGGACCGCAGCAGCGGCTGGGACTCGTCGACCAGCGCGGACAGGGTGAGACGCTGGAGGCGAAACTGCCCGCGCCCCGAGTAGGCCAGCATCTGACGGGCCAGGTCGGCGGCATGCTCGGAGGCGATGATGACGTCCTCCAGGCACTCGTTCACGAGCGCGGGACTGCCGAGGGCGAGCTTGGCGTTGCCGAGGATGCTCACGAGGAGGTTGTTGAAGTCGTGGGCGACGCCCCCTGCGAGGTGCCCCAGAGACTCGAGGCGCTGGGCCTCCATCGCCGCGCTGTGGGCGCGCTTCTGATCCCGCTCCAGGGCCACCCGCTCGGTGATGTCGACGATGGAGCACACCGTGAGCCGCACCTCCCCCTTGTCGAAGGGGTTCAGCCCTACCTCCACCGGGAACAGCGTGCCGTCCAGCCGACGCCCCAGCAGGTCCCGGCCCGCCCCCATCCTCCGCTCCTCGGGATCGGCCAGGTAGCTGCGCCGCAGGTCGCCGTGGCGCGACGCGACGTCCGGTGGCACGAGTGCATCGACGGTCGAGCCCGCGAGCTCGCCGCCGAACAGGGTCTGGGCGCGCCGACTGGCAAAGAGGATCAAGCCGTCCCGTGCCACCACCAGCATCGCCGTCGGGGAAGCCTCCAGAGCCGCACAGAACTCGCTAGAGAGGATGTCGCTTTCCATGCCGTCCATCGAACGCTCCAAGAGGACCCGCAGCGCACCGTTCCGCCCCCTTCGATCCATTATCGGCGTACCGGCGCCCCGCCTCCAGCCCTGCCCCGCTGGTGAACTCCCCCCGGCGCGGCTACCGGGAGATTGCACCCGGAGCCCCGCCCACGTGAGCCCGATCCCTTTCGTCGATCTGCCCGGCCGTCACGCTCAGAGCGCCCCCGAGGTCGAGGCGCGCGTGCTGGAGGTCCTCCGCAGCGGTCGCTACATCGGTGGCCCCGTGGTGCACGAGGCAGAGGCCATCGCCGCACGCCTCCTGGGGCGCCGCGGCGCCGTCGGGGTCGGAAGCGGCACCGACGCCCTGATGCTGGCGCTCCAGGCGGTGGGGGTCACCCCCGGCGACGAGGTGATCGTGCCCGCGCTCTCCTTCTTCGCCACCGCCGGTGCCGTGCTGGCCCTCGGGGCGGTGCCCGTGGTGGTCGACGTCGACGACATGGGGCTCATGGACCCGGAGGCCGCCGCCGCCGCCCGCACCGACCGAAGCCGCGCGGTGCTGCCGGTGCACTTGTTCGGCAGCCAGGCCCCCGCACCCGACCTCGGCCTGCCGGTGGTCGACGACGCGTGCCAGGCCGTGGGTGCCAGCCCGTCGTGCTCCGTGGGCACACTGTCGGCGGTGAGCGCCTACCCCACGAAGCTGTGGGGAGCCGCTGGCGATGGGGGCTTCGTGGTCGGCGACGATGGCGAGCTGCTCGAGCGCGTCCGGGCCCTCGGACACCACGGCACGATCGGCCCCCACCTCCACGACCGCCCGGTCCCGGGCTGGGCCGGCCGGAACAACCGCCTCGACGCCATCCAGGCCGCCGTCCTGGTCGGCCGAGCCCCGGGCCTGGAGAGCGCCCTGGCCCACCGCCGCGAGCTCGTAGCGAGGTACGACGCCGGCCTCACCGGCGACGTCCGCCCCTTGCCCCGCACCGCGGGAAGCCCGGCTTCCCCCTACGTCGTCCGGGCCCCCGACCGCCGACGGGTCGTCGAGGCCCTGGCGAACGCGAGCATCGGGGCGTCGGTGTACTACCCCCGCTCGCTGGCGGCCCAGCCGGCGCTCCGTGGGGCACGTCGACCCACCCCTCGGGCCGACGCACTCGCCGCAGAGCTCCTCGCCCTGCCGCTCCACGAGACCACGACCATCGAGCAGGTCGACCGCGTCCTCGACGTGCTCTCGGCGGTGTCGTGAGTCCCCTCATGGTCCTGGGCCACGCCTTCGCCGGGCTGTACGGCCTCGCCCTCGGCTCGTTCTGGAACGTCGCCATCGGCCGGCTGCCCGAAGGTCGCTCGCTGTGGCCTCGCTCCCGATGCCCCCACTGCGACGCCCCGGTGACCGCCGCCGACAACGTCCCCATCGCCTCCTGGCTGCTGCTGCGAGGGAGCTGCCGGAGCTGCGGAGGACCGATCTCTCCCCGCTACCCCCTCGTCGAGCTCCTCGGCGGCCTGCTGGGGATCCTGTTGTTCCGGACCCTCGTGCCGGACCTCCTCCACCTCGACGCCGCCCACCTCGTGGCGTGGGTGGTGCAGTTCACCTTCGTCACCCTCGTCGCCATCGGTGCCTACGTCGACCTTCGGCACCGCATCCTCCCGGACGAGGTCACGATCTACGCCGCCCCCCTGGGCATCCTCGGGGCCGTCGCCACCACCTGGGCCGGCTACGAGGGCTTCCTGGCCCTCAGCTGGAAGCAGTCCGTGCTGGGCTCGCTGATCTGGCCCTCCCTCTTCGGCTTCGCCGCGCTGATCGGCTCCCTCTGGGCCGACCGCGAGGTCCTCGGACGCGGCGACATCAAGCTCATGGCGCTGTATGGCTCCTTCCTGGGCCCCCTGGGCGCCTTCGTGGCCGTGATGTGGGGGAGCATCCTCGGCACCGTCGTCGGGGTGGCCTACCTGGTGGTGAAGCGACGCCGCCCCATGCTGCCCTTCGGACCGCCCCTGGCCGTCGGCGCGCTGCTCTACCTCTTCTTCGGCGAGCCCTTCGTCGACCTGATGTTCCCCCACTGGAGGCTCTGATGGACCGCATCGCGTTCTTCCGCGACCACCTCGCCAACGAGCCCGAGGACCGCTTCGCGCGCTACTCCCTCGCCCTCGAGCTGAAGAAGGCCGGCGACCCGGTGGAGGCGGAGGCCCAGCTCCGGCGCCTCCTCGAGCACCATCCCCACAGCGGTGCCGGACACCTCCAGCTCGGCCAGCTCCTCGAAGAGCAGGAGCGCCTGGCGGACGCCCAGGAGGCCTACGAGGCCGGCCTGGAAGCCCTGTCCGGCCTACGAGACCCCGATGCCCGAAAGGCCCGGTCGGAGCTCCAGCAGGCCGTCGACGCCGTCGAGGACAAGCGCCTCTACGGCTGAGCGCCTCTACGGCTGGCCAGGAGCGCTCCCCCGATCCTGTTACGACCAAGGTGAATGATCGGTCGTGTGGATCGTCCACGCGAGCGAAGGAGTCTCCATGACGACCACCCTCTTTGCCCTCGCTCTCCTCGGCGCCGCCCACGCGTCCGACCACGACGCCGCCGTGCACGCGGAGCTGCTCGCGCTGGGACTGCCGGTGGAGCTCTCCCCGGGCACGCCCCTCCCAGACGACCCGACCGACGGCGCCCTGCCTCCTCGGAAGGGCCACGCGAGCCGCTCCCGCGGCGGAAGTCGGAGCAGTGGAAGCCGATCCAGTGGCAGCCGGAGCAGCGGCAGCCGCGTGGGCAACAAGGGCCCCAGCAGGAGCTCCGGATCCCGCTCCAGCTCGTCCGCACGGCCCAGCTCGAAGCCCAGCGGATCGAGGCCCTCGTCCAGCCGCCCCAGCTCCTCACCGAAGCGGGGCGGGGGCCATCCCTCGTCCCCGAGCACCAGCCGGAAGCCCACGAGCAGCAGCCCGCCGAGCACGAGCCGTCCAGGGTCCAGGACCTCCACCGACCGGGTCGGACCGAGCCGCCAGGGCTCGCCGGCCACCCCCGGCACCCGCAGCACCGGCACCCGCCCCAACATGCCGAGCAGCCGCGTTCCCGGGACCACGCGACCCCAGACCGTCCCCGGGCGCACGATGAGCCGTCCGGAGCCCCGTGGCGCCACCCGCCCCTCGGGCACGCTGCGCAACGCCCAGACCAGCCGCCCCTCCGGTCGTCCGGCCTACCGCAGCGGCGACGTCCGCTACAGCCGCCCGAGCCA
>Ga0213839_1002264_pt1 | contig 11000 bp, 11 predicted proteins | sample SWPATP21_FD_160075 | JGI IMG/M metagenome (GOLD analysis project Ga0213839, IMG submission 160075) | Coastal seawater microbial communities from Marineland, Florida, United States - SWPA TP2 #1 | ecosystem: Environmental > Aquatic > Marine > Coastal | place: USA: Florida | collected 2016-08-14 | reverse complement strand
GAAGCGCGGTCGCTGCCCGGGCTGGCGCGGCCGCGACCGGGTCCCGGCCCGAGGATTGGCTCCTGCGGGCCCAGCAGCAGCTGCCCACAGACCCCGACGAGGCCCTGCGCCTCTGCGAGGACGTCCTCCGGGTGCGCCCCCACTGGCCCGAGGCCCTCGACCTCGCCGCCCAGGCCGCCAAGGCCGCAGGACGCCCCGACGCCTCCTACCGCACCCGCGCGAAGTTGGCGGAACCATGAAGCGCCGCCTCGTTCAGCTCCTCACCGGCACGCTCCTGGTGGTCCTGCTGATCGGCATCCCCGCCGGCTGGTGGGCCAAGCGGGAGCTGGATCGCATCACCGCGGACCTGCCCACGGACCTCTCCGGACTGGCCACCTGGCACCTCCCCACGGCCTGTCGCCTCCTCGACAGCGACGGCCGCGTGCTCGACACGTTCTACGTAGAGCGTAGGTTCCCCGCGGATCACGACCGACTTCCTCCCCACGTCTGGCAGGCCTTCGTCGCATCGGAAGATGGCTCCTTCTTCGACCATCCCGGCGTCGACGTGGTCGGGATCCTCCGGGCCCTGGTGGTGAACGCCCGCGCCGGGCACACCGTGCAGGGAGGCAGCACCCTCACCCAGCAGGTGGTGAAGAACACGCTCCTCACCAACGAGCGGAGCCTGGAGCGAAAGGTCCGAGAGGCCGTGCTGGCCCTGCGCCTGGAGCGAGAGCTCGACAAGCAGCAGATCCTGGCGCTGTACCTCGATCTGGTCTACCTGGGCTCCAACAACTACGGCATCGAGGCCGCCGCCCAGGACTACTTCGGCGTTCACGCCCACGAGCTGTCGCTACCCCAGGCCGCCCTGCTGGCAGGCCTGGTACCGGCCCCCTCCCGGATGTCCCCCCGGGTCGACCCCGACGAAGCCCTGCGCCGACGGGGCCTGGTGCTACGCCGCATGCTCGACGAGGGCTTCATCGACGCCAACGACGTGGTCTTCGCCACCGAGGCCCCCCTGGTGCTGGCGCGCCGCGGGAGTGGCCAGGAGGCCCGTCCCGACGCGGGGTACCTCACCGCCGCCCGCCGGGAGGTACGCACGGTCTTCGGCCCCGGCGCCGCCGCCGAGGGCCTCGACGTGGTGGTGCCCCTCGACCGTACGCTGCAGGCAGTGGCCGAGGAGGCCGCCCACGACGCCGTGGTCGCCCACCTGGAGCGCAACGGGCCCCGGCTGTTGCGCTCCCGCGGGGCACCCGCGCCCCCTCCCGACCCCGAGAGCCCCTGCTTCCCCGTCTCCGTGGACCCCCGCCGCCGCCAGCTCAGCACGGCCACCCGCACGTGGTCGCCCCCTCGCTCGTTCTGGCAACGCCCCGCCCACGACCCCGAGCTCGGCATCCGCCGCACCCTGGCGGAGGTGGTGCGCCCCGGGGACCACATCGATGTCTGCGAAGGGATCGACGAGCTGGTGCCCGTCACCGAGCCCTGGGCCCAGGCCGCCATCGTGGTCATCGACAACCCCACCGGCGAGGTGGTGGCTCTGGCAGGAAGCGCCCCGGTTCCCCTCGAGGGCTTCGTGCCCGCCCTCCAGGCCCGCCGACAGCCCGGAAGCTCGTTCAAGCCCTACGTCTACGGCGCCGCCCTGACGTCGGGCCTCACGCAGGTCTCCAAGGTGGTCGACGCCCCCCTCGCCCTCCCAGCCGGCGGCGGGAAGGTGTGGAGCCCCAAGAACTACGGCGGCGGCTACAGCGGCAGCATGTCCCTGGCAACGGCCCTGGCCGTCAGCAGCAACACCGTGGCGGTGAGGCTCATGCAGCGCACGGGCCCGGACCCGGTCATCACCCTGGCCCGCGACCTCGGGGTCCGCAGCCCCATCCGCGAGCGGAACCTCACCATCGCCCTCGGCACCAGCGAGGTCACCCCCCTCGACCAGGCCGCCGGCTACAGCAGCATCGCCCGCCTCGGGGAGCACGTGCGGCCCACCTGGATCCGTCGCGCCAGCTCGACGTCGGGCGGGGTGGCCGTGGACCGGACCCCGGACCGCCCACGGACCCGGGCGCTGGACCCGGGAACCTCCTACGAGCTGCTGCAGATGATGCAGGAGGTGGTACGACGAGGCTCGGGTCGGGCGGCTCGCCTCGACGGCATCCCGGTGGCCGGAAAGACGGGCACCACCAACGACAACGTGGACGCCTGGTTCGTGGGCATCACCCCGGACCACACCATCGCCGTGTGGGTCGGCACGGACACGAACCGGTCGCTGGGCGCCAAGGAGACCGGCGGTCGCGCGGCCGCCCCGGCGTTCCGAGCGGTGGCAGAGGCCCTCCCCGGAGGGCGCACGGACTGGCCGGTCCCCGACGACGTGGTGCTGCTCACCAGCGAGGGGCGCACGGTCGGCCTCCGTCGCACCCACGTCCCCCCCGACCTCCTGCCGGCCCGGGTCGCACCCGGTCCCCTCCCCCCCCTGGAGTAGGCGTGCTTCCTCCCCCCGCTCCACCTCCGACCCCCTCCGAGTGGGTGGCACCCGGTCCCGACACCCTCTCCAGGGCCCTCGACGAGCTGGAGCGACGGGTGACCGTGGCCGAGTCCCTCGCTCACGCCTCGGCCCGCTGGCAGAACCAGCGCCGACCGACCGAGCGGACCTGCGACGACACCGCCGCCCCGTACCTGCACTTCGCAGACGCCTGGCATGGCGCCGCCCAGCGCGCGCGCACCCAGCAAGACCGCGTCCGCTGGCTCTGGGAAGCCCCTACCCTCGCGGACGTCCGCACCGACGACCTCGTGGCCCGCTGGGTCCGCCTCGACGATCGAGCCGACGGAGCCGCACGGGCGTGGATGGTCTTCCGCAGCTGGCACCAGCGCTACGGCCCCCGATGCAAGACCCGCCCGGTCCTGTCCGAGGCCGCAGCCGGTCCCCCATCCGACCAGCTCCACGCCGTCTGGGTGGTCGAGGGCCTGCTGTGTGGCGCCACAGGCGTCGAGCCCCGGAAGGTGGACGGAACCGATGCCTGGCTCGTGGACGGTCCGGTGTGCGTGGCCACCTCCGACGACTGCAGCTGCACCCCCGCGCCCACCCGCCCCGGCCAGGTCCTCGCCCCATAGTAAAACGGCCTCACATTCTGTGTGAGAGCCACTCACCGCTTCCGCTTCTTCTTCCTCGGCGACGGCTTCGGGTTCGGGTGTGGCTTGGGCTGCTCCACCTTGGGCTTGCTCGCCTTGTGCTCGAGCCAGGTCTCGTAGAGGACCGGAGCCACCGAGAAGCCCAGGATCGCCAGGAACATGAGGATGGAGCCGATGGTCGAGAGGCAGCCGGCCCCGCAGCCCCACACCTTGGCCGCGGTGTAGCGACCGGCCTCGGCCGCCGCGACGGTCACCGCGCTGGGCCCACGGTCGTCGAGCTCTTCCCGAAGCTCCCGCTTGAGCTGCTGTCGCTCCTTCTTCAGCTGCCGCTTGATGTCCTCCTCCGCCTGACGGACCCGCCCGTCGACGTGCTCCTCCATGTGGGCCTGAGCCACGCCCTCCACCGCGGTGCCGCAGAAGCCACAGGCCCCCTGCTTCACCATCTCCGGTGTCAGCCCAGCACCGCACTGGCTGCAGACCATCTCTCCCCCACCAAGCTGCGTCAGTCTGCCATATCGTCGGGCCGCGGCCACACGCCGTTGTCGATGCCGTAGTGGATCCGCCACGCCTCCAGCATCTGCTCGAAGGGAATCCCCGCGTGGGTTCCGTGGTCGTCGACGTACTCCATGAACCGACCCGCCTGTCGGTCGTAGGCCTGGAACACGCTGTCATGGACGCCGTCGAACGCGAGGACGGCGACCCCGAGCTTCTCGCAGAGCTGCCGGTTGAAGGCGGGGGTGGCCGCCACCCAGCGCCCCTCGAGCCAGAGCTCGGCATAGCCGTGGAACACCAGCAGGTCCGTCCCCAGCTTCTCCTCGAGCCGCGCCGTGCCCACGTGGTTCCGCACGTTCGCGAAGTGGAGCCGCGCAGGGATGCCCCGTGCCCGGGCCGCCGCGGCGAGGAGGAGCGCCTTGTCGATGCAGTGTCCGCCTTGCTCGTAGCTGCGACGCACCACCTCGGAGGCCCGGTAGGCCTCCCGGGTGAGCCCTACGTTCCAGGGGGTGTAGCGGAGGCGGTCCCGGACGTCGTGGACCAGTCGGATCGCCACGTCGCGGGGGTCCCCCTCGCCGCCGGCCTCGTGGGCATAGGCGACCACGGCCTCGTCCGTCCAGTCGACGTAGCGGTTGGGCTCGAGGTAGCTGGGATCGATGTCGGTGCTCACAGGAAGACGCCTCCATGTGCGAAACTGTCGAAACCCGACCTCGAGGAGCCGGATGGCAGACCCAAGCGCCGTGGAATCCATCGCCCGAGACATCCTCCGCCACCTCCGTGGCAGCCGGAGCCAGGTCGCCTTCAGCCGACGCCTCGGCTACCGCTCCAACGTGGCCCACACCTGGGAGACCGGCAAGCGAATGCCCACCGGAAGCGTGGTCTTCGCCGCCATGAAGCGGCTGGGAGTCGACGTTCCCGCACGGATTCGGCGATTCACCAAGGTGGAGCCCGCCTTCCTGTCCGAGGTCGACGTGCACACCCCCGACGGCGTAGCGGCCCTGCTCCGGGAGCTGCGCCGCGACACGCCGATCCAGCAGGTGGCCGCCCGGACCGGTCTCTCGCGGTACCAGGTGTCCCGCTTCCTCGCCGGGGGGGCAGAGCCCCGGCTGCCCGACCTGCTTCGGCTGGTCGAGGGCCTGACCGCCCGACTCCTCGACGCCGTGGCCCTGTTCGCCGACCCAGGTGCCCTCCCCTCCACCGTGGACGCCTGGACCCGCCTGGAGGCAGCCCGCAGCCTGTTCTGGCGACACCCGAGGGCCCAGCTCGTCCTCCTCTCCCTCGACCTGGCCGACTACCGGGCCCTCGCCGAGCACGACGACGGCTGGCTCGCCCGTCGGCTGGACCTCGAGCTGTACGAGGTGACCGCGGATCTGGAGCGACTGGCCCACACGGGTCAGATCGCCTGGTCGGGCACCCACTGGGTCCTGGCGGACGTGCAGACGGTCGACACCCGCCGCTACCCGGAGGCCGGTCTGGCCCTGAAGCGCTGGTGGACGGGGCGGGCGAGGGAGGGAATGGACCGCCCCGACGCCTCGATGTCCTACAACGTGTTCACGGTGTCGGAGGCCGATCTGCAGCGCATCGTCGAGCTCCATCGCGCCACCTTCGCACAGCTTCGCACCATCGTGGCCGCCTCCGAGCCCGGGGAGCGCCTCGTCCTGGTGCAACACCACGTGCTGCCCCTGGATCGACCCGACGATTTCGACTGATTTGCACATGATTGGGCCATCTTGACCCATGGTTTCTGCGTTTCCGACCTAGTCGACGGGCTGGAGGGGTGGCACATTGGGATCACCCAACCAGGAGGTCCCCGATGACTCGCTTCTTCCTCGCTTCCCTCGCCCCGGTCTTCCTCCTCGGCGCCGGGTGCGACACGCCCACCGAGGCCCCTGACCAGGGCGCCGACCATGACGCAGAGCAGCTCGAGCGGGCCCTCGCCGTGCTGGAGCCCCCGGTGGTCGGGGGCTGCAGCGACATCCGCGTGTACGGCACCAGCGCCAACGACCGGTATGCCGTCCTCCTCAGCGTGCATGGCGCGTACATCGAGGAGGCCTACGACGGCGGCGACACCGAGCTGTCCTTCGTGCTCCCCCACCCCGACATCGACCTCGTGGTGCAGTGGGGCTCGGACCTCACCGTCAACGAGTGCACCGACGTGTTCATGGACACGCCCGTGGTGAACGGAGAGGCGGTCGCGGTCGAAGGCACCGTGCACGTCGACCTGGACCTGCTCCTGACCACGCCGCAGCCCTGGGATATGTCTGCAGATGCGACCATCACCATGGAGGACGTCGTGTTCCAGACGGAGAGCGGGGCCGAGCGCACCTGGTCCATCGACCTGGGCACCACCGCGGTCGGCTGGCTGCCCGGCTGATGAGACGCCCCCTCGCCATCGCCCTCCTGCTGGGGGCCTGCGCCACGCCCGACGGGGTCCCGTCGCCCCCTTCGGGCTCGAAGCCGGGGACCACCTTCGGCGAGCCCATCTCCACCCAGCAGGTGCTCCAGGGCATCCAGATCGGTGAGGGGGGCGACCTCTTTCCCTGCGACCCCGTGCTCACCCCCCTCGACGAGGGAGCCGCCGAGGCCTTGTTCGCCGAGCTCGAGGGCAGCTGGGAGCTGCCCTACGGGTACGAAGGTCTGTCCGGCACGGCGGACGTGTCGGTGGCCCTGTCGAGCACCTGGGAGCTGACGTGGACGGACGCCTACACCTCGTCGACGGTCGACTGCACGACCGAGGCCCCCGCGACCGTGGGCGCCCTGTGGCTCGACATCGACAGCGCGGACGCCTCGGTCCACCAGCCCGTGTTCGCCAGCACCCTCGACGCGCCTCCGACCGGCTTCGTCGGGGAGGTGCCGGGCATGGAGCTCGGTCTCGACGGAACGACCTACGATGTCGTCGGGCGCGTCGACGGTGGCGCCCTGGTGCTGTGGATCTACGAGGACCTGGTCTACGCCGAGCCCTTGGGCGCATTCGGGGACTGATGTGGCGAACGCACCTTCCGTCGTGGCACCTTGCCCACGGAGGTCCGATGCGCCCACTGCTGCTCCTCGTGCTCCCCCTCCTCGGCGCCTGCGAGGACTTCGACTGCTGCAACAGCTGCGGCCGAAACTACTACCTGCTCGACAGCGCTGGCGAGACGGTGGCCTGGCTCGGGAACGTCCTGGAGGGCGGCAACGAGTGTGAGATGGCCGACCTGCCTCGCGAGTACCGCGACGCCGCCTACACGCTCCGGGTGGAGGTGATCACCGCCTCCTCGGGCCCGGGCAGCGCCCCCGAGGTCCACACCCGGGGCGTGCTGGAGGGCATCCAGGCCGCGTGTGCCGACGACTCCGAGCCCCAGCCCCTCGAAGCCCTGGGCTCCGCATCCGTGGGGGACGAGCTGTGCGTGGTCGCGGACGTCTCGGCCCTGGAGCTGTGCACCCAGAAGGCCTGTGCCGGGAGCGGCTGGTAGGGCGACGCTTCGCACGTCCTTCGCCAGATGTCCGCTGGCCGTGCTGCGAGCATCCGGACCTCCGCCGTCGTCACCCCGCCACGTAGGCGTCGATCTCGGCCAGGTAGGCGTCCCGTTGCTCCTTCGGGAGGAAGCTGGCCCGGAAGCTGTTGCGGGCGAAGTCGGCGAGGGTGCGACGGTCGAGGTTCAGCGCCCGGGCGGTCTGCACGTAGTTCTCCCCGACATAGCCTCCGAAGTAGGCGGGGTCGTCGGAGTGGAGGGTGACCACGACCCCCCGACGATGCAGCGCCACCAGGGTGTGGTCGGCGAGGTCGTCGAACACCTTCAGGGCCGTGTTGGACAGCGGGCACACCGTCAGCGGGATCCGCTCGGCGGCCAGTCGCTTCACGAGGTCGTCGTCCTCGATGGCCCGCACGCCGTGGTCGATGCGCTCCACCCGGAGCTGGTCGAGCGCCTGCCAGATGTAGTCCGGTGGCCCCTCCTCACCCGCGTGGGCCACCGTGAGGAAGCCCTCGGCGCGGGCTCGGTCGAACACGGCCCGGAACTTGGACGGGGGATGCCCCACCTCGGAGGAGTCCAGCCCGACCGCGACGATGCGCTCCTTGTGGGGAAGGGCCTGCTCCAGGGTGGCCATCGCCGCATCCGCCGAGAGGTGACGCAGGAAGCACAGGATGAGCCGATGGGAGATCCCGAGCTCGGTCCGGCCCCGCTCGAGGGCACGCCAGATGCCGTCGATGACGGTGGCGAAGGCCACGCCACGGTCCGTGTGGGTCTGCGGGTCGAAGAAGATCTCGACGTGACGCACGGCATCGGCATGGGCCCGCTGCAGGTAGGCCCAGGTCAGGTCGTGGAAGTCCTGCTCGTGGAGGAGCACGCCCGCGCCCTCGTAGTAGATGTCGAGGAAGGACTGTAGATCGTGGAAGGCGTAGGCGGCGCGCACCTCCTCGACCGTATCGAATCGAATCGACACCCCGTTGCGACGGGCGATCTCGAACATCAGCTCCGGCTCGAAGCTCCCCTCGATGTGCAGGTGGAGCTCCGCCTTGGGAAGGCCGCGAACGAAGGCTTCGAGGGTGGACATGGTCACCTCCGGAGGGAAGCTACCCTCTGTGGACGGTCAGGCGAACAGATCCTCGTCGTCGCTGGCGGCGGCCAGCGCGGAGACGATGTCGGCGCGGGTGAGAATCGCCACGAGCTCGCCCTCTCCGTCGAGCACCGGCATGCAGCCCACGTCTCGCTCGGCCATCTGACCCGCCGCCGTGCGCAGCGAGGTGCCGAGCAGCAGCGTGAACGGATCCTTGGTGAGCAGCCTCTCCAGCGGCGTCTCGGGGCCCACCCAGCCGGCCACGACGTCTCGCAGGGAGACCACCCCGGTGAGCTCCCCGTCGTCGACGACCACCAGGTGACGGATGCGGGCATCCCCCATCCGCTGCAGGGCCTGCTGCGCCGTGGTCGAGCTCGACACGGAGATCACGGGCCGCGAGGCCGTCTCGTCGACCCGCTGCTCCTCCCGGAGGATCGACGGAGCGATGGACAGGACGTCGTGCTCGGTGACGAGGCCCACCACCTCCCCTTCGTCCAGGACGATGATGGCGCTGCGACCGCCGAGCTCGCGGAGGGCCGTGCCCGCCGGCTCCGAGCCCTCGACCATGGGAACCTCGATGGCGACGGTGCCCGCGACGTCGGGCCCCTCGGGCTCGAAGGCGAACCACAGACCGTCCTTCAGCATCACGCCGTTGCCGAAGACAGCGATGTCGTCGACGACCCCCTCGACCGTTCCGGCGTCGCCATCGCGGGCGATCAGCATCCGCCACTCGGGGTGGCGCACGAGGTGGAGGGCACAGCTGACCAGCGAGGTGTCGGACGACACGACCACCGGGTCGGCACGCATCAGGTCACGGATGTCGGGCATGACCCACGATAGATGGCGTTGGGGCAGGAAAGCAAGCGACGCCGATGGGCACACGCCCCGCCCTCACGCCGCCTCGGTGTCCCCGTCGCCCCGCACCACCTGCACATCCGGCGCCGACCGCTCGCTCCCGTCCTCGTCCTGCTCCCTGCCGCCCTCGAGGGCACTCAGCACGACGCGATCCCGACCGTCGTCCTTCGCCTTCAGCAGTGCCTCGTCCGCTGCGGTGAGCACCTCCCGCCAGCCATCCCCCGATCGGTGGTCCGCGAGGCCGAAGGACCCTGTGAACGACGGGTGCTCTGGCTGGGACTCGTTGACGCGGACGAGCTCCCTGCGCAGTCGCTCCAGGGCCCGCCGGGCCACCTCGATGGTGGCCCCGGGCCAGACGAACACGAACTCCTCGCCGCCCCACCGGCAGAGGATGTCGTCGGAGCGGCAGGTGGCCTGAGCCACCTTGGAGAAGGTGCGCAGCGCCCGGTCACCGGCATCGTGGCCATAGGTGTCGTTGAGGGTCTTGAACTTGTCCAGATCGGCGACACAGAGCGCGTAGGGCAGCCCCGAGACCGTCAGGGCCCGCATCCGGTCCTCGAAGGCCCGTCGGTTCATCAGACCCGTCAGGGGGTCGGTCGAGGCCTGCTGCTCGACCTTGGCGAAGCTCTGCACGGTCCCGAGCCGGGTCCCGATCGACGCCGCGAGCGTGCTGAGACGCCGGGTCCGCTGCTTGGACAGCAGGGTGCCGTCGTCCCCGACCTGGTGCAGGACCCCGAGGGCCTGGCCCATGAACGTCACGGGCGTGCACGTCCCCGAACACGCCCGACCGCGGCTGCGGAGGTGGGGGCAGGCGTCCAGCGCGTTGGACGACTCGAACCGCAGGGTCCGTCCCTGTCGCATCGCCGGGCAGTCATAGGGCGTCGCGGCATCGCAGCCCGCACGACCGAGGGCGGCATCGACGGCTCCGACCCGGAGGTGGGCTCGACTGTTGTCGGCCAGCAGCATCTCGGAGGGGCGCTCGGTGTCGACGAGGGCGAGGGCGCGGCTCGCCACCTCCAGGACCTGCCCCTCGGTGCGCGCCATGTCGAGGGCACGGCTGAGGGACGACTCGAAGGCGCGGTCTTCCCGGTCCTTGTCGTTGCGGACCTCCCACTGCTCGAGGGCCGCGGACTCCTCCCTCAGCAGCAAGACCAGTGGACGGAACAGGAACCACCATGCCCCCGCCACCGCGGCGAGCTCGAGGACCGTGAACGCGTGGGTCAGCCACCCTGTGAGCTGGGACTGCACGGACGCCACCCGCTCGAAGCCCTGGGTCGCCGCGTCGAGGTCCTGGAGCAGCCCGTCCGCCATCGCCCCGATCTGGACCACAGCGGGGTGATCGGGGACGACCTGGTAGCTGGGCAGGTGGGCGAGCGCTTCGGCCGAGTCGATGTACCGAGCGAGCTCCGCGGAGATGCCCCCATCCCCTTCGTACAGCCCGCGGAGGGCGGCGTCGGCTCCGTAGGCCTCGGAAGCGACCAGCACGGCGTGTCCATCGGCCATGTCCCGGGCCGCCTCGATGAGGTGAAGACGCTCCTCGGCCGCATCCACACCGTCCGGGTCGGCCGCGAGGGCGTTGGCGAAGCGGGCCACCCGCTGGGAGAGCATGCGCTGCCTGCCCGCGAGGTCGACCGACGCCACCTGGCCCTCCGCCTCCCACAGGTAGACCACGGCATCCGACAAAGCGAGCACCGCGCACAAGGCCAACAGCCCGACGCGCACCTGCGTGGCGAGGCGAGCCGAGGCCCGTCGCTGGGCCGAGACCTGGTGGGGGGTGGCTTCGGTGGAGTGAGGTTCCATGTCCACTCATCGGACTCGGAGAGCAGCGGTTGAACGTTCCCAGCCGCCCCACGGGCTCAGCACGGTCTCACCGGCCGGCCGTCACGACCTGCCTCGTCGGGCCCTCCACGGCTGTCACCCAGGGTCGACCAACACCACCAACGACCGAGCATCCAGTCCGTAGGTGGCATCGGGCAGCGGGGCTGGCTGTCCCTCGGGGATCACGTTGGCGTCCCCCTCGAGCC
>Ga0213839_1002263_pt1 | contig 11004 bp, 8 predicted proteins | sample SWPATP21_FD_160075 | JGI IMG/M metagenome (GOLD analysis project Ga0213839, IMG submission 160075) | Coastal seawater microbial communities from Marineland, Florida, United States - SWPA TP2 #1 | ecosystem: Environmental > Aquatic > Marine > Coastal | place: USA: Florida | collected 2016-08-14 | reverse complement strand
CCCGACAGGTCGGCGAAGCCGGCCGCCGCCCCGCCGTCGTCGACGCCCCCGACGATGGCCGTCAGATCGGGGCGGTCGGCATCGGCGTGGCCGGTGAGGATGCGGCGCACGCCGTCGGGGTGGCCCACCGAGCCCACCTGCAGTCCGTTGACGACCAGGGCGCGGTCGCCGTGGTCCTCGAAGAAGCGGGTGACCGCGGGGCGCCGGTCTTCGTCGCAGAGCACGGGGATGCCGTTGAGCACCTCGACCGCCGAGCCGGCCTCGTCGGGCCCCTGGTCGACGTAGGGCCCGTCGATGTCGGCGGGGTCTTTCGGGTCGAACACGAAGGTGGGGTCCCACCCTCCCCAGGCGTGCACGATCACCAGGCGCCGCCCCGCGCCACCCGTGGGACGCGCCCAGCTGCGCTCGCCCACCAGCGGCACCGCGGCCAGGCTGGCCAGGGCGCCGAGGAGACCGCGGCGGGACCAGGGGCCCCAGGGATCCGTGGGGCGGTGGCTCATGGCAGCACCAGGCGATCGTGCTGCAGGAGCGTGGCCAGCATCCACGCCCAGGCCGTGATCGGGTCGGAGGTGGCCTCCAGGGTGCGGAGCAGGTCCAGGGCCTCGTCGATCGCCGGGTCGTCGGGGGCCACCACCAGGCCGAGCACGATGTCGTGGAGGTGGACGAGCTGGCCACGGGCGACCTCGTCGGTCATCGGTCCGGGGGGGGCCACGGCGAACAGCGTGCGCGCGTCGGGCGTGCGCTGCAGGGCACGCTGCACCGCACTGGCCGCCGCCTCCAGGGCGAGGGACTCGCGCGCGAGGGTGGCCGAGGGGGTGGGGGTGCGTGCGGGGGCGAGCACATCCCAGCCGTCGGTGCCACCGAGCAAGGTGCGGAAGCCGTGCTTGGCAGAGGTGGCCAGGTCGACCGTGCCGACCCGCTCGCCAGCGTCGAGGGACCACCGGAAGCCGGTGAGGGCCTCGAGGGTGCGGGCGTACTCGCCGGGGCGGATCACCCGGCGGGGAGCCGCGACGAAGTCGTCGTGCAGCACGCTCGCCACCACCAGCTCGCGGGCGTCGTAGTCGGCGCCCACCAGCACGTCGGCGAGCTCGTCGGCCACGTCGTCGTCGACGTCCCACCAGGCGCGGCCCGTGTGCCACCCGTGGAAGCGCCGGGCCGTGCACACCGCGAAGTCACGGTCGGCGGCCAGCGTCTGGCCGAGCCCCTCGATGCCGTCGACCGCCACGCCCTTCCAGGCGGGGGGCGGCATGTCGACCACCTCGTGGCCCCCGAGCTGGTCGGGCCGGTAGAACGGCAGCGGATAGCAGGGCGCGCCCTCGGGGCAGCCCCGCTGGTAGGCCTCGGTGACGTTCTTGGCCAGGATGTAGCGGTCGAAGCCCCAGAAGGCCGAGGCCATCGGGTCGAGGGCCGCGTGGCAGCTCATGCAGGCCGGGTCGGTGCGCACGATGTCTTGATCGGGTTCGCCGATCTGGGCCACGTCGACCGTCTGCGCCAGCAGCTCGCTGCACATCAGCTCCGACAGCACCATCGCCGCCCGCGCGCGGTGGTGGTTCGACAGGCTCGACTGGTAGCGCTGCAGCACGGCGGTGTCGGAGAGCAGCCCGGCAGTGGGCCGACCGTCGCTCCACACCGCGGGCTGCCACTCGGGGCCGTCGGGGTCGTGGGGCAGGCCGTGCACGATCGCGTTGACCGGGTCGACGAAGGTGCGGTCGGTGGTGAGGATCTCGGTGTAGGGACGGCCGGTGGTGACGATGTCGGCCACCAGGTGCAGCGGGGCTTCGGCGAGGCGTGCGTCGATGTCGCTGGTGGCGAAGCCGGCGAGGGGGCCGAGGGGAGGCATGCTGCCCACGATGTGGCCCCGCAGCTGCAGGGTGAGCGCGTGGTGGTCGCGCACGCCTTCGGCGAAGCGCTCGTCGTCGAGCATGCCGCGCACCACCGTCTCGAGCTGGTCGGGGTGGCGCCGGACCGTGGCCATCTCGGGAGGCAGTGGGGGAATGCCGCGCAGCGCGAGGCTCGCGCGGTAGAGGTGGTCGGCCGTGGGGGACGTCGCGACGACGGTTCCCGGATCGGTCTCCGGGGCGCACGCGGACAGCACCAGCAGGGCGAGCAGCATGCCTAGAACGTGGCATGATCCCCGCCCGATGTCATCCGATCCGCCCGTCTCGAATCGTCGCCGTACCGCCTTCCGCACGATGGCCGCGGGGATCGGCGCGGCGCTGGTGCTCTGGGCGGGGCTCGCGCTGGGCCTCGATCGCTACGGGTCGGGTGACGTGGCCGTCGACGAGCTGCGCGTCGACGCCGTCGTGGTGGCGGGGGCCGGGGTGAAGCCCGGAGGGGTGCCGTCCATCGCGCTGTACGCCCGCACCGAGCGTGCGGCCGCGCTGATGAGGGACGGGCGGGCCCCGGTGCTCGCGCTCACCGGAGGCGTGGGGGACCATCCGCCCAGCGAGGCCGAGGTGGCCCGGCGGCTGGCGGTCGACTGGGGCGTGCCCCCCGAGCGCATCGTGCTCGAGGCCACCTCCACGAGCACCGAGGAGAACGCCGCCCATCTCGCGGAGCTGCTCGATGTCCGCCGCATCGTCGTGGTGACCGACCACTACCACGTCTACCGGGTGGAGCGGGTCTTCGGGCGCTACTTCGAGGAGGTGCACGGCGTGGGCGTGCACTCGTCGTGGTTCGTGCGGGTGCGGGGCGCGCTGCGCGAGGTGCTCGCGGTGACGCTGTACAAGCTGACCGGCCGGATCTGAGCTACCGGTCGGAGAACAGCACCGTCCACGTGCCCGTGGTGACCACCTCGTCGCGCTGGTTGACGATGTCGGAGGTGAACACCACCACACCCTTGCCGCCCTTCGACGAGGGCTTGGTCGACGCCACGGTGAGCCGCAGCCGGATGGTGTCGCCGAAGAAGATCGGGCCCTTGTAGGCGAAGGTCTGTTCCATCAGCGCGAGGGTGGTGCCCTCGAAGATGCCGAGGGTCTGGCCGAGGCCGGTGGAGATGCTCGCGCCGAGCATGCCGTGGGCCACCCGCTGCTCGAACGGCGTGCGCGCGGCGAACTGCGCGTCGACGTGGAGTGGGTTGAAGTCGCCGGAGATGCCGGCGAAGGCCATCACGCAGGCCTCCGTGACCGTGCGGCCCTGGCTGGTGAATGCGTCGCCGACGGCGAACTCGCTGAAGCGCTTGCCCCTCATCTGACCTCCCGAAGCAGGGGCGGCCTTAACCGCTGGGGACCGCGCCGGACCGGCGCCGGAGCGCTCGTTCGCGGGGCCCGTGCCGGGGCGGGCACGTGACGGTCGGCACCTCGGACAGGCATGATGGTCGTCAACCGGCTAATACACGCGGTCTCGATGGGAGCGTTCCAATGGTCAGCGTCGTTCTGCTCGCCCTGATGGCCTGCGAGCCCGAGCCGCCCCCCTCGGGGTGCGAGCCCGACCAGGAGTTCGAGGTCTGGCTCGACGCCGACGGCGACGGGTTCGGCGATCCTGCCCAGCGCGAGGTCGTGTGCACGCTGGCCGAGGGCTACGTCGAGAACGCCATCGACTGCGACGACAGCCGGTCCTCGGTGAGCCCCGACGCGGTCGAGGTGTGCGACGGCATCGACAACGACTGCGACGAGGTGGCCGACGAGGGGCTGCGCGAGTTCCCCTACTACGAAGACCTCGACGGCGACGGGTTCGGCAACTTCGACGAGACCACCGAGGCCTGCTCTCCCCCGCCGGGCTTCGTCGAGAACCGCGGTGACTGCGACGATCTCAACCCCGCCATCAACCCCGATGCGCGCGAGGTCTGCAACGGCGGCACCGACGACAACTGCAACCTGCGCGCCGACGACGACGACCCCTCCCTCGATCGCAACTCGGCCACCGTCTGGTACTACGACCGCGACGAAGACGGCTACGGCGGCCTGCTCGAGCTGCCCTTCCCCCGCGAGGCGATCGAGATCTCGGGCATCACCAACCCGTTCCAGTCGTGCATCCGCCCCGAGAAGCCCGCGTCGCTCGAGCAGTTCCCCGGGCAGTTCACGTCGAACGTCGACGACTGCGACGACACCGACCCCGACGTGAACCCCGAGGGCGTCGAGGTGTGCAACCGGGTCGACGACGACTGCGACAAGCTCATCGACGACACCGATCCGGATCTCGATCCGGCGATGCTGAGCACCTTCTACGCCGACAACGACGCCGACGGCGCCGGCGATGCGAGCGCGCCGGTCGAGGCCTGCTTCCAGCCCTGGTTCACCTCCACGAACGACATCGACTGCGACGACGAAGAGCCCCTGCTGCAAGACGCCACGGGCTGGCTGTTCGACGGCGATGGCGACGGCTACGGCGCGGGCAAGCCCTCGAAGCCCAGCTGCACCGCCCCCGACAGCGACTACGTGCTGCCCGCCCTCGGTGAAGACTGCAACGACGGCGACGAGTTCATCTACCCCGACGCCGTCGAGGTGTGCGACACCTTCGACAACGACTGCGACGGCGACGTCGACCTGCTCGACGACGACCTCGACATCTACTCGGCCACCGAGGTCTACCGCGACGTCGACGAAGACGGCTTCGGCGACCCCTACGTGGTGGGCAGCCAGTGCGGCGACCCCCTGGTGGGCTACGTCGAAGACAACACCGACTGCGACGACCTGAACGAAGACGTGTTCCCCGGGCAGGTCGAGATCTGCAACGAGGGCGTCGACGACGACTGCAACGAGCTGGCCGACGAAGACGACCCCGGCGTCGATCTGGCCACCATCTCCACGTGGTACTTCGACGACGACGGCGACGGCTGGGGCAACCCCGCACTCACCGCCGACGCCTGCAGCCAGCCCGACTACTACGTCGACAACGACCTCGACTGCGACGACGGCGACGCCTACTCCGGCGCCTTCGTCCCCTGGTGGATCGACGGCGACGGCGACGGCGTGGGCGCCGGCGTGCAGACGAAGCCGCAGTGTGGCTCGCCGGGCACCGGCTACGTGCCCGCCATCGGCGAGGAAGACTGCGCCGACGGCAACCCCTACCGCTACCCGGGCGCCCCCGACGTGTGCGGCGATGGCGGCGACTTCGACTGCAACGGTCTCGATGCCGGCGACACGCCGTGCACGCCCGACACCTGCGCCGACGCCCAGGCCGAGGCGCCCTACACGGCGGGCATCCACAGCATCCCCATCGAGCTCGACCAGCTGGCGGCCGACCTGCCGGTGATCGCCTGCGTGGGCAACAGTCTCGGCGCCGACGGCATCCTGCCGGTGCGGGTGGCGGCCGGCGAGCTGCTGCGGGCCACGGCGTCCGACGACGACAACGTCTACGTCGCGGTGCTGAGCGACTGCGGCGACGGCACGAGCTGCGAGCTCGGCGCCGACGGCCTCACCACCGGCGGCGAGCAGGTGGAGATGCTCAACACCACCGGCGCCACCTACGACGGCTACGTCGTGGTGGGCTGTCGCCAGGGCACCTGCGAGGGCACCACCCTCGACCTGTTCATCGGGGCGGCCCCCGGCTTCGTGGCCGACACCTGCGCCGACACTGGCGCGCTCACGCCCTACACCTCGGGCTCCTACGCGCTGAGCGCCACCCAGACGGGCCTGACGGCCGATGTGGAGATGGCGGGCGGCAACCCCTGCACCGGCGTGCCCACGGGCGGCCGTGAAGCGATGGTGGCGGTGAGCCTGGCTGCGGGCGAGCAGATCGACGTGCAGTACGAGGCGGTGGGCGGCGACAGCTCGGTCTACCTGGTGAGCGACTGCAACGACCCCACCAACACCTGCCCGGCCGGGGCCGATCTGATGGCGGGCCAGGCCGAAGAGACCCTCACCTACACCAACATGTCGGCGGGGGTGGAAGACTACTTCCTCGTGCTCGACTGTCGGCAGCCCAACTGCGGCGACTTCGTCGCCAACGTGGTCATCCAGTAGGTCGATGAGCTTCGAGCGCGACCCTGCGCCGCGCTCGCTGTCGCCGGGCAGCTTGCTGTCGCTCTTCGCGGCAGCGCTCCACCTGCTGAGCTTCGGCCTGGGCATGCTGGGCCTGTTGGTGGTGGTGGGGCTGCTGCTGACCTTGCCCTCGCTCAGTGGGCAGGCGTCGTCGACCGAGCTGTGGCTGTACGGCCTGGGGTCCTTGTTCTCGGGGGCGATGGTGCTGATCGACCTGGCGGTGACCGTGGTGCTGGCGGTGCTGGGGCTTCGTGGCCTGCGGGGGGAGCTCACGAGCACGCTGGTGATCGTGCTGGTCGTGGGGGCTGTCTTCGACGTGCTCCGTCTGGGGGGCAGCGTGCTCGGCATGTCGTGCCTGGCCGTGCCGCTGTACCTGGGGATGATCCTGGTGCAGAGCGCAGCGGCGCTGCTGGTGTCGATGGAGCGCGGCACGGTGCCCGCCCCTTGACCTTCAACCCTCGAACCGCCGCCAGGCCCCGTCGACCAACCGCTCGTGGGGCCGGTAGACCGCCTTGTACGACAGCCGCTCGCAGTCTTCGACGTAGAGCCCCAGGTAGAGGAACGAGCGGCCGGTGCGCCGGCACAGTTCGATCTCCTGCAGCGCCGAGTAGACCCCGGGCGACAGGCGGCTGTGGTCGGGGTCGAAGTAGAAGTAGACCGACGACAGCGCGTCGCGGCCCACGTCGACGATGCCCACGCCCACCAGCTCGTCGTCGAACCAGTAGGTCATCTCCACCGTGAGCATGCAGCTGTTCACCAGCCAGCCGACGTAGCCGCTGGCGTCCATCCGGTCGCCCTCCTCGGACAGTCCCCGCTCTTGCTTGTGGCGGTTGAACAGCGCGAGCTTCTCGGGGCTGAAGCTCACTGGCCCCACCTCCACGCGCCCGTGGTCGCGCCACCGCTTCAGCACGCGCCGCTGCGACTTGCTGGGGGCGAAGTCGTTCACCGGCACCCGCAGGCCCTTGCACTGGGAGCAGGTGGGGCAGGCGGTGCGGTAGAGGCAGCTCCCGACGCGGCGCTCGGCGTTGGCGAAGCGCTCGTCGGCGTGGTCGAGGCCGATCGGGGCCAGCTGGCGGTACAGCGGCATCCGGGCGACGCGCCCCTCGAGGTAGGGGCAGCTCTGCAGACCGTCGTAGACCAGCTTCTCCATCGGTGCAGCGTATCCCCGCCCGGGGGCCGCTACCGCGTGCCGGCCTCGTAGATCTCCTGCAAGTGGTCGACCTCGTCTTGGGTGAGGGTGCCGTCTTGCACGGCCCGCCGTGTCTCGTTCGACAGGCGCGAGGCGTAGAACGAGTCGAGGTCGTCGCGGGCACAGGCGCGCTGGGCCTCGCGCTGCAGGGTGCGGGCCTGCTTCAGGGGACCGGCCTTGCCGTCGACGGTGTCGAGCTGCTTGGCCATCTCGAGGCACGCGCCGTCGCAGAGCAGGTCGCCCATGAACCCGGCCCCCGAGACCAGCACGTAGATGACGATGAGCACCAGCAAGGTGACCGAGCCCACCGCCACCACGCCCATCAACCCCACCGCCGAGAGCATCCCCACCGCGAGCATGCGCCAGCTCGTCGGCTTCGCGCGGGCCGGCGCGGGGGTGGTGGGGGTGGGCAGCGGGGTGGGGAGGTCTTCGCGGGGGAGGAAGGCGTCGGTGGGGATCACCGTGGGCAGCGTGGAGATGTCGCCGTCCCAGGTGGTGCCCGGCTTCGAGATCAGCTGCGGCGCCGCCGTCTGGTCGTTCCAGGTGGTGGGGACCGCCGCGGCCAGGGCCTGCAGCTCGGACAGCTCGGTCTCCTCGGTGAGCCGATGGCCGGTGAGCTCGCCGGGCAGCTCGCCCTGGAGGCGCCGCTCGTGGGGCACGGCCTCGGCGGCGAAGCTGCGCAGAGACCCCGGGGAGGTGTGGGCGATCGACCCGAGCACTGCGCTCACCTCTTCGGCGTCGGGGCGGGCCGCGGCGTCGTAGGCGAGCATGCGCTGCAGCAGCGTGGCGAAGGCCGCGGGGAGCTCGAGGTCGCTCGTCAGGGCGGCGATCCGTTCCTCGTGCTGGCTCGGGCGGGCCTTCGCGGGACCCGCCGCCCGCCCGGACAGCAGCTCACCCAGGGTGATGCCCAGGGCGAAGATGTCGCCGGCGTGGCTGTCGATGCCCTCGAGGCGCTCCGGGGACAGGTAGGGCGGCGAGCCGTAGACCACCTGGCGCGTCTCGGCCTCGCGGTGCTCGAAGTCGGCGCGGGCCACCCCGAAGTCGAGCACCTTCACGTCGCCGCGGTCGGTGAGCTGCAGGTTCGACGGCTTCAGATCGCGGTGCACCAGCTGCAGCGCGCGGCCGTCTTCGAGCTTGGCGGTGTAGGCGGCGTGCAGCGCGTCGGCCACCTCGGCCCCGATGGCGGCCACCACCTCGGGGGCCATGCCGCCCAGGCGCTTGCGCAGCGACGACAGCGAAACCCCCGGCACGTACTCCATCACCACGGTCCACCGACCGTCGAGGCGCACCAGCGCATCCGCACCCACCAGGGCCCGGTGGCGGATCAGGCCCAGCATCCGGGCCTCGTCGCGCAGGCGGGACAGGTGGTCGGGCCGGGTGTGGGCGTCGTCGTGCAGCACCTTGAGCGCGACGGCCTTGGTGAAGCCGGCCTCGGTGACCAGGTCGGCCTTGTAGACCGTGCCGAAGCCGCCACGGCCCAGCACCTCACGGACGTGGTAGACGCGCTGGACCTTGGCGGGCGCTTCGCTCATACGCTCCCCACGTAGCGCACTGCGAAGGGAGGGGAGGGCCAAACACGACGGCGGGCAGCGAGGATCCAAGCTACAGAGGGGGTCGGAGGCAACGTGCTTTCCTTGCTGATCCTCGCTTGCGGCGGCACCGCCGACCCCACCACGGCGTCCGACACCCCCGAGGTGGTCGACACGAGCACGCCCACGTCGTCCGTGCCCACCGCCGCCACCGCCACCACCGCCGACACCGGCCCCGAGCCGCTCACCTTCCCCGAGCCGGCCGACCACCCCGCGCGCTGGGCCGAGGCCCCGCCCCGGTCGTTCGCTGCCTCGGAGCTCATGGTGCAGTGTGCCGAGCTCGACGGCGGGCCGGAGTCGTGGAACACCCACAACCTGATCATGCCCTACCGCGGCTACCTGGTGCTGCCGTGGGCCTCGGAGTGGGGCGACGGCGGGCTGTCGCTGTTCGACATGACCGACCCCTGCCAGCCCGAGAAAGTGGCCGACAGCTTCGCCGACCACATGCGCGAGACCCACGCCATCGGCTTCCTCCACCTCCCCGAGGGCGACCCCCACGCCGGCGACTACGCGGTGGTCAACGGGTGGCACGGCGTCATCATCTGGGACGTGTCCGACCCCACGGCGCCGGTGCAGCTCTCCGAGGTCACCATCGACGGCGTGTCGTGGCCCGATGCCTACGCGCGCGTCGCGTTCAGCGTGTTCTGGCAGTACCCCTACCTCTACCTGGCGGCCTCCGACAACGGTCTGTACGTCATCGACACCACGAACCCGGCCGAGCCCGAGGTGCTCACCCACGCCCCCTTCGACCCCGTGCTGCGCGCGGGCGGGGTGTTCGTCATGGGCACCGAGATGCTCGTCGTGTCGGCCGAGCAGACCGAGGCCGCGCTGCTCGACGTGTCGAACCCCACCGACCCCCAGCTGCACCCGGGCGGTCGGTTCACCGTGCGGAGCGGCGACGGCGAGGCTCGCGAGGTCTATGCGGGGAACATGGTGGGCAAGCACGCCATCTTCGCCCGCAAGTCGGCGGGCGGCGGGCCCATCGTCTACGACATCACCGACCCCACCGCCCCCACCTACGTGGGCGACTACCACGAGGCCGACGGCAACGGCGGCTACATCTACGGCCACGAGGGCTTCCTGTTCGTGGGCAACTCCCACTCGGGCGACGTCTACGATGCCCGCGACCCCGCGAAGGTCACGAAGGTGGCCCGCGGCGATCTCGCCGGCGACCTCGACACCTTCGTGCCCTTCGGCAACGTCGCGGTGCTCTCGGTCGACGACGAGGCCGAAGACCAGCTGGCCAGCATCGTGGTCCCCTGGCGCGAGCAGCCCGACGAGCGCGGGCCCATGGTCGAGCGCACGGTGCCGGCCGACGGCGACGTGGGGGTGGCCACCACGGCCCGCATCGGCATCGGCTTCGACGAGATCATCGAGCCCATCACGGTGCACCTGGGCTCGCTGCGGGTGAGCGACCCCGACGGCGCCCCGGTCGACGGCTGGGGCTCGGCCCAGGAGGCCACGGCCCACTGGGTGCCCAAGGAGCCGCTGCAGCCGCAGACCACCTACACCGTCGAGGTGATGGCCGACGGGATCAGCGACGTGAACGGCAACCCGGTGGCCGACACGCTGTCGTTCAGCTTCACCACGGGCGCCCAGTGATCGGGCGCCGGCTGGCGGGGCCCGGGGTGCCGCTGGCGCTGGCGCTGGCCGTGGCCTGCGGCGGCGACAAGGGTGGCGACGGCACGGGCGGAAGCCCCACGACAGACCTCACCACCGCAGACAGCGACCCCATCACGACGGTCGACAGCGCGCCCACCGCCGACACGGCCACCTCCACGCTGGTGCTGGCCGCCGCCGACGCCGGCCCCGACCTCGTGGTGGAGACGGGCGAGGTGGTGACCCTGGGGGGCGCCTCGGTGGGGGTGTCGCTGCTGTGGGACATGGGCGACGGCACCCAGTCCACCGACGCCGAGCCCGAGCACAGCTGGGCCGAGCCGGGCACCTACACGCTCGTGGTGCAGGCCACGGGCTCCGACGGCGGCACCGACACCGACACGGCCAAGGTCGTGGTGCACCCGCCGTTCGCCGACGCAGCGCCCACGGCCTCGTCGACGGTGGTGATCGACGAGCAGGGGCTGATCTACGCCGTCGAGCCCGACGCCGGCACGGTGGTGCGCACCGACGGCGTCGGTGTCGAGCGGGTGGCGCCGTGCAGCGGTCCGCGCACCCTGTCGGTGGCCGGCGAGGTGGTGGCCGTGGCCTGCGAGGGCGACGGCTCGGTGGTGCTGCTCGACCGCGACGATCTGACCGTCACCGACCGGATCGGGCTCGGCATGGGGGCCCGGCCGTTCGGGATCACCGG
>Ga0213839_1002262_pt1 | contig 11008 bp, 8 predicted proteins | sample SWPATP21_FD_160075 | JGI IMG/M metagenome (GOLD analysis project Ga0213839, IMG submission 160075) | Coastal seawater microbial communities from Marineland, Florida, United States - SWPA TP2 #1 | ecosystem: Environmental > Aquatic > Marine > Coastal | place: USA: Florida | collected 2016-08-14 | reverse complement strand
TCAAGTCGTTGCCTTGTCGAGCGAGCACGGGCGTCGTGAGACAGTCGCTGCCAAGCACCATTTCAGAGTGTTCGGGAAATTAGCAGGCGTTGGCACAGACGTTGCGATCACCAACTTGGACTACCCTGGTCTGGGTGTGCCGGTCCCGATCTCCTCTCAAGGTATCATTGAAATTCGAGATTTGATTCCGAACCAATCGTACGTGTTTGCTGTCTGCCGATTTGCTGACGAAACTGGATCGCCCGTGGGCACCATTGGTCCCACATCAGCACCTGTCGGCACTCAAACACCGCTCCCAACCACTCTCCTGTGGGCACGCTGCTTGGCGCGAGCTCAAAACGCACACGACGTTAAAGTCGCCAACACGTGTGCAAAAGTGCTCTTCAAGCGGTTTACTGACCACGTGCCGAGTGACATCGAGGACGGCGCAGCAACGCAGCCTCTCCACTTGCTGTTTAAGCTACGGCGCCAAGAAGCTCAGCTAGCGTCTGTCCCAACTCTTCGCGGTCTTGTCCTTGCCACGCACGTGCTCTGCGACAACTCTCGTGTGCCGCAGAGCATTGATACCCGCCCCACGTCATTGAATTTTGCGGTAAGCGGCAGTGGTGATTTGGAGACTGATGTCTGGAACGCCAATTCAGGCTTTAGGGCTGACCAGTGCAGACTATTGGAATTGATCCAGCGCTTGTTGGTCGGCGTCGATGTCTGCTGCTGCATTCAAGACCCAGTATTGTTCACGGGTACGCTCGCCCGTATCTATGACTTGATGGTATTGCTGCTGCAGCAAAAGAAAATGGAGAGATTCCTCTTGATTCCACTGATTGTCAGTTACAAAGCGTTTGAAGTCTTCGAGTCCGTCGCGAATTCTGGCAGTGACGCAGCTGCAACCGATGAGGCAGAAGACGCGGCGGAAGGTAAAACGCCAGCAACGGAGCCTCTAGCCACGACGGATGCAGCAACTGCCGCAGCGAGTGCGGCTACCGCCGCCCTCAAAGACCTGCGGACATCATACAAGAGTATCGCTTTCGAATTGGTGACTGCTCTGCTACGAGCGGATGAAGCAGCAGTCCTCGGCGCCATTTTATCAGATGTGAACAAGTGGAATGCGGACGGCGACAATGGGCGCCTCGTTGAGTTCATCAAATCTGAACGCCGGTGCTTTGACATTTTGATCGCCGAAGGAGCGGACTCTGAGAGCAAGCTGGACACTGACTTGCCGCCACTACAATCCCTTTACTCAGACGAAGAGTCGGAATCAGACCTACTGTCAGATGAAATTTGGCGGCGTATTCACAGCGGAAATGTCTTCGAAATTGTTGAGCTGCTGTCAGCTGCATTTAAATGCACCAGTGCTGAATCACGCCTACTGGCTGCCGCCGTCCAACAAGCCGGCAAAGCTGTTAGGTTGCAAGCACTGCGAGAAGCCGTGCACGGCGAGGCTGCTAGCGACGACGACGTCAAAGTTGCGAAAGGAAAGGGGTCCAAAGGCCAACCCCCGCCTGATACCGCAAAGTCTGCACTGGACAAACTTGCCGCCCTTCGAAGTAATCTGCAAGTTACAATTCCAGGAGAGACTGTCACTCTGCTGGTTCGACAAGTTCTGGAGGAATTGCAGCCCTCGTTCATTGTCGACCCTGTGCCAGAGGAGGTTGATGAGGAAGCCGAAGCGGCTGCTCGAGCTGAGCGTGAGGCGGCATACCAAGCTGCCTGCGCTGCCGCCGAGAAAGCAGGCGAACCGCAGCCAGAGCGGGAGCCCGAACCCGAACCTGAGCCGGAGCCGGAGCCGGAGAATTTGCTAACCATGGACGCCGTCCCCTCCGACGATGAGCAGCGAGTTCTCGTCGAGCAAGGTGAGTTGGAGTACTTGAGAGCGCTTTTGTCACTGGAAGAAGCTCGATTGACAGAAAAGTCAGCAGGGAAGTCCACAGACAAGCATGACAGTGTGGTCGTGAACGACACACTGTCTCAACCCTCGAGCCTTGCGCAGCAAGAAGCCGGTCCTTTGCTTGATTGGGCGCATGCCATTGTCACGGAAGAAGCCCTTGCCGAGGAACTTGCAAGTATTGCGCACGAGGACGACTTTGGAGATGAACCACCGACGGAATCGCAGGAGGCCATCGACTCAAATGTTGAGGTTGCTGCCGAAAACGACGCGTTGGCTACCGAGGATGAGGACGAAGACCCGGAGGCTCGTGCACAACGAGAGGCTGAGGCAGCTGCGGCTCGACACGCAGCTGAGCAGCAGGCCCTTGATGCTGCCAAAGCGGCTGCTATTGAAGCTGCCCGACCGCGTACTTTGCTGGCCCGTGCACTTGTGGAACTCTCCAGAGCGGCCCACCGTTTCCGTTGGGCGCAGACATGGGGTTCTCTCGAACTTGTTTGCAAATCGTTTGCGAACACGGTAACCGAATTTTGGGTTTCCCCACGCCGATTTGACCGCCTGTTGAGGAACAGTTCGAACGTTCGAGATTCCACGACATACTTGCCGCACGGCGCTACCATTAATGCAGCATCGTACTTATTGGACATGATCGAAATCAAAACGGCTGCAATGCAGGCTGACATTGAAGAAGACGCTGAACAAATGGAGCATGAGCTTAAAGCAGCCGAGCTGGCAGACGATGAAAACGTGTCCAGAAAGGGTGCAGGTAGAAGTCGCCAAGTTCTTCCGGCTGGCGTAGATTTCAATTTTGTTGGCAGTTTTGTTTGTTTTGCTTTGGAGGCTGCGATATTTGCTCGGGAATGGCGGGTTGCTGTGAACCTAGCCCAACGATTCCTGAAACTGACAGCGAGCCGCGTTGCCATTGATACCCTTGTTCCCTTAGCCAAATTCGCACAGCAACAAATTGTTGCCGCTGCGCGTCTTCGGCTCCAGCAATCGACGGAGACTCGAGATAAATTTGTTGCGGACTTCGACGCTAAGATGGAGAAAGTTCGCCGGCGACGCGCGAAGAAGTCCAGCGTGCGAAAGGTGAAGCTTACACCCGAGGAAATCCAGTTCGAAAGCGACCGTATTCCTTTAGACGAGCGAGTGACAAGACGCCAGGCAACAGTAGACTCAGAAAGCGCCACGCTGGCTTCGCTAGAACTTGTTCTCTCCACCTTCACCAGAGATCAAAACTTGGCGTTGCAAACGTGGAATCAGCTCATGAAGCGGCTGAACAGCACCAGCATGGCAGTGGCCCTTATTGCAAATGGTCCAAACGACGTGGGAGACACGTCCCGAACGGCTGTCAGCTCAGTGCAACAGCTGGGCTCCATCGAGGCGTCATTGAAGAGATCTGTCGCTGTCCTGAGGCAGAAGCAGATGAATGAAATGCTCACAAACACGTTGCATCGTCTCGGAGACCTCAACCATTCTGCTGGGGGCGACGCTTATATGCAGTACTGGAAGGATGCCGCGGATGTGATATTCGGTCAATACGAGTCGATCGACAACTGGGTCAGCATTTCTGAGAAGGCATCATCTTCAACCCAAGGACCGTGGGGTTACCTTCAAAGTTTCAACTTGTGGGGCTGCCTTCAGGGACTCGTTCTGTTGACGAAGTTAGCGTCACATTGTTATGCTCAAACTGACCGTGAACGTTTCACACGGTGCGTGTTGATGGCTTCCACTCTCGTGAAGGCTGTGTTTGCCGCCGCTCTCCCTCATCCCGTTGACGCCGTTGACTTTGCGGCATACGTGGCTGATGAAGTCTGGCCCGGTGAGACGTTGTTCCCAAGTGCCCGACTTGATTCTCTGGACGCAGTTACAGTTCTGAGTGCGTTGCACGACTTGTCGGGCTTCCTCAACGAAGACAGTTTCTTCGTGGAGGCTTTGCCAGTGGCTTGCCTTCAGGAGCATATTGCTCGAGTGGAGTGCCAGGATGATTCGGCAACTTGTGCAGCGCAATTATCCAGAATACGTGCTTTGACAGGCTTGGGAGATGTGGCTGTTGCTGTTGCGCTGCTGCAGCAAGTGTGTTCTGGCAACGGACTGCCTTCGACTACCGGCCTAGAACGTGCATCGGTTCCCACGCAGTCTCTCCGGTCGCTGACCGTATACCAGACCAACTACCCACCTTCTTCTGAGGCCAACGCAGACGCAGTGAAGTGGCTGCTGCAAAGGCAACCGCCGTCGGAAGAAGAGGAAGCTACGGCTGCTGTTCACATAGCGGACGCTGTACTTGCTAGCGTTGATGACGAGCTGGTTTGGGAAATTCACCTGTCGTTTTCACGCCTTTTGGTACGGATTGCCAAATTCGAACAACAGGGTGCGTTGCTGTCGACTTACGAGCACTTTCCAGATGCGGAAGGCACACCAGCTCGCCAGCTGTTTCTACAACGAGCCAACGATGCCCTTGCCGCCCTCGAAACTCTTCTCCTATCGGACAAAAAGACAGGTGCGCCTGCGGACGCAAACTCGGCAACGGAGCCTGACACAAACGCTGATGGCATTCCGGACTTTGACACTGTCGATAGTCTCGAAGAACTCGGCGTTCTCTGCCGATCGTTGACTCTTCGGGCCGAAATTGCTCTCTTGCACGGTGACATTGTTAAAGCTGCGCATCTGCAAGAGGCCGTTCTTCGCTGGTATTACAACGAAGGGCATCGCCTTGCGGAATGGACGCGTCGCACAAATATTGCTGAAGACGATGTTAGAAGCAGTCCGAAAGACGTGCCACGTACTGACGAAGGTGAGGAGGCGGACACAGAACAAACGTCGGATCCGGTGGAGCCCAAGGCAAAGTTCGACGTTGGGGCTGCAGTTGAAGTGCGGGATCCTAAAACAGGCCGTTGGCTTGCTGGGACGGTTCAAAAAGTGCTTTCACAAAAAGTTGTCGCCAATGAGGAGCAAGAAGCGCCAGCGGAATTAGACGAGAATGCACAAGATGCGGAAGACAATACCAGTGTTCCTGAAGACCCACTTGCCGTTCTTCCACGTCAGCTGGCAGTATCTTTCCGGTATGTCGTGGTTGTCAAAGATACCGGCAATGGTCCTGTCGACCACAGCAACTTTCAGGCACGCACTCTCCTTCCAGGAATTAGTTTCTGGCTTGCGCGGAGGTGCGATTTGCTGCAGATTCGAACGGACCAAGGGCTGTTCGATGCAGCCTTTGACCAACACACCCGCGGCGAAAAAGAAATTGTGGCGGGAGGCAACGAATTCGTGCAATCGCAGAAAATGCACTTGTTGTTCGCTCATCTGCAAGTTTGTGCGGGGGAGCTTTACGATGCCATTGATACGTTGCGCAAGAGTGCAAAGTCGCACAACAAGACCCTTGAATTGGGAATCCATGTGCCGACGCATGTCAAGACATTGATGCTCCTGGCCGACTTACTCCTGGATTTGGCGCTGACACTGCCACCAAAGAGCGCGGAAGCTCTTGAGCATCGACAGGAAGCGCTGGAGTATCTTTTGAGAGCCGAGACGCTCGTGGAATCTCACATGTCGATTCTTCCGGCGTATCAGGCACGCACATTGTGTGAACCAAATAAGTTGGGCAATATTTACTTTGAAGATGCCCGCCTTGTACCTTTGATCAAAGAACGTTTGGCAAAGCTTCTTGCCGCCTTGGATGCGACGCCACAAGCGCTTGAGAGGGCCTGTGAAGGCCTCCAATCCTTGAATCACATCATCAACTCACCGCCGGATTGTAGAGCCCAACTTCTCTTTTATTACGGTCGTCTGCAGCGGCTCTCAAATGAGAGGCCTACATCCAGCGTGGCACTGGCGGCGGAAGCCACAGCTGCGCGGCCGGACGAATCGGCTTGGTTGGTCGATCGCATCGCTGTGTTGGGGGTGGAAGACCTCGCGGAGAAGTGCCAGAACCCAACTGTATCAGCGTATGCGCCATTTGCACTTCCAACAGAGTCGGCGTTGGAGCAAGCATTGGCCGTTTCATTCAATGAAGGAGGTCACAATCATCAGGTATGTGGTCTCTGCGTGCGATCGTTTTTCATTGTGTTGATAGTCTCTAACAATGTGAATGTGAATGTCTTTTTCCATTTACCCCCTCGTTTGTAGTTGATGGCGTCAGCGTGCATGGAATTGGTCCTGCTCTATGGCAACGGGCCGGTTAGAGGTATGGAAGCAGCTCATCGCGATTTGGCGTGCTACTACATGCGTTGCGCAGCCGATGTTCGCCGAAAGTATGCCAACTTTACACACGAAGCCCAGGTAGGTGTGGATGTGCGCATTTTCCCTCGTTGATTTTCCTCCTCTGAAGTTGTGTGCCTTTGTTGCCCGCAGAATCTGGACGGCGAACCTGTGGACCAATCGTTGTTGGATTTAGTTCCACCTGCAATTTTGCACGATATTGTCTTGAATTACCAAGATGAAGGCACAGACGTCACTTTCCGCAACATTGTGTACAGATTGTTGGCTCTCAAACGTGACCAGCATGTCAGCGCAACACTTGCCTCTCACAGCGCCGATGATATGCTGGAGCTGCATGGTTTTCTGTTCCAGGTGCGTCGTTCATACCTGTTGTAACTGCGACCAGTCTGCTTTGTCTCGTCCATTTGCCGTGTTGCAACATTGAAGTGCTGCTGTATATATTGGTTTCAGAATTACGCAAAGTATGCAGAAAGATGCTGCGTAACCCACGTTCCACACTCTGAAGACGCAGAAGCCATGACTCTCCCCGCAAACTTGGTGTCTGCTCAGTGGTACCAGGGGCTGAACACGGACAAAATTGTAGATTTTGTGTTTTTGCTTGGGGTCCCCATGGAGGACAGCAAGGGCAAGGGCAAAGGCAAGGCCAAGGGGAAAGATTCCCCCAAGGACGACGGCAGTCCGAATCCAGTCGTGTGGTTCAACAAAATGTCGTTGGACACAACAGCAGTAGAGACCATCCACTACAAGCTCCAAGAACTCGCTATGCACGCCCGGGAGAAACGCGTGTCTGACGACGAAGTTTCTCGTCGCTTTAACGCGCTGCAAGATGACATCTCTATTTTGCTCATCGGCGATGACAACAAGCGTGCTGCTGAAAGCCCATCACGCGATGACGAAGAGGTGGCCACAGAGGTGGACGCAGAAGCGTCGACAACAGTTTTGGAATCAACGAATGACAACATCGCTACTTTGGTTTCGTTGTTTGATCTTAACCGTGGCATGGACGACTCACACCCTGCAGTGTGCAACTGGTTGCGCAGCATTCTTGTGCCGCAGATGTGACTGTAATTGGCTTTCTTCAAATAAAGTGTAAATATTCTATTGCTCAAGTGTGCTAAAATGTTTATCATAACAACATGATACACTGCGCTGCGGAAGCGAACAGCGCCACAAATTTACTTTGGGGCGACTAGGACGTTGGAATGCATGGTGCCGGTGGTGACCTGAAGAACTGTCGCATCTTTGCCGAATGCTTTCTTGGGAATTTCCTACACACGTTATTGATCACTGCATTAGCGACGCCACGCTGGAGCAACGGCAAGTCAATGTCAGCAGACTTCGGAACGCACCACAGGCGTGTACACTTCGTCGTCATCCTTGTAGTCCTCTCCGAGTCCAAGCTGAGACCTGAAGAGCAAATCAGTCGTGAGCCACAAATCAGTCCACACGAACGGACAGACAGGTAGACTGCTTACATTTGATTGGATCCCCAAGCAAAGACACGGCCTTCACTGGTGCGGCACAAGTTGAACTCCGAACTGGGCAGACGTTCCATACAAAATTAGTTTCAGGACAGTGCACTGCGCATTGTGGGCAAGCAGTGCAATGGGAACGCACCCGCTGGAAATCTCCACGACAGTGTGGCCCAAGAGGGCGGTGACCAGTTTGGGCGCTGTGAAGCCAGCCTTGATGTGCTCAGCCTTCGGGCAGCCAATTTGGCCACTCTGGCAGGCACCCATACCATAGACACGGCCGCTTCGGGTCAGCACGAGGGTAAAGTGCATGCCTCCTGTGATTTGAATAATTTCTTCATTGGGAATGGCCAGGTTGCCAACGGAGTACTGGTTTTCTTTGTTGCCATTTCCAAGCTGTCCAAAGTTGTTCAACCCCCATGCGAACGCCTGCAGTTGTCATTGACCGCACTACTCAGCACAAGCACAAACGCGAAACCCCCGACCAGCAACATGTTCGAACCTTCCCGCCTTCCGCGATGGCAAACGCAGAGAACACTACATGCATTTCACGACCATGCAAGTGACCTTGAAAAATAGGACAAAAAATTCGAACACACTAATAATGCGCACCTGAGCAAAATACAGACGTAATCTTTGTGCCGCGCGGAAACTTGACTTCGTGCGGCCGAAGACTTTGCACCTTCAAGCGGGAGGGGACCTTGCGGGCAATCTGTGTCGTAGTGAAGAAACCAGCGTCGACGAATCCCGACATAAAGCCAACGATCAATGCACAGAGCGCATTCACACATCACCAATCAGTCAAATGTTGCTGACGTGTCATCACACTGACAGTAGAATATCGCACCTGGCCCTGTTGACTGTCACCCCAAGCTAAGACTTTGCCCTTCGCCGTCAAAGCCAAGGTGTGATTGGATCCGCTGGCAATCTGCGCAGAACGAGTGGTCGTGAGCGAGCAATAAGCGACCTGAAACCCACGGCAGCTCGCAGCGTACCTGGACGACAGCGCCAAACGTATCAAACAACTTCGGGACTTCACGTGGCAACTCCTGAGTACGTTTGCCATTGAAATCAAAGCCCAACTGCCCCGCGGCGTCCTTGTATCCGCCCCACATCAAAACTCGGCCGCTCTTGGTCAAAGCGACGCTGTGGCAGTCACCGCAGTCGACCTATGCCCGAAATTGTTCCGGTAACCCAAGCGCAATGATGCGTGGACGATGACACAAAAATAACAAACCTGAATGCATGGCTCCTTGATTTCGTCAACAATGCCTGGGACGGCGTCAAAGTTGGGGAAAGCCTTGTATCTGCACAAGAGCAAAGCAGTGGTTCAGCGGATGTACACACGGCATGTGGTTTGGTTGGTCCGTGCAAAAAAGCGTGGCATGCACAACGCACTTCTTTCCGATTTTGGCCCACAGGTCATCAAGTCGGTTGGACAGTTTGAACCTGTTGCAAAGAGAATACGGGGCCATGCCAAAAGTGCAAATGGACGTCAAAATTGCGTTGGGTTGGCAAATATTTTGCAAGTGAATGGCTACGAACTTCGTATAGATACGCTCAATTGCGGCCTTTTCTTTGGCAGGATCAACTTTCGCGTAGAACGCCGTCAGTGACTCCAGTGACTTGTCGCATCGTCGCCCTGCAGATGAGGTGGTCGGCACAGTGGCGACGCAGTGAGCACGTGACACAGATGCTCAGCAGAAAAGTTGGGAGAGATGTGGCTTGTCGACGTACCAAGAGAGTTGTCATCCTTGCATCCCCACGAGTACACGTGCCCGTCCTTATCCAACGCCAAATTGTGCAGCCCACCGCAAGCAATATACCTAGCATGCGAAAATGTGCACGAGAGTCAACGAGAGCGCATATATGGCACAGTTGCGGCCCATCAAACGTACACGAGGTTCAGGTCTTTGGTGTATGGGTTTTCACGCGGGTTCATGACCTCAGAGTTGTACAACTCTAGGTCATCCTCGTCGTCTTCAGCGATCTGAGATTGACAAAGCCAAGTGGGTTTGTGAGTGCGGTGAAGATACGCCGTCAGCGCGGCATTACGAATAATCAAACGGATCCGCGTACCACACCCAAACCAAGTTGATCGATTTCGTTGCTTCCGAACGTGAACACGGTGCCAGTGGGGAGTGGGGTCGGGCTGCAGGAGCACGATGTGATTTTAGTACTCGCCTTAAACAACAACGCAGAAACACCAACACTCTGCCAGCGCTGTGCAACTCTAACGCACCGATCGGACAACCGAATGAATTGGACGTCGGCGCCAGAAGTGCTGGAGCCCGCTGCCGAGTCTGATGCTGACAGACGTCGAGATTTGTTTACCTGCATTTTGGTGATCAGACGACCGAAATGAGAAAAGCTTCGCGTGCAGCGCTGCCACACAGCACCTCACCTGAGCAGAATCACTGGCCTTCCGTTTGCGGGAGTTGGAACCCTACACAACACAGCGCCAAGGCAATTGTGAGGATGGAGCCGGGCACCGTTGCAACGCGCAGCGTCGTGAATACCTCTGCAGCAGCAGGTGCAGGAGCTGGAGTGCCGAAGAGGTTCAGAGCGGGTGCGGACGTAGTGGCGCTAGCGGTGCCGAACAAGTCCAAGCCACCTGCAGCAGGTGCGGGTGACGATGCGCCGGTTCCGAACAAGTCCAGTCCGGGAGCAGATGCTGGTGCTTTGGCACCGCCACCGCCCAAACCGAAGAGGTCACCAGCAGAGGCCGCGGCGTCGTCGCTTGCGGTGGTTTCTTCGCCGCCGAAGCTGATTGCTCCTCCTGCAAACAGGCTCGCGGGTTTCTTGGCAGCCGCCTCGGCCTCTTTTTGCTTGCGGATGTCAGTGAATCCAGGGCGTGTCTGGTCGCATGTCGCGCACTTGTACAGCTGCTCTTTCTCGCCATCAACCTTCTCGTAGTTCTGCAGGCAGACACGCACAAGAAAGTTACGAACATGTGTACAAATCAATTTACCGACTGATAACAAGCGGAAATGGATCAAGGAAGAGTGGGCAGCGTCCACGTACGTCGTTCCATGAGTTGCAGTCCTTGCATTTCCAGTCGTCCTCCTTGATCGCATAAATTCCCTCCTTATCCCAGAGGCACTCCAAGATGACACCTTCCGGAGCGGCTTGTTTTGCCTGCAGGGGCAACCCAGAATCACGCAAACAAAAACACACAACGAAAAGTGTTAACAGACGCACAACGAACACCTGTCTTGAAGGCAATGAGCAATTGAGCTCCACGCACCATGTTGGATGCTGTGGGTTTGCAAGGCGCACGAAGTGCTAAAGAGCAAAGGATCACGTGGCTGGTCGCGCAGTTTTCGAACAAAAGTTAATGCACAGCAGACGAAAACAAATTATATGTGGTTGCGCAATGCGTGGAACTGTGTTGCCGGTCATGTCCACCGTGGTTGTGAGCCGTACCTGGCTGTTG
>Ga0213839_1002261_pt1 | contig 11008 bp, 8 predicted proteins | sample SWPATP21_FD_160075 | JGI IMG/M metagenome (GOLD analysis project Ga0213839, IMG submission 160075) | Coastal seawater microbial communities from Marineland, Florida, United States - SWPA TP2 #1 | ecosystem: Environmental > Aquatic > Marine > Coastal | place: USA: Florida | collected 2016-08-14 | reverse complement strand
AGGCCGAGCCCGTTCAGTGCGCGCCAAGCGGCGGGGTGCGCCTTGTCCAGGAAGACACTCCGGTGCTGGGGATTCTGCGGTGCGGCCGTCTCATTCATGGTTTCCACAATACCGAGGAGCTTTGGTGCAGTCCGGAGCGTCGTGTGACAATCTTGTCAAATATGTGACAAGCTTTGGGGGTGGGAGTGTTTGGTTCGGTGGCCGGCTCCTTGGGGGACCCGGCCACCGCGCCACTCTTTCCGGGCCGGGCTGGGCCTCGCCCGCCCGAGTCCCAGGTCCCGTGGTCACACTAGACGGCGGGGGGCATGTCCAGTTGTCACACGCGTCAGCAGGGACATGTCCAGTTTTCAGGCCCGGGAATGGGCACAAGGGGAGTATGTCCAGCGGTGCGGGCCAGGGGAGGGCATGTCCCGTGGCCGGACTTGGCTGAGAGGGACATGTCCAGTCTTCGGACCAAAATGCCGGCGCAGCGTGGAGTCTGTCCAGCGGTGCGGCTCAGCGGAGGGCATGTCCGGCAGCGTGGAGAGCGAGCGAAGCGTGCGAAGCCGCCAGGCGCGACCGGGCCAGTTCAGCGCCCGCTGCCTCCATCGCGGCGGGATTTCCGGCCACGGTGATGCCGGCGAATCGGTCCGCGTCGTTGCCGAGGTCCGGATCCACCGAACCCACCACCGCGTACACGGGTTTGGTTCCGGCGCGGGCCAGGATGGCGGCAATGATCTTGCCCTGGCCGGTCTGGGAATCCAGCCTGCCCTCGCCCACCACCACCGCGCTGCTCGCGGCCAGATGCGCGTCGAAGCCCAGCAGATCCAGTACATAATCCGCGCCCGAGACCAGTCCGGCGCCGTAGCGGGCCCACATTCCGCCGGAAAACCCGCCAGCTGCGCCGGTCCGGTCCACCGGGCGGGGATCGCGGCCGAAGTCCCGGACGAACGAGTCCGCCAGCAGCCCCAGCCTGCGCGTGAGCAGTCCCACCGTGGCTGGTCCGGCGCCCTTCTGCGGCCCGAACACGGGTGCCGCATCGGAAAAGCGCGTCGTGACATCGCTCAGGATCACAATCTGAGCGCCTCGGAGCCCGCCGTGGTCCTCGATCGCGGCGATGGCGCCCGCCCCGCCGTCGGTCGTGGCCGAGCCTCCCGCAGCCACCAGGATGCGGCGCGCGCCGTGCCGGGCCGCCTCCGCGATCAGGACGCCGGTGCCGTAGGTGCTGGCCGCCACGGGGTCCCGGTCGCCGTCGGAGGGCAGGTTAAGGCCGCTCGCGGCGGCGAGTTCGACGACGGCGGTCCCGTCGGCGGTCAGCCCGATCGCCGCGTGGACGGGCTCGCCCCAGGGACCGACGGTGGCGACCCGGACGGGCCGGGCATCCAGCCCGCGGGCCAGGACCCCGAAGGTGCCCTCGCCGCCGTCGGCCACGGGCAGTTCGCGGGCCGACCCGCCGGCGGCCCGGATGCCGGCCGCGATGTGGCCGGCCACCTCGGCGGCGGTGAACGTGCCCTTGAAGCTGTCCGGGGCCACCAGAATATTCATCGGTTCAGAACCCCACGTTGTCCCGGCCCTTGAGCTGCAGCATTTCGCGGGCCTCGTCAGGGGTGGCGACCTCGAAGTTGAGGGCTTCAAGGATGGTGCGGATCCGGGTGACCTGTTCGGCGTTCGACGTGGCGAGCTGTCCGGGCCCGATCCACAGGGAATCCTCCAGGCCCACCCGGACGTGGGAACCCATGGCGGCGCCGATCGTGGCGAGCGGCATCTGGTTCCTGCCAGCGCCCAGGATGGACCATTCGTAGTCCCCGCCGAGCAGCCGGTCGGCGGTGCGCCGCATGTGCATGAGGTCCTCGGGGTGGGCGCCGATGCCGCCGAGCAGTCCGAACACCGACTGCACGAACAGCGGGCCCCGGGCCAGCCCGCGGGCGTGGAAGTGGGCGAGGTTGTTCAGGTGGGAGATGTCGTAGCACTCGAATTCGAAGCGCGTGCCGTTCTCGTTGCCGATGCCCAGGATGGTCTCGATGTCCTGAAAGGTGTTTTTGAAGACCAGGTCGCGGCTCTTCTCGAGGCCTTCGCGCTCCCAGTCGTGACCGAATTCCGTGAAGCGGTCCAGCATCGGGTACAGCCCGAAGTTCATCGATCCCATGTTGAGCGAGGCGAGCTCGGGCTTGAACAGCGCCGCCGGCTGCATCCGTTCTTCGACGCTCATGTGCGGGGAGCCGCCGGTGGTGATGTTGATGACGGCGTCGGTGTTGCGCTTGAGCTTGTCCAGGATGGGGGCGAAGTGCTCCGGATCCTGCGAGGGGCGGCCGTCCTTCGGATCGCGGGCATGCATGTGCACAATCGCGGCGCCTGCCTCGGCGGCGCCGATCGCGGCGTCGGCGATCTCGTCGGGGGAGACGGGCAGGTGCGGGGACATGGACGGGGTGTGGATGGCGCCGGTGACGGCGCTGGTGATGATGACCTTGCGGGCAGCAGCCACGGGAAGTCTCCTTGGTGGGGCGGGTCGGGGACGGCGGAGGGGATCGTTACGGGTGGACCGGATCCCGCGGCCGGGTCAGTAGAGTTTTTCGGTGTTGCCGTCGACGGCGAGGGCCTGGCCGTTGACGTTGCGGGCCATGTCGCTGGCCGCGAACACGGCCATGTTGGCGATGTCCTCGGCCTCGATCAGCCGTCCGAGCGAGGACTGGTTGAGGTAGAGCGCGGACACCTCGTCCGCCGGCAGGTCCAGCATCCGGGCCTTGGCGGCGATGACGGCGTCGATGCGGGGGCCGTTGACGGCGCCGGGGCAGATGGCGTTGACCCGGATGCCGTCCGGGCCGAGTTCGATCGCGAGGGTCTTGGTCAGCCCGATGACGGCCCACTTCGACGCCGAATAGGCGCTGCGGCCGGCCATGCCCAGCCGCCCGGCGGCGGAGGACAGGTTCACGATGGAGGCTCCGCGGCCCGCGCGCAGCAGGGGCAGCGCATGCTTGATGCAGAAGAACTGGCCATGGATGTTGACGTCGAACGTCGCCTTCCAGGCCGCGGCGTCGAGGGTTTCGAGGGGCCCCGTGGGCCCGGCGATGCCGGCGTTGTTGACCAGGACGTCAAGGCCGCCCAGGTCCTCCCGGACGGTGTCCATGAGCGCGCGGACCTGGTCCTCGTCCGATACGTCGCTGACCGCGGCCAGCAGGCCGTTGACCCGGGCCTTCTCGACGGCGTCGGGGTCAATGTCGGTGACGAAGACGGCGGCGCCGAGTTCGCGGAACTTGTTGGCGATGGCCAGGCCGATGCCGTTGGCTCCGGCGGTGACCAGAACGCGCTTGGCGGTGAAATCCATGAGTATTCCTTGCGGTGAAGTGGCTGGCGGGGCGTTCCGGACGCGCCATGCGGCGCATCCGGAACGGGGTGACGGGCGGAGGTCAGTGGGCCGCCGGGACGGCCGCGGGCCTCTCTGTGCCGCGCTTGAGCAGCAGGGACAGCAGCGCGCCGATGACGCACATGGCCACGATGAACCACAGGCCGGAGAGCTTGGAACCGGTAGCGTCCTGCATGAAGCCCATGGCATAGGGGCCCAGGAAGCCGCCGCACAGCCCGATGGTGTTGACGAAGGCGATGCCGCCGGCCAGGGCGGCGCCGCTGAGGCGGGTCGCCGGGTACGTGAAGAGGATCGGCTGCAGGGCGAAGAAATTGAAGGCCGCGAGGCAGAAGCCGATCATGCCGAGCAGCGGGCCGCCGACGGCGCCGAGCGCGAAGCCGGCGACGATCCCGGTCATGGTGCCGGTGACGAGCAGCCGGGAACGGCGGCCGTCCGTGGCGAACCGCGGGACCAGCAGTGCGCCGGCCGCGGAGAAGATCCAGGGAATGGCCGTCAGGAGGCCGATCTGCAGCGGGTTGAGCTTGCCGTAGGTGCCAATGATCGAGGGCAGGAAATAGGACAGGGCGTACACGGCGATCTGGTGCGTGAAGTAGACGCCGACGACGAGGAGGATCTGTTTGTCCTTCAGGACGTCGCGGAGCCGGTGGTTGCCGGAGGCCTCGGCGCCGGCGGTTTCCTCGGCGGCAATGCGGGCCTCGAGGTCGGCGGCTTCCTCGGCGGTGAGGAACGTGGCCTTGCTGGGCCGGTCCGGGAGCTTCTTCCAGACGACATACGCCAGGACGCACGCCGGCAGGCCTTCGACGAGGAACATCCACTGCCAGCCGTGCAAGCCGCCGAGACCGTCCAGGGTGAGCAGCAGCCCGCCCAGCGGGGCCCCGACGATGTTGGCGATGGAGACGCCGAGCAGGAACATCCCGTTGGCCTTGGCCCGGTCCTTGACCACGAACCACTGCGTCAGGAAGTACATGACGCCCGGGAAGAGCCCGGCCTCGGCGACGCCGAGCAGCATCCGCATGATGTAGAAGGACCACTCGCCCTGGACGAAGGCCATGCAGGCCGAGATGATGCCCCACGTGATCATGATCCGCATGATCCAGAACCGGGCGCCGACCTTGTGCATGATCAGGTTGGACGGGATTTCGGACAGCGCGTAGGTCAGGAAGAACAGCCCGGCGCCGATGCCGTAGGCGGTGGCCGAGATGCCGAGGTCGATTTCCAGCCTGTCCTTGGCCATGCCGATATTGGTGCGGTCCAGGAAGGCCATGATGTAGGCGCCGATCAGCAGCGGCATGACGCGGCGGAGGATCACGCCGTTGATTTCCTGCGGTGTGCGCATCTTCTTTGGTGCGGTGACAACTGACATGGGTCGGGGTCCTTGGGTAGGTGGGCGGGGCGGGTGGTCGGAACGGGCGCGCCGGATGCGGGCGAACGCATGCAACGCAGCCGGCGGTTGGCCTGCGGCGCGGGATTCGTCGGAAGGCTGGGGAACGGTTGTGGGACGGGGGGGAACGGTTGTGGGGCGGGCCGGGGGAATCTGGCCGGGCATCGTGGGGCTGGCAGGGGGCGGTCCGAAACGCCGGTGCGGACGGCCGGTGTGGGGCCGGGTGTTCGCCCGGGGTCAGCTGTCCGGCGGTGTGCAGCCGCACGTCCGCCCGATATGCAGGCGGTGGCGGCACACTTTCGAGGTGTAGGTGGCGGACGGGGAATCGATGCGTTTGAGCAGCAGAGCGAAGGCCTCGAAGGCCATTTCCTGCTGCGGCTGGACAATGCTGGTCAGGTTGATCAGCCCGGAGCGGCTGTGGGGCAGCCCGTCGCAGCCGGCGACGGCGACGTCGTCCGGGATGCGCAGGCCGCGCGACAGGGCGTATTCCATGACGCCGATGGCAAGTTCGTCGCTGCCGCACACCACCGCCTGGGGCGGGGTCCCGGCGGAGAACAGGCGTTCCGCCGCGAGCCGGCCGCCCTCGTTGTTGACCCTGGTGCTGATTTTCCGGTCGCCGCTGATCGTGACGCCGGCCGCGGCGGCGGTGCGGACAAATGCCTGTTCCCGGGCCAGGGAGGCGGTGGAGAAGCGGGGGCCGATCACGGTGGCGATTTCGGTGAAGCCGTGGCTGAGCATGTGTTGCATCAGCGTGGTGGCTGCGGCGTCGTCGTCGATCCCCACAAAGTCCGAATCGAGGAAGTCCGCCCGGCGGGACAGGCAGACATAGGGGATCCGGGCCGACCGCAGTGTGCGGAGTGCGGTGGCGTCGTCCCGGAGCGAGGCGGCGAGGATGATGCCGTCCACGTTGCGGTGCGCGAGTGTCGAGGTGACTTGGGCGAGCACGTCCGGATCGTCCTGGGTGGTGGCGACGAATACTTCGTAGCCGGACTCCGCCGCGGCCGTGATGACGCCCTGCGCCCAGCGCGGAAACATCGGGTTGATGATGTTGGGCAGGATCAGCCCGATGACCCGGGTCCGCTGCGGATCCGTTGACTGCGAGGGCTTACGGGGCCTGAAGCCGAGTTCGTTCGCCACGTGGATGATGTGGCGCCGGGTCTCCGGTGAGACTCCGCCCTTGCCGTTGAGGACGTAGGACACCGCGGCCGAGGAAACCCCGGCGGCCCGGGCCACGGAGGCGGCCGAAACCGGCGGCACCCGGCCGTCCGCGGTGGCGCTTGTGGCGTGATCCTGCATGTCCGGCCCTCCTTCGCGTCGGTTTGTGTTCCTGTGACCTCAGTTACAGTAAGGAGGCCGCTGAATGTTAAGCAACGTTAAGTCATTCCCGGCGGACATGCTCATTTCGGGTCCAATCCGGTGGACATGCTCATTTTTCGCGCACAGGCGGACGGAGCATGTCCAGTCCCAGGATCGAATAGTGGATATGCTCGCCGGACTGGAATGGCCACTTGGGACATGTCGAGTCCTGAACGCCAACGGTGGACATGCTCAATTTTCGCGCCCGGATGCAAGGGACATGTCCAGTCCTGGATCTGACCGGCGGACATAGCGGGATTATGTCCATGCCTCGCGCCCGGAGGAGGGCATGTCCCGGGCGCCCCGCCCCGCCCCGCCCCGCCCAGCCCCGCCGCGCCCCGCTGCGCCCAGCCCAGCCCCGCCCCCGGGCGCGCGGGGACTCCGGCCCTAGACAGCCGTTTCGCCGTCGGCAAACATGGAGCCAAAGCGACCCGATACAAAGTTGAGCGGAGTACACTCAACTTTAATATCTGCATGTTCCCGGAAGGAGCTCTCTTTGGACGCCAAATTCACCACCAAGAGCCAGGAGGCTCTGGCGGCAGCCGCCATGAACGCCTCGACGGCGGGCAACCCCCAGCTCGAACCTGCCCACCTGCTCAAGGCGCTCATGGACCAGCGTGAGGGTGTCGCCGTCGCGCTCCTGCGCGCCACCGGCACGGACCCGGATTCCGTCAGCGTCCAGGCCAGCAGCGCCATCAAGGCCCTTCCGTCCACCTCCGGCAGCTCCGTGCAGCAGCCGCAGTTGTCCCGCACCGCCCTGCAGGCCATCAAAAATGCCCAGAACGAGGCCGAGCGGCTTGGCGATTCCTTCGTCTCCACCGAACACCTGCTGCTGGGGCTCGCGTCCGGAAGTGACGCCGTCGGCAAGCTGATGCGCGACTCCGGTGCCTCCCACGAGGCCCTGCTGGCGGCCCTGCCGGGTGTCCGCGGCGACCGCAAGGTGGACAATGCCGACCCCGAAAACACCTTCCAGGCCCTCGAGAAGTACGGCACCGACCTCACCGCGGTTGCCCGCTCCGGCAAGCTGGATCCGGTGATCGGCCGCGACGCCGAGATCCGCCGCATCATCCAGGTGCTGAGCCGCCGGACCAAGAACAACCCCGTCATCATCGGAGAACCCGGCGTGGGCAAGACCGCCGTCGTCGAAGGACTTGCCCAGCGGATCGTGGCCGGCGACGTCCCCGAAAGCCTGCGCGGCAAGACCCTGATCGCCCTGGACCTTGCCTCGATGGTGGCCGGAGCAAAGTACCGCGGTGAATTCGAAGAGCGGCTCAAGGCCGTCCTGGAGGAAATCAAGGGCTCCGAGGGGCAGATCGTCACGTTCATCGACGAGCTCCACACCGTCGTCGGGGCGGGAGCGACCGGGGACAGCTCCATGGACGCCGGCAACATGCTCAAGCCCATGCTGGCCCGCGGCGAGCTGCGGCTGATTGGTGCCACCACGCTGGACGAGTACCGCGAGAACATCGAAAAGGACCCGGCCCTGGAACGCCGGTTCCAGCAGGTCTACGTCGGCGAACCGAGCGTGGAGGACACCATCGGCATTCTGCGCGGCCTCAAAGAACGCTACGAGGCCCACCACAAGGTCTCCATCTCCGACTCCGCCCTCGTGGCCGCCGCCACCCTCTCCAACCGGTACATCTCGGGCCGGCAGCTGCCGGATAAGGCGATCGACCTTGTTGACGAGGCCGCGTCGAGGCTCCGGATGGAGATCGACTCCGCGCCGGAGGAGATTGACCAGCTGCGCCGCCAGGTGGACCGCCTGACCATGGAGGAACTGGCCCTGGCCGGCGAGACCGATCCCGCCTCCGTGGAACGTCTGGCGGCCCTGCGCGCGGACATGGCCGACAAGAAGGAAGAGCTCGCGGCCCTGAACGCCCGCTGGGAGGCCGAGAAAGCCGGCCTGAACCGGGCGGGCGACCTGCGCGCCAAGCTCGACGAGCTGCGGTCCACGGAGGAAAAAGCCGAGCGCGAGGGCGACCTCGAGACGGCGTCCAGAATCCTCTACGGCGAAATCCCGGCCCTGGAGCGTGAGCTCAAGGCCGCCGCCGAGGCCGAAGCGGCGGTGACCGACAAATCCGGGCAGATGGTGGCCGACGAGGTCACCGCGGACGACATCGCCGAGGTGATCTCCGCCTGGACCGGCATCCCGGCGGGGCGCATGCTGCAGGGCGAAAGCCAGAAGCTCCTGAACATGGAACACGTCCTGGGGGAGCGGCTGATCGGCCAGACCAAGGCCGTCGCCGCGGTCTCCGACGCCGTGCGCCGCGCCCGCGCCGGGATCAGCGACCCCAACCGGCCCACCGGCTCCTTCCTGTTCCTCGGCCCCACCGGCGTCGGCAAGACCGAGCTCGCGAAGTCCCTCGCCGACTTCCTGTTCGACGACGAGCGCGCGATGGTGCGCATCGACATGTCCGAATACTCGGAGAAGCACTCCGTGGCCCGGCTTGTCGGGGCGCCCCCCGGCTACGTCGGCTACGAGGAGGGCGGCCAGCTGACCGAGGCCGTTCGCCGCCGCCCGTATTCGGTGCTGCTGCTCGATGAAGTGGAAAAGGCCCACCCGGAGGTCTTCGACATCCTCCTGCAGGTGCTCGACGACGGCCGCCTCACCGACGGTCAGGGCCGCACCGTGGACTTCCGCAACGTGATCCTGGTGCTCACCTCGAACCTGGGCAGCCAGTTCCTGGTGGACCCCAACCTTGATGCCGCAGCCAAGAAAAATGCCGTCATGGCGACCGTGCATGCCTCCTTCAAGCCGGAGTTCCTGAACCGGCTGGATGAGGTGGTGCTGTTCGATCCGCTGAGCGTGGAGGAGCTGTCCCGGATCGTGGAGCTCCAGGTCAAGGAGCTGGGCGAGCGGCTCAAGGGCCGCCGGCTCAATCTCGAAGTGACCGAGGGTGCCCGCGCCTGGCTTGCCGTCACGGGCTTCGATCCCGCGTACGGCGCCCGTCCGCTGCGCCGGCTGGTGCAGCGCGAGATCGGCGACCGGCTGGCACGGGCCATCCTGGCCGGCGAGATCTCCGACGGTGACACGGTTGTGGTGGACACCGCGGCTGACCTGATGGAACTCACCATGGGCGGGCCTGAGGCCACGGACCGGCCCGACGGCGGCGCGTCCACCGGCAGCGGGCTCTCAGTCAGGCGCAAGGAGTAGCCGCCGCCACGAAAAGTGCCGAAAAGTGCCTTAAACGCCGCCGGCAGCCGGATTCTAACCCGGCTGCCGGCGGCGTTTAAAGCTACGTACGGCTTGAATGTTGCTACGAGAGCAGGGACTCCATGATGACGTTTCCGGCGTCCGTCACGGCATAGCAGTCGACCCGGCGGTCGCCCTTGCCCCAGCTGCTCGAACTCGGGTAGGCCAGCTTGTAGCTCAGTGCGTAGTCGCCGGCCTTATCCGTCAGCGGTGCGGCCTTGCAGGCAGCGCGCGCCTTCTGCTTGAGGGCTTCCCGGCCGGGGTAGGAGTCCTCTGCGGCGTACTTCTCGACAGCGACAAGTTGCGCCGAGTGGCCGGTGGCGCAATCCACAACGGTGGACTGTTGCGCATCCGGATCGAAGTCTTTGAAGCAGTCACGCAACTGGAAGTCCATCGGGCTGACGCCCTCCAGCGGCAGGGTTCCGCGGCTGGCCGGGGCCGACGCCGACTCCGGCGACGCTGCGGAGGCCGGGCTGCCGCTGCCGTCCGCGGAAGGCTGGGGACTGCCGGCAAATGAGGCCACAGCCCACCACAGCAGAATCACGAGAACGATCAGCGCGGCCGCAGCCACGCCGAGGCGCTTGGGTCCCTGCCGGCGGATCCGGCGGGCCAGGGGGCGTGCACGGTTCCGCGCACTGTCCGAGACCGCGGTGATGATGCCGGCGAAAGTGGTGCCTAAGCGTTTCGCACCTTGGCGCGCTGAAGCCGGGGGTTTTAGGCCCCAGCGCGTCGCACCTGAGCCCTTCGCGCCTTGGCGCGCTGCCGGAGGCTGCGAGGCCGGTTCCGTGTCGGCCGTGACAACGGGCAGGGCGGACGTCGGCAGCCTCGAAGGCGGCGGCGGGACGGCCCCGGCGTCGTGCCTTGGATTCTCTTCGGTCACTGAGAAATTCACCACTTCCGTGCGTCTTTGCCGGGGCTGGAAGCCCGGCATCGTGGCCCAATTCTGGGAGCACATCACGAAACTCTATCGAAGATGCGCGGCGCGGCGCATGCGGCAGGGGCCGCGGCCGCCTCGGCTGGAAGCGCCACACTGTCCACAGGGTGCGGTCCGGCAAGCAGTTGAGGCCGAAAGCATGTAATCTAGGTGTACGACAAATTGACCAAACATTCCGGGGCCTCACCGATCGCCAAAGGTGACCACCTCCGGTCCAAGTACAAAAGGGGGTCACGCCATGGGGCGCGGCCGTCAAAAGGCAAAAGCTACCAAGCAGGCTCGGGACATCAAGTACTACTCCCCGAACACTGACTATTCGGCCCTTCAGCGCGAGCTCACGGGCCCGGGAAGTCGTGCCACGAACCACTTCGCGGATGATCCGGTCGAGCCGGACTATTCGGCGTATGTGGATAAGTACGCGGACGATTTGGAAGACGACGACGACGAGGTAGACACCCGTCGGATAGGTTAGTCGACGCTTCCTCCCGGCAGTTTCTTCCGGGGGATCCTTCCGGCACCGCGGTGCCAGTCCTTGAATTTCAGGCCGCCGGCCACGCCTGTCTCAGGCGTGGCCGGCGGTTTTTCTTAAGTCCCGGACGGCGCACGTCGCGGCTCAGCCCGGTTGTCACGGGCGGGACCGGGGGCTAGGTTGATCGTGCCGGATTCTCCCGGACCCAGGACCGCCGCCCCGGAAGGACTGCCATGACCACGCGCACAGGATTCGCCGAAGGCGAGCTCTGCTGGACGGATCTCCAGACCAGGGATGTGGAGGCGGCGAAGGCCTTCTACACGGAGGTTTTCGGC
>Ga0213839_1002258_pt1 | contig 11013 bp, 3 predicted proteins | sample SWPATP21_FD_160075 | JGI IMG/M metagenome (GOLD analysis project Ga0213839, IMG submission 160075) | Coastal seawater microbial communities from Marineland, Florida, United States - SWPA TP2 #1 | ecosystem: Environmental > Aquatic > Marine > Coastal | place: USA: Florida | collected 2016-08-14 | reverse complement strand
ACAAAATCTTTCCAGATGCGTTTTGAACATCGTGAAACTGTGCAGGCGTTCTTGAAGCCATTGGTGAGGTATTTCACGACAATCGATTTCGGTCAACTGACGTTCGAGTCGGATGTGGACAGAATTTTAGATCAGGCGAAAGTCTGCACAGTGGTTCGTGCAATCTAAGTGCTGTGCTTGGTGTCTTATTCTGTCTCACGGATCTCCTTAACGTTTGGTAGCAACGCAAGCTGATTCCCGGATCAATCGATAACTACTGGCAAGGGGCATGGATTATTGAAGCAAAGGCTAACAGCTGAGACAGACTGCATTGACAATAATGTTACATGAGTGGATGAGTGGTACAAGCAGTTACACGTCAACGATTGCTCTCTTTCTTCCGGATTTCGACTTCCTTGATGTATCGTTTCTCCGATTCGAATTCGGTGGCGCAGCAGCCGCAACTTCTTGTGTCGCGGAAGTTGCTTTTGTTGACGTGGCTGCGCCCACAGTCGCTAGCGTATCTGTTGACATAGGGACTGGTGCCATGGGTAGCAAACCCAGCATGGCCATGAGCTGGGCCTGTTGTTGTTGACTGCCGACCCCCTGTGAGCCCGAAATATCACCTGGTTGTGCAAGCGCTGCTTGAAGTTGCAGAAGCTGCTGCTGCTGTTGTAGCAACTGCTGCTGTGATGGCACACCTGCATTCGAGGTCGCGGCACCTTTACCCATCTGTGGATCTCCACCGTGTCCTGTGTTCAACGATCCTGGCATCAGCAGGGGGTTAAAGAGCTGCTGTTGCAGAAGTAAAGCCTGCATTTCAGCATCTGCTGCAGCGATAGAGCTGTTTGATGCATTGCCGGTGGCATTTGGTCCCGTCCCACTTGCAAGCGTTGGCAACACGCTGCCCATACCACCTCCTGCCCAAGCTTCAAGCCCTGGAACAGTGGGCTGTTGCGCAACGCTGCTATCCACACTCGGCCCCGTCGATGTTTTGGGCCTCCCGGGTTCCAGTGACACAGCTGACGTTGCACCCGCAGTCACAGCCGCTTTCAACCGAGCATTTGCGTCAGAAACTGTCTGGGGGTTCATATTTCTGTTATCTGTACCACTACTGGGTGCTGTGCTTTCACTCACGTTCGGGAGTCCGAACAGCTGTTGTTGCTGCTGTAACAAAAGTTGTTCGTATGTTTGCAGTAATGACGGATCCAGTCCAAACATTCCGTCGACACTCGGTTTGGCCGCAGATTCAGGGGAAGGTGTTTGACTCGGAACGATTTGGCCCGACGCATCCAGCGCGAATCCTGGGAATCCGAACGGTGTTAGGTCTGGGATTCCGCCAGCGACGAGATTCATGATACCACCAACATCGCCGGGGCTCGCAGCACCCGTGCTGTCCGTTGGGGTTGCTTTCGATCGTTGGTGCGCGGAGGAATTTGTTGTGGTGGCGCTTTGCTGGAGTGACATTGGTGGCGAAACGGACTGCGAATTGTGATGATTCAACGTCTGCTGCTGTGGAACTAATTGTGGCTGCGAAGGAGTGTTTAATGTCGCTCCTGAAGGTGGCCGACCAGATCCAAGTTGGCTTGAGCGTTGGGCCGGCTGCTGGTCTTGTTGTTGTTGCTGGGCCTGATCTAGAATATACCGCAACTGTTCGTTGGAAAGGCCTCCCATACCAACCCCACCTTGCACATTCCCATTTGACTGAGAGCCGGAATGCCCGGGAAAAGTGTCAGGCCTTGGAACGATGTCCACCAAGAAATCGTACTCGTCGGCGCTAGCTGCTGCGGACGACACGTCTGGCTTCTGCAAGGTTCTCCTTTTGTTGTCGTGAGCAGAATGCCATGCCCGCTTCGTCAGGTCATTGATAAACAACTCGCATGCCTTGGCAAACAATATCGGCGTCTCCGCACTAATCATCTTGACGTTGTCATCCGTTTTCATGATCTTTTTAATTCGCGCCAGCGGAAGCGGATGGACTTTAAACTCATTCTCCTCGGGGTTGATCTGCTGAATTTTTATCGTCTGTGAATGCCAAAACATTTGCAACTGCATTTGTCGAGACTGGTCGAGCTGCTGCTGAGCTTGCTGCTGAAACTGTAGGTTTTGCATGTTTACCGTTCGCACCAAGCACAGAGCAGAGGAGGCGCCGTGCCTGGCCGAACAAATGACACAGAGCCGCGCGGGGTGGGAGCGGGAGCAGTTGCACGCAGTTCTCCACAACCGGGCGTTCTTCGCAGCTCTAAGTGCGAAGGGTTTTCACGAAAACATCTCGAGAACGACTTTGACTTGTGTGGATCTTCCCAATTTTTGTCCGTCGCATGCGACTCCAGTTGTTGGCGGAGGAGCAATGAGCGGAAACCCTTGTTGGCGCCGATCTAGTTCGCCGCGTGTTTCGTCCCTCTCCAGACCAGCGTTGCACACCATGTGACCTGATTACCCTCCAGGCAAATCTTGAACCCATGGAGTCAGCGATCTTGTGCACTGACTCGTTCTCACACAATTTTCCGCCTTGATCAACCGAGCTCTGTCGGCTGTCCGAAGTTGGCGCGCCTGGGAATGACAAGCTGACTCAGGACGGCATTGCGGCGCGCACTGATCTATAAAAGCAGCACGGCATTCAAACTGGACACACATTACGCACATACATGCATGCGTCATGGCTACCCACACGTCGCGCTTGTGCGAAGAAGACACAAAGATCCCAAAATTGACGGAAGGAACTTAGGAAGGACTCCATGGAAGGAAGGACGGGAGGAAGGAACGGACAACGAATGAACGAACAAACGAACGACGGAACGACGACGACAACGACGACGACGACGACGACGACGACGATGGCGACGACAAAGCGCAGAAAGAGCATCAACAGGAACAACAACTCACCCAATCAGTTGTCTCTCTCCGCCTTCATACACTGTGTTTACTCTTCACACTCCATGTAAAATCAGTCATCAGCCAACTCGTCCCCGCACTCACGCACTTTGAATAAAGTCCATTGATCCACTCACTCAATCAATCAGACAGGCTCACTATAAAGTCATACATTCAGGAGTTCACTTGTCGTGTGAAATGCCGTCGGTGCGGACTGCTGCGAGGATCACCCGGTGAACTTAGTCGTTTATGGGATTATACAGATTTTGCGCATGGAGCGTAGTGTGAAACATTGTAATACTGGATGAGGATATGTTTTAAGCGAACAAACTCCAGTCAGCAACCACCCATTCACTTGTGAGCTTGTTTGTGGTGAGTTGTGAGTTGTGAGTTGTTTTTGTTGTTTGCATTTATGAACAGTACAGTACAATGATTCATAATTTAATAATGTGGAGAATGGGTGAGAGAAAAATGAAAAGGGAGACAAGAAAAGAAAAGAAAATGAAAGTAGGGAAAAGTGAAAAGTGAAAAGTGAAAAGTGAAAAGTGAAAAGTGAAAAGTAGAAAGTAGAAAGTAGAAAGTAGAAAGTAGAAAGTCGAAAGGAGAAAGTAGAAAGTAGAAAGTAGAAAGTGGAAAGTGGAAAGTAGAAAGTAGAAAGTGGAAAGTGGAAAGTAGAAAGTAGAAAGTAGAAAGTGGAAAGTACTACTCAGTACCCAAAATAGAAAAATAGGGTAGAAATTAGAAAGCAGAAAAGTCGAAAAGTCGAAAAAATTCGAAAAGTCGCAAAGTCAATTTTCAAGTTTCCAAGTTTTCAAGTTTTCAAGTTTTCAAGTTTTCATTCACGACAACAACACAACAACACAACAACAAACAACAACAACACCAACGAACGACAACAACACCAACGTGAAAACTTGAAACCTTGATTGAAAGAAACCTCACTCAAATCTCAAATCTTGAAAACTGCACTGTCGCTCGTCTGTCCCAACCTGCCGCTCGCCTGTCGCCTGTTGCCTGTCGCCTGTTGCGTGTTGTTGTCGTTGTTGTCGTTGTTGTCGCGTGTTGTCGTTGTCGTTGTGTGTCGTTGTCGTACTTACTCGTCGAGAGAGAGAGAGAGAGTGTGTGTGTGGGTGTTTGTGTGTGTTGTTGTTGGCTGACGTGTGGCGGCGTGGCGGCGTGGCGGCGTGGCGGCGTGACGACCTTCGCAAATTCGCCAACTAACCAACTTTCGATCGAACATTCGAACGAACTTTTGCTGTTGACTGACTCCATCGTTTTTGTGACGCGTTCCGTGTTTGTTCACGCGTTGACTCCTTCGTGGACTCGTGGACTCGTTGACTCGTGGACTCGTTGACTCGTGGACTCATTGACTGTTTCGTTGGCTTACTTCGTTGACGTTTTGATTTGTTGATTCGTTGACTTGTTGGCTTGTTGATTCGTCGACTCGATCGCGGGAAAGTCGTGTCGTGAGTCTGTGGTCTGTTGTCTTGGATGCACGGTGTTCGTGTTGTTCGTGGTTTGTGGCTGGCAGTTGGGTGCAGTTGGTCGTTTGTGACGACTGTTCTTGACTTTCCTGGCAGCTAGGTGCCGTCGTGACTGTTTTGGGGTGCCTTGCACGTGACTCCCAAAGTCCTCGATCACATTTTTCATCACAACAAGACCAACAACGCGTTCCCGAGAGTTGTTCGGTGACCTAGATTCAGTGAAACAGACTGTTTGGGGAAAATCGTCCGCGCCCTCAAACAGCCGCGTAGCCTCGCCGGATACACCCATCGGCTGTTGGCCTGCGACGGCGACGGCAAGCATCGGCGAGAATGAGTTTGATTGAAGCAGTCAAGAACGGCGACGCTGCTTCCGTGCAACGACTAGTGGAGGGCGGAGTTTCTCTGAACGCAACAAACTCTGAGGGATTGACACCTCTACACGTTGCCGCTGCCGCCGGAAACTTGCCCGTCGTGGACGTGTTGCTGCGGGCCGGAGCGGACTCCTCTGTCCCAAGTACACAGTCCGGGCGAATGCATGGAGGCGAGACGGCTTTGATTGCAGCAGCCCGGGCTGGTCATGATGCCGTCGTAGATACGCTGCTGCGTTCGAAGGCAAATGTGAACCAAACGAAAATCAGCGGTGACGTCTCTGCTCTGTTCGTCGCTGCGCAAGAAGGGCACGTCGACGTCGTGCAGACCCTGTTGAGAAGACACGCAGATCCCACACTTCGCAGTCGGAAAGGGACATCTGCGCTGTGTGCTGCCGCCACCCAAGGTCACGAAAATGTGGTTCAGTGCCTCGTGAACCTTAAAGGTATGGTCAACGTTGAAGATGAAAACGGAATCACACCTCTATGCATGGCCAGTGCTCGTGGGCACACGTCAATTCTGAAGTGCCTCTTACGGAATGGGGCGACGCTTGAGACGGGTTTTCCAGCACTGGATGGTGCTTGCAGGTTTGGACGGCTTGAATGTGCACGGGTTCTGCTGGAGGCCAAAGCCAATGTTCGAGCGAGGCCAAACTGTCCGTCAGTGTGCTTCACAGCCAATCAAGGATCCGCAAACGTTAAGGAGACAATTGAGCTGCTCCTCGAGAACAAGGCAAACCTTAATGACGTTGACTCCCTTTACTGCAGTCCGCTGTATTACGGCGTGCAAAAATTTGCCAGTAACCCGGAACTTACCGAGTTCCTGCTCCGCCGCAAGGCATCTCCCGCAATTGGACAGCCTTTGTTGGCTGCCATCCAAATTCAAGACACGGCTCTGATGGCTCGCCTCATTGCGTTGAAAGCGCCTGTGGACGCACCCATGGCAGCGTTCTACAGCCCACTTCAGTGGGCTGTGACACACGGAACACCAGAAACCGGTACTACTGTCGTGGACGTTCTCCTGCGTGCGAAAGCAAGAGTGGATAGGAAGATTTTGGTTCAAGCTTTTGGATCTCCGGAAACAGTGGGAATCGCACGACTCCTGGTTCATGCGAAGGGGGACATAAACTGCTGTCACGAGAATGAGGAGGAGGAGGAGGAGGAGGATTTGTCTCTGTTGCAACATGCGTGCGCCGCGGACAATGTGGAAGGCGTCCGACTGCTCTTGCATTTAAAGGCGAGTTGTAACAACAGTTCCATGGTTCGTGATGCGCCGCTGACACTAGCTTGCAGGTCCGGGAGAACGCAAATAGTGCGCTTGCTCCTGGCCGCGAAGGCATCTGTTAATGCACATTGTGACGACAGCATACCTCGTAACGCAATGGACGCAGCCGCGCTTCACGGTGACCATGATCTCATGAAGCTCTTATTTCAGAATGGAGCCCGTGTTCAGAATTCTGATATCTTTGCGCCAGTCATCCGGCATGGCAATCTCGCTACGGTGCAACTGCTCGTGCATCACCGTGCCGATGTGAACGCTGTCATCCGTTCCGTGTGGTCTCCGTTGACCGTCGCCATTCATTGTCGCCGCGATCAAATTGCGAGATGTTTGGTGTATCATCAGGCCTCTTTGGACCACGAGGTCCGCACAGGAGTCAATGCGATTGCGTTGGCAGCGACGCATCAGCCACAACTTGCCCCGTGGCTGAAAATGGTGCACGGTTTTAACGCAGTTCATTGGGCCTGCCTACGCAACGACGAAGCGTCCTTGCAAGAGTTGGTGTCTTCAAATCGGGTGCGCCTTTCTGACATTGTAGCTGACAGCAAGCAGGGCATCACACCCTACAATTTAGCCTTCGATCGGCCGAGGTTCCCCATCTTATTTCCATCAGCTCGACACGTAGAGGTCAGCGATCAAGTCAAACAACTGATTGCATGGGCATCTCGTCCGTGGGAGCCTACTAGCCACCGTATTTGGCCGCTGCCATTCCGCACAATGGTATTCCACATCCTTTGTGTGGCTCGGCGCTTGAATCACGAGCCATACGAGGCTACTGCTTTGAATTTAAACGACACTAGACTTGGACTCCGCCCGCGGCTGAGACGATGGGTTCCTATGACTATCTGGTACCAAATAATAAGCTTCTTAGGGCGCGATGATTGGGAGTAACGACAACTTCGCATTTTACATTACTGTAACACCTAATAGCAATAGCAGTACGCTGCACGCAATTTCCATTGAGACAGGCTGTTTCGCAGTGGGTTTGCACTCATGTCACTAGCGTGCATCATCTCCTTCCCTTTGTGGATTCTGTTGACAGTTCAGTCGAGGTTCAAGCATCGCTCACATCCATGCTCCTTGTGTAACGCAGCGAAATTGTAACAAATTGTTGCCTCGCGGCACTTATTTTGCTGTTGGAAGCTCCCAGGTTGTTTCCATCGTAATACTGTGATAGTAATAAACTTTGCCATCGTCAGTGGTTGCTTCAAGCCATTCACCTGGTAGTGGCGTATCTTTCTTGATCTCGGTCTGTTGTTCCTCCGCTTGTTTTGACAACGCACCTTTAGCATCCGCACTCTCCTTGTTCTCTGTGTCCGAAAGTTTGTCCACGGTCTGCGACGATGTATCTCCACTAGGGTTACTCGTATCTAGGTCATGCACTGCATCAACAGATTCTTGGAAGTTTGCAGGCTTCGTCCAAGTTGTTTCCCTTGTTTGCGTGTTGTAGTAGTAAGCGTTCCCACTTTCCGGATCAATGGCTACCATCCACTGCTGTGATCCCATATCTCCCTCCGGACTGGGTACTTCAATTTCTGGACTAGGAGCCTTGTCCGACTTGGCCCTCTTCTTCTTGCTGCTTCGTTTTTGCGTTGGAGCAGGCTGGCTTTTTTTGGCGATGGCGTCGGCTTCGGCCTGCAAACTTCTTTTGAATTTCTTTTTGTCGCGAGTGTTCATCGAATTCTTTCGGTCGTAACTATTGAGCGGAACTTGTACCTTCAGAAAATCTGCTTTGCTCACTGGGCGGGAAATTTCAGAGAGCATGGCTGCAACCACTTGCCGTCGCTCGTCCGCTTTTCTCATTGATGCTACTAGGTCAGCAAAGGTTTGTTCTTCCGCTTTATTTGTGGTCGTGTAGTCTTTGATCCTCTGCTGCAACTCTTCATGAAACGGATGCCTTTTGGGCGAACCACGTTTGGTCAGTGTTGCAATAAATTTTGCTGCAATTTCTGCTTGGTCGGTTCGTGTTGTAATGCCCTGAACGAGCACTGTGAGTGCTGAAGACACGTTGGAAATCTGTTCTGTGAGCAGGGCAAATTCTTCCAGAAGAGGAACTGCCGCCGCATCTCGCTCGAGCTCGAGCTGCGCAGCCAATTGCAGTTGTTGTTCCTTGTGGGCTGCCACTAGAGGTTGACAGACGCTGTCAGCCACGACACTCGCCCCAGCAACACGACTTTCCGGCGGTGCGCTGCACGTCGAGTTAGCCAGCAGCAAGCAGTGGTGCTTGACGATGGCGTTGAGCTGCACGGAGCATGTTCGATAAACTGCAGCAAATCTGGGCCCAAACAGAGTAGTTGACAGCGCAGTTGTGCAAGCACTCGATACAGCAGCATTTGTTCGCGAGCGATCGAGCGATCGTCCCTTTTTCGATCGCTTGCTCTTCGAAGATGAGGCTGATGGTACCTCTGCACGTTCTACCAGGACTCGTCGGACGTCAGTTAGTGAGTTCACGAATGCGGCAACTTCAGTATCGCAAACTATTGGGCCCAGCGCAGCACTTGCAGCAGCTGCAGCGTCCTTGACAGCTTCTGCAGCTTTTTCTGCAATTTTGGCGGCAAGGTCTGCTGCTTTTGAAGCGGCCTCGGCTTCTCGTACAGCTCTTTCCACCTTTTCCGCCTCCGCAGCAAGTTTCGCCAAGTCCTCATTTGTCAACGGTTTGTCTGTTGACGGTGCTAGTTGTTGCTGTAACTGCTGAAGACGGCGCGCTTCTTTGTCTTTCAGTTTTGCTTCTCTAGCTGCAATTTTTGCGTCTCGGGCCTTATTTGAAGCAACTCGAACGCGCACTAACTCGCTGTACTCTTCCAGAAGTTGTGGCATTTCGTGGCAACGAACTTTGTGCTTGTTTTCGGCTATCCAGCACGGGTTAGATTTGTCCCATTTGAGGCCGATTCGCTCCGATTCTTGCAATTGACGACTTGGTTGAGATTTTGCTTGCTCTTTGCGGCTAAACTTTGCATTCTTGTCTTTGCGCTGCGTTGGGTCCACTTCTCTCTTGAGGGCGTCTTTTTGGGCCTTGGCAATTCTTTGCCTCTTCTCTTGCAACTCTTCGAGCTCTTTGGCCGTCAAAGCAGCCGCGCGAGCTTCTTTCTGCTTTTTTGATTCTTCTTTCTGGGCTGCTTTTTTCTCCTTCAATTTCCTCCGTGCATCTTTCTTCGCCTGTGCTTTCTTGTATTCCTCAATCTGAGCCAATGTCATCCCAGCTGTAGCATCATCGTTGGAGTGCGCTGGAGGACTTTTCAGATGGTCTGCTAACTTTCGGGCTCGGGAAATGATCGGGTTTTGTTCATCGAGTCCGGTTTGCAGGCATGCGTCAATTTGTGCCTCGAGGAGACTGCTTTGCGTTGGCGCCGGTTGGCTCTGCATGATTCCTGACAGTGTAGTTGTGCAGTTATCTTGCGCTTCTCTCTTACGTTGCTTTTCTCTTTCTTCATTGCGAGTTTCTTCTCTTTGCAATGTTGCTTTCTGTTGCGCCTCCTCTTTCATCTGCGCCATCTTTTCGGCCCGTGTTAACTTTTTGGGCTTTTGTTGAGTCGCTGTGTTGTGTTTGCCCTTCATACTTTCTTGCGCCATTTTTAGTGCCGCAGCATCACTATATCCCATGGAAAGATATGTTGCCACTTTTTTGCGCAATTGAATGTCCTCTTTTGTCTGAGCGTCCACGCCAGTGTGCACTTTTACTTCCGTTTGCGCGGCTCCATTTGATCTCGATTCGTCATTATCACTTGTAGGATTGCGTTCTCTCCGCTCTACTTCGTGGGCAGTCGAAGGATGCTGGTCTTTTGTACTTGCAGTCGACTCACTCGGTTCTTCGTCTTGTGTAGCGCTGCTGCCAGCACTGTCCACAGAGTCAGAAGGTTGTCTATTTTGATTGAGTTTCGTGTCCGTGGCAACATGATTTGAAGCATCGTCGCCCAAGTGACGGTTTGCAACTTCAATTAGTTCTTCAACTCCCACATCAGATGTTGTCGCAGTATCATCTTTTTCGGTGCCAACTGGTGATTTCTGTTCTCGACTCGCCTGATGGTCACGGCTACTCAAGGTTGATTCCTTGTGCTCTGCATGATGACGATCTTCCGACAGTTGCGGGTCTTTCCAGGATGATGCTAGAGTAACAGAGTTGTAGAAGAACTCGCGGCCATCCGGGGTCTCGGCTCTTACCCAGCGAGCAACCGTTGTTGCCTGCGGTTCGTCTGTGTCAATGTCTGCTTCAACATCACATAAGGGACCACCCCAACCTTCCTCACATTCGCATACAAATTGACCGAGCCCACTGTCAACGCATGTGCCTGAGTCACAAGGAGCAGAAGCACAATCGTCGACGTCATTCTGTAGGGCTCTTGCATCACTGATTTGTTGGCGACTGGCTCCATCAGTGTTTTTTGCAGTCTCGACTCTCTCGTTAACATGTGGCATATGTGCACCTTGTCTGTGTTGCAGCTCGACTGCTGCATCTCTTGACGTTGTCGGTGCGTCTGTACCTTTTCCACTGGATTGAATAAATTCGTTTACAAGATCCCACGCAAGTTTTGGATCAGCAGTCGGAGAGCTCGCCAAAGGGTCGCCGGCAACTTGCCGTGATATTGTTCTGACTCTCTTTTGTGACTTGCGTCGCATTGTCCCAAAACGAGGCAATTCCTGTGAAGCGTACGTGCCGACCTTGGTCTTGGGTGGTGGAATGTATGTGAGCTCTTCGTTGACGGAGCTTGACGATTGTGAGCATTCGCCTTGGTGCAAGTGAAAGTTCTCCGCACACAACAGGCACTTCACTTTTGTGACGTTGTTCGCGTCGCGTGCACACATTTTGCACCCAGGCAGCTTTGAGCGGCAAACTCGAAGAAAATCTGCCCCAGCACATGCCATGCAAACTTCCGGAAATTTTTGTGCAACCATCAACTTTGAATCTGCTAAGCTCAATGCACCTCCAGGATTCTCATCACTTGCGTGAAATTCAACTCGATGTCCGCATGAAATCCCGCCTGCCATTGCGTCCCATACTTCATGCTCTGGTTGGCATAAATCTAGTTTTTCA
>Ga0213839_1002257_pt1 | contig 11013 bp, 15 predicted proteins | sample SWPATP21_FD_160075 | JGI IMG/M metagenome (GOLD analysis project Ga0213839, IMG submission 160075) | Coastal seawater microbial communities from Marineland, Florida, United States - SWPA TP2 #1 | ecosystem: Environmental > Aquatic > Marine > Coastal | place: USA: Florida | collected 2016-08-14 | reverse complement strand
TTGCGCAGAGTGCATGAGGCATGCAGCCTGCCATTGTTCGCTCGTTGCGTTTGCTTGCGTTTGCTTGCGTTTGCTTGTGTTTGCTTGTTTGCGTTTGCTTGTTTGCGTTTGTTTGCGTTTGCTTGCGTTGCGTCAACGTCGTTGTCGTCGTTGTCGTCGTTGTCGTCGTTGTCGTCGTTGTCGTCGTTGTCGTCGTTGTCGTCGTTGTGTCGTTGTGTCGTTGTGTCGTTGCGTCGTTGTATAATAGTCACGGTGTTACACTTGCGCAACAAAGCATCACCTGAACTGTTTGGATGTGTGCAAAATATGTATTTTTTGTGACTGTGACCCAAGTACTTTTTTTGTAAAACATCGGCTGTGCTGGACCAACGAAGATCGATCAAACATGAAAGCAGTTTTTACAGCTGTTGCAGTAGTGGCCCCGTGCGTCGTGGTGGCGTCTGGCTTCGCGACAGAGGCACCACTGTCAGATCCGTTTGATGGAAGCGGGTGCAATTGCTCCGCATTCTGTGACTACGAGTGCTCAATTAATGCCACCCGTCCCACGAACTTGACGCTGTATCGCATGACCCCTTTTGACGTCCTCGACTTGACCAACAAAAACACCGCAGACGTGCCGGGGGACGTTTCATTTGTCATCTCCCGCAGGGCTATGGCTTATCAGTGCAAGATCAATCCTGACAGTTATGGATGCAACACAATGGTGCAGTTCCAAGGTGATGACCCAAACTCAACCGACCTTGTGCTAGAGATGACCGTTGAAGTCGATGGACAATGGGGTATGTGTAGTGCATCTCTTCGACCGCCGACAGCGACAACGTATGCTTGCTCTGATTCACGCGTCTGGCTGTGTTACCTTGCCTGTGTTTCCAGGACCCTACCTGTACTGCAACGATGTCAACGTTACCGATCCGTACGGGGCTTGGAAGTGCACAATCGACCTCGACAACTCTGCACAAATACCGGGCTACCCTGATACTTGTAAAGCTATGAACTACACTCCTTACGCTGACGCTTGCTACAAAGGTTTCCCGGATAAGCACAACGTCAGCGATTTCGGCGAGTGCTGCTCAATTGCCTCTTCAGAGAGAGCGTACGGCTGGAGCATGGAGATCAACGGTACCGAGTGTTCTGTGTTCAAGACGCCGTTGGGCTATTACAGTTGCAACAACACTGTATCGGCAGCATACTACCCACCGTCCAACACATGCAACTGCTCTCGCGCTCACAAATCTGTTGGAAGAGAAAACATCTCGCTCACTTTTGGCTCGCACAACCGAGCCTACCATGTTGCTGGTGGATTCTGGTTCTCGCATCCAGACGCTGGCGAGTGCACTGACGGCCATTACGTTGGCGACGGCTCTGGGTAAGTTTCGCTTCCTCGCCCCGCTTTCGCGATTGGAAAGCACTGACGAATGGTGTTCTCCACATGATATTGCCCGTAGGTGCACGTGGCGCCACGTACAAACCACCAGTGTGATCAACGCGTCGTGCATGTACGACAGAATTGATGTGGCCATCGAACAGCATGACCCAGATTGCTTCTCCCAGTGCCCACCTAACAATAGAAGTACTGACTGCTACCAGAAATGTTACTACGAGTCGAGTCTCTCAATGACGGTGCCAGAACTGACGGCGCCGTGGCCAGCGGCAATCACCCGGGAAGGCGGAGGGTGCCCGCAGGTAAACTTAAGTGGCGTAAGTGCTCCTGCGCACCACAAACCCACCACCGAATGGGAATGATGGCGACACAAAGTCAATAACTAAAAATATTTTCTAAATCACGGTAAGCGCTTCACGTTGTGTAGTGGTTGGGACGGCGGGCCCATTCTTTTTGGATGTTCCTCGGTTGTTCAGACGCCTCCTTCGAAATAAATGGCGATAGCGGTGCAACGTTATGATCTGGAGAGTTTGGTGGTGGAGTAGCGACACCTGACCGAAGTTCGTCGTCGTCGTCGTCATCATCATCTGGTGCCACATTGGCATTTCCTGTCGCATCCAACCGCATTGTGTTTACTGGCATCAGAGCGGAGTATGACACCTAACGAACGCGTCGAAGTCGTACCTGCTGCGAAAGAAGCAACCACTCTTTGCAGAATAATTGACGCGGCATGACGATCGAGAACTGCATTGTACTCTCCACAGAGAGGGATTTGGACGCAGAATGGACAGCCCGCAACGGGTGGTCTCTTTGTAGCATTCATGGCGCATCGCTTGACACAGCGGCAAGACGTGACGATGTGCAAAGCAGTGCAGGAAATGGCATGCAGCCGCCTGAAAACCTGGTCCAAAAGCGGGACATGGAGTGTGAGGCGCCAGTAATTTCCGCCGCAGTCAAACACGCTACATGCCTACCTCATCAGAGAAACCTGTTCCACCTGGTGTCGTATCGTACACCACCAGCCGCATGGGACGTTCACGTTGTTGATGTGCAGCAACGCACTCAGTTTTCAGGTCTGCCTCGTCTTCGAGTGGAAGGTATACCTGAGCGGCTCTCATCAGAGCATGTTGGGCAGCATGGATTCCACCGAGAAAGTGACCACCTTCAGCTTCTACCGCTTCCAGATCACTAGCTTCTAGATCGATCCATGATGCCTATGGAGTATGAAGCGCGCATGTCACAGTGTGCGTGCACATTCCATCAACAATACGACGCACCCGAGTGAAAATCTCCAGGGGTGGCAACGAAAATTCGCACAGTTCTAACGTCTGTCGTGTCCGCAAACAAATTTTGCGATAGCCCCACACGTGCCTACGACCACAGTCAGATGTATTCCGTCATCGGCGAGAACACTTGCAAGCTCAGGCAGCAAACAAAAATTCACAAACCGGTTCACATTAACGACCCCGTTGTGTGCATGTACGTTGTCTCGATGAGTTCTTTCACGAGACACAACGGTGACATCCGTATGGTCACGAGAATCTGTGTAGTATGTGCAGTGTGGGCGTGGCACCACGAGTGCTTTTAAGTTTGTCAGATCAAACTTGTCAACTAAGTAATGGGAGCCACGGTGCATGTATCTAGTGCACGTACAAATGATCGTTGGTCACATATTTCGTTACAAATAAGCACACTCACAACGACGAACATTGCTCCTGGGTGCAGCTCGAAGAAAGCACGGTCGTAAGCCAAGGTATTCAAAAGTTTCGGAGGATCCACACTGGTATCAAGCACTTTAAACTCATGCTCAGCTATCACTCGGAGCTTGCAGGCTTTTATCACTGCAGATCGTTCTTGACTGTGACAACAACAACCATAGTCAAAAACAAGATCCGTGACGATGTCACAAGTGTTGCTGGCGTACCTATTTCGAAAACGTGGGGCCAGCTGATACAACCATCGAAGCGGGCGAGGGAGGTGTTCCCGGCTTGCAATACCCCCACGTGCGAGATCCTGCAGAGTTCGAATTAGCTCACTGCGCGTGCTACACAAAAACCTGGAGTAGTCCTCGGCTGCGATTGAGGATGCTGCGGACACATCACTTGCACATTTGTACAATGAGATGCCTGAAAAATTGTTTCGAGCAGAAACATGAACAAACACACAACAGAAGAGCAGGCAAGCTGCCACATGAAGAAACACGAACCGTGTTCGATCAGTGCACAGGGCAAATGGCGGCGTAGCACGAATTTATTGCTCGTATTTATCAATGCTGGTTCAACTGCCCGAGCAAACAAGCGATCAGGATGCTCTGCGAAAAACTGGTCTAACGGGGAGTTGAATAAAACGACTATCGACAACGAGTCACGCCTGTTGCCATCAGAAGCATTCAAATGTTAACATCTTCTCACCAAGGCCGCATTAGTCGCAACAACGCCGCACCCTCCTCTGCCAGCGCGGCCAGCTCTTTGCCACAATGTCGACATGTGACGCGGGATTCCCAGCTGCACTGTTGCATCGAGCATCCCAATATCAACACCTGTCATGATAATAACAAAGAACACAAATTATTTTTGATTGATCACTCACTTACAGTCGCAAGTTACACAGCAGACCGAGTTCCAGAGCAGAAGTGCAGGCAACACCAATGAGTTCTCCCGAGAAAAGTCGCCTCTCAATGAGCCGGCGGTCAGCCTTGGTGTAGCCGCCGCGATAAGATGTCACGCGGGAAGCAACCTTAGGCCAGGGTTTCAGCAATCGAAGCGTGTACTTCAGAACCAACTCGACTAACTTCCGTGTACGGCAGAAGGCGAGGGTTCGAACGCCTGACATTAAATCACCATTCACAAACATCAGTCTGGCATTTTAAGTATTCACCAGGAACAATACGAACACACCTGCTAGCGCTAGGGCTGCAAAGACTTGGGCAGTTTCAAAAATTGAGGACTTGCGGCGCATTGGTACCTAGGGCATGCCAGTAGCAACGTGTTGAAGTGCCATACGGTGAAGAACGCAAACGACCTGACTCCTACCGCTGAATGGGCAAGGTGAATTGGTAGCTGCCTGCCGCTCGGTCCGAATTTGGCAACTGTTGACACAGCAGGACCTGTATCAGGCGACCTTCGAGCGCCTTCGGTGGTCGGAGACGGTCCACCATCAAGTTGCTCCGGTGAAATCGACATCGGTACTGCCAACGGATCCTCTTCTTCGAGTAAAAATTCGAGGTCAGTCATCACTTGAGCCTGTCGGCGCGGCGCTGGTGCATTGAAGTCAACCAACTCAGCAGGATTCCACAGTGAAATGAGACGACGCCCATGCGGACTGCCGTCCATTTCAGGGCCGATGACGGCCAAGTCACGGCTTAAGCTGTGTTTTGGGAACAGACGGTAAAAATGGTCGTCCGAGTTTGCAATGGTAGCACTGCAACAAATAATCCGTGGCTCTGCAGCGGTGGTGTTACCTGTAGCTGAAGCTGAGGCCTTGGCCATCGCACAGCACCGCAACAGTCGCCTCAACACCATTGCAATGTGGGCGCCGAACGTGCCACGGTATGCATGCGCTTCGTCAAGAACAATAAACTCTAAATTCGCTAAAAACGACCTCCTATCACATGCACACAAGGTGCTCGCGGTCAATTGACAAAACAGTTGTTAATTTTGAGATGCGGTGGTGAACTCACCACACTCCCTCGTGAGAAGGCAGCACAGTGCAGTGCAGCATGTCTGGGTTGGTCAACACTATTCTTCCATGCTCTTGTACAAGCTTTCTGTCGTGGAATGGCACCTGTGACACAACACAAGAAAGAGTACGAATTGAAGGCCCGAGGACGATGTGATTGTTAACAGAATTGCCTTACGTCGCCGTCCATAGTGTCAACTCGCAATAGTCCGTCCTCCAACTCTGGTTCGAGGAATTTTCGCAGATGGCCAATTTGATCTTGAGCCAAAGCTTTCGTTGGGTACAAGAGCATGGCTGTTTTTCGCGGATCTTCGAGAAGGGACTCGACTATGCACGTTGTGTACACCAACGATTTCCCACTGCCTGTGCTCGTGGCAACCACGACGTGTTTGCCGCTTCGGACCGCGTTGCACGCAGCAACTTGATGGCTGTAAAACTGAGTGGTCTCGTGCTCGTCCTGTCGCTGTGCCCGTGCCTGGTCGTTAGAAACACTATGCCGCGCGAACACACTTGCAGCTGCACTACTAAGAGGTGGATGATGTTGTCCGTAGGACGCGTTTCTGCGTGGCAGTTTCTCTGTATGGACCACCGGTGATTCTTCTGGCACACTCAGTGCGTTTGCATCGTTGCGGGGAGGCAGTGCAAAAGGCTGAGACTCCAAATAGGTTACGATATCTTCCATTGTCCAGTGGATTGTGTCATCACGATTTGTCGGAGGTTTGATGGGGTGGCGGCTTGGTTTGTGCTGGTCTTCAATACTCTGAGGAGAATCCCCAAAGTGAACTGCCTTTGGCAGCCGAGCTTTGGGCAGGGCAGGGAATATGGCCGAGTCAGAGCTGCTTGTTTGGGAGTCCCTGGCGGCGTTGAGAGACTTGAGTCGAGCAAGCAGGCGTTTTCGGAATATCCCTCTGCGTTTCTTCTGTTTTGCAGCCGACGTCCCAGTGCAACCAATGATATTGATCAGAGTTGCTTCCAGTCGCTTCTGTTCGAGTGGGTCCGATTTGAGGACGCTAGCTGAGTTTGTGTGTGTGGCCTGAACACAAGAATCGGTGCAGGCCGCATCATTGGCCGCATCATTGGCTGCATGATTGGCCGCATGATTGGCTGCATGATTGGCCGCATCATTGGCCGACGTTTGAGATGACACAAAAGCGGCGAACGGGTCCTCGTCTTTGTCCAACATGAACGTGAATTGCATAATGTTGGGGGCAACGGCGGCCACGACTTGAACATCTTCGACCGAAATAGTTTTACCCGCCTGCCCGATAACTCGAACGACGTTGCTGAACGTGGGTGGAATGCGCAACTTTGCTAATAGGCACAAGGTTTGGTCGAGCTTGTCAAATACACTGATAAGACGTTGCGCTTCAGCAGGGAATTGCAAATCGCTATTAGGTGCGGGAACTTGTCTTGTTGAGCGCTTTCGCTTCTTCTTCGGTGCCGCCTCTTGCTCGACTTTGACTCGCACAGCACAAACGGGAATCGGACTTCGAGCCGATGCCGGAACGGCCGCCTTACGGCCCGAACGTTTCCTCGGCATGATTCCATCCAATCCAAGTCAAGTCAACAACCAAAAACAAAACAAAGACAAAAACACGCACAAAAACAACAGCGACACGGAAGCGGAAACGTCGTCTCTGACGCGCCGAGTACCGGCAACACCACAACATAATGCAATGTTGCCCTGCGCAAATCCCCATCACCACAAGCATCGCACCATCAAACAGCCCGTCTCCGCCACTCCATACTTTCCACACATCACGGTGGTCCTCCCATCGCTTCTGCATCCCAGGGCCAGCACTCCAGGGCCCACATGAGAAAGACTAACCCAAAGTGGAAGCAACAACAACAACGACGACGAACGACGAACACCGAACAGCAACACTCCGCCGTCCTCCACAGTGTCGTGACGCCGTTCGTCGTTTGTTGTGACCGCCAGCGCGCGCCGTCACAGCGAGGCACAAGGCGCGCCAACAACGTTGGACGACACGAGCGTGTCAACACGCGCCCAGACTTTATGACAACGATGGAGGATCGAGGTATGCATGCAGCCTGTATGAACATGGACGATGTCGTCTATATACGGGATAACCACGTTTTTGAAAATTACACGGCTGTTATACACACACCTTTATTCAATTTACGGTTAATCCTATTCACGGATATAATCTCAAGTGCGGAAATATGCCCATATGAGAATGTGACGAAACTACGTATTTAGCGGTACACGCGGTACTAAAGTAGTACTGAATGTATTCCACAAACCTGAATAGAAGTGTATGAAATGTGAGTGAGTGAGTGAGTGAGTGAGTGGGTGGGTGGGTGGGTTTGTGGGGTGGAGCCGTGCAACGAACAAACGAACAAACGAACGAACGAACGAACGAACGTTGACGTTGTCTTCTCTTTGATCTTTGTCTGTTTGTCTGCTCTGTGTTCGGTTGCGTGCTCTTGCTTGACGACATGGCGGTGGTTGACATGCAAAGTCGTGGTAGACTAGGTAGGTGGCGCTCATGACAAAATGGGAACGACAAAGATCACATGATGTGGGTGGGGCGGGGCGTGGTGGAGCGACGTTACAGCAGTACGCGTTGTGACCTTCGTTGTCAAGAACGTGAGAGTTGTGAACGGTGATGTAGACTTCTGATGCATCACGCACCAACGACCGCAAGTGTTGACGACAACAGTGGTTGTTCATGGACACAGCGTTGGGCCGGCTGCAAGAAAGGCAATTTCCGCAGCTCGTTATACGTGTGTGAACTTTTGAGTTTGCTTTGTGGAACGAGACATCCACCAACGGCGAAGAATTGTTCGCATTGGTGCGGGATCCTGGTGTTGGCAAATGTGTTCGTAGTGTAGGAGTGGGGAATATTGCGGCTCCTCGGAGTCGGCACGCCTTAGCAGCCACTATGGTGCCAACTCTATGGACTGTGGCCGCAACCATTATTTACGCATGTGGGATGTCAGCAGGTGCTTCCGCTGGCAGCAAGTGTTCTCAGCCTAGCGACTGCGATTTAGGGCTGTCCTGTAACATGACTTGCGAATATTGCTCTGCGGGATATTACCGCAGTGAGGTGAGTCAGACGACATGCGACGCTTGTTCTGCTGGAACTATATCCAGCGAACCAGGTTGGAATTCGTCTTGCGTTGGTTGCTCTCCTGGGTTCTTCGCCGAATCGTCGTCCATGACGGAGTGCAGTCCATGTCCTGTGGGAGAGTTTTCCACGCGAGAGAGCGGTACATTTTGCGCCCAGTGCGCCGAAGGCCAGTACAGTGCGGACGATAGTGGCGCCACCTCGTGTTCAACATGCGCTGCTGGCTATTTTGCTGCAAAGCATCAGAGTGCTTGTGCGCCTTGCAGTGCGGGATTTTTCACGCCGGACACTGAAAGCGAGGAGTGTACTGTTTGCTCTGAGGGTCAGTTTTCCAACGAAGGGGCCACTGAGTGTATGGACTGTGTCCCAGGACAATACTCCTCCGGTTCTTCGCAGTGCACACATTGCGCTGCTGGACAGTATGGGACCTCATCCGGGGCAAGTAGTTCAGCAGTGGCATGCGAGGATTGTCCTGCAGGGACATCGACCAATTCCTCATCCGGTGCCACGGCGTGCAGTGGATGTGCGCCAGGTACTTTTGCGACAAGCGGCGCGTCTGCTTGTCAGGCGTGCACCCAAGGCAAATTTTCTAGCAGCTGGAATTCTACCGCCTGTCATGACTGTCAACCTGGCTATTTCTCGGCTGATATGGCAGCATCAGCTTGCAGTACTTGTTTACCAGGCACGTACTCCATCGCAACTGCAGCAACGACGTGCCAGCAGTGCGCTCCAGGCTCTGCCTCTGACGTGGTTGGAAATGGACGTGGGTGCAGTGGCTGTGGCGTTGGCACTTATCAGAATGCATCAGGACAAAGCCTTTGTTTGAATTGCACGGCTGGGCTTTTTTCGGCTGCAAATCAGAGCATGTGCTCCGAATGCTATCCTGGGTATTTCAGTGATTCCGATGGATCGAGTACATGTTTCGACTGTGTCGCGGGCCAGTTTCAAGCATATCCAGGTCGGAGCAACTGCGAGTTCTGCACTGCGGGGCACCGATCATTCAACTTGTCCGCGTCCCTGCGGTGCGTCTCTTGCGAACCTGGGCATTTCAATGACGAGAGTGGTGCGGCGACCAGATCCTACTGCTCCGCTTGCACAGCGGGGCAATTTTCGTCGCAACAAAACTCTACGTCGTGTACACCCTGTGATCCAGGGTCGTACCAAAACAACACTGGACAGTCAGTGTGTATACCATGCAGCAGTGGTGCATTCACGTCCACTTTGCAGTCCACTGCCTGTGTGCTTTGTGAACCCGGGACATTCTCGGCACAATTCGGACAGTCAAACTGCGCGGTGTGCCCTCCTGGCGCATTTAGTGCCTCCAGCGGCTATTCATATTGCTCACCTTGCGCCCCTGGAACAAACAACTCGGCATGGGGTGCGGCAAGCTGCGAAAGCTGTTCGCCTGGTCGATTTTCAACCTACCCAATAGGTTATATTGCTGCTTTGGTCCAAAGTCCCACTGATATCGATTTATTTGACGGGCACAACTGGACCGCGGAGTGCCATGTCGACTTTACTGGATATTTGGGAGACGGTCTTTGTCAAGGTGGCGAGTACAATACAGCAGCATGCAGTTGGGATTTAGGCGATTGTTGCGAAAGCTCGTGCACCGACGGCACGGTCAACGATTTCTGGTGAGTCAGAACATAACTGCAGTGTGAAGCCTTCATTTTTGCAACATGATCATTTCTGTGTGGGGATCACAGGTCATCCTTCCAGTGTGGTAGTCGAGTCGGCGACCAAGGCGGTTATGACTGTAGAGACCCACGAGCGAGTGACGGGCAAAATATCTCATATCCGAAGGGAGTATGGCAGAGGTTGCCGATGTACGGATATGCGTACGACTTGGCACTTCCTGTCTGGGAGGTTGGATGCACACAAAATGAAACCGCTGACTGTTTGGTGGCAAATGCGTCGTGGGTGGGATTGGTGGAGTGCCATCTTTGTGCCGCGGGACAAATTGGGCCTGCAGCCGGGGCTTCCACGTGCATTGCCTGCGAAGATAATACAATCTCTGAAACTGACGGCTCATCAGAGTGCCACGTGTGCTCTGATGGCTGGATACCTACACAGACGCATGTTGAGTGCGTACCAGAACCCACAACAGTTCCGACCACGACAACCAGCGCTGCTGATGCGAGCTATCCGATTTGGGTGATTGTGACGATTGTCCTCAGCGCAATATTGCTTTTTGTCGTGCTTGGCATTTTTGTTACGGTACTTATCATCAGACAGCGAGGTCTGAAAGTTCAACCCACAACAGCCAAGCCACGTGTAGAGCAGACGAGTGAGAAAGGGCAGCCGGACTACACGTATGTCTCTGCTGTAACTCGATGTCAGACGGTCGTTGTGTCCTCATTTGGTTTTTTGACAGGTCTGAAAATGGTCCTAACCCTGCACGAATCAGTGTCCGTGTGGGTGTGCGTAAGTCAGAAGTGAAAGTGTCTGACCGGGGCCGGCATGGTCGAGGTCGCCAGCCAGCCAGCACAACGCGTCAGACGCTGGAAGAGAAGCACAAGCATGCCAAACCACGGCACCATCGAAAAAAAGGTCCCGCGTCGAGGAAGCTCGCATCAAATTCTGTTGGCATCCGAACTGTCGAAGGTGGACAAAGTCACGTATGAATTCCACGTGACTTCTGTGACGATCGCAACTTTGTGCTTGTTTGAACTAATTTATCACACAAACTGCAACTGACAACGTTGTTGATTGACACAACGTTATTGTCTCCGTATCCCCAGACGAGACACGAGGTCGTCTCCAGAACACTCGCGCTCAACGACCTTGAAATAACAACATTCCGACATTAGAGGTCGCGATGGAAAACTGCTGGCATGTCGTACTGACATCACGAGCAAA
>Ga0213839_1002252_pt1 | contig 11025 bp, 11 predicted proteins | sample SWPATP21_FD_160075 | JGI IMG/M metagenome (GOLD analysis project Ga0213839, IMG submission 160075) | Coastal seawater microbial communities from Marineland, Florida, United States - SWPA TP2 #1 | ecosystem: Environmental > Aquatic > Marine > Coastal | place: USA: Florida | collected 2016-08-14 | reverse complement strand
TGTTCGTCGTTCGTCGTTCGTCGTTCGTCGTTCGTCGTTCGTCGTTCGTCGTTCGTCGTTCGTCGTTCGTCGTTCGTCGTTCGTCGTTGCAACGTCGCAACATTCGTTGCTCGAAGTGGTGAGCGGTGGGATGTCGTCACTATTGAGGGGTTTTATACGACTGGAAGACGGAATGAACGAATGACGGAAATGATGACGAACGGCTGGCTGAAGTGCTGAGCCTGTGAGCCCGTGAGCTGCAAGCCACACGTTGCAGCACATGACCGACGTGACGCTTCAGCAGCTGGTCAACGGGCATATTTCCAACAATACGTTTTGCTGATTAACCATATCACCAAACTCAAGCGCAGTAACTATAAAAGCGATTCAGACAATGGTACAGTTGGTATGACACGCTACCTATATCCCAATGATTTTCGGCGATTTTTCCGGGCTTTTTCCGACCGCTCGTGGCTTATTTTCTGTGAGGCCGAAGTGGTCCGATTTGGTGCTCAGTCCCCGTTCACTGCTGGCTCTCCGCTTACAGGAACCTGCAGTGAACCGAAAACTTGAGCTTCTCCGCGGCGTCCACACTCACGGCGGCAGTGACTGACTCAGTCACGCAAAAGCACCTCCCAGCGCACAACACCGTCCCTGCACGACGCAGCACGACTGAGCCCGTCGTCACTCTCGCGTGTTAAATGCACCGTATCTGCACTGTCAGTCTCTTTGAAACACGGCATTTGACCGCGCTGCGGTCTTCGAAGCACCACAACTGTCGTGCGGCAGCCCAGCCCGAGCCAGCCAATGAAACACTGAGCGAACGTGCAGCCAGCCCTCGTCAAGCGTCAAGCATCACGCACTCAACTGCCCACAGAAAAACAACGTCACGAGTCAGCTGACACGGTTCTGCGCACTGTCACCCGCGCACTCGCAGTCACTGGGAGAACGTTCACACCTCACACCCAACCCGGGACGAACCGCACATGTCGATAAACACCGAAGAGCAATGAGCTCTTCGGTGTTTATCGACTTTGTAATAGCGTAGTTGCACTATGTGAAATACTATATTCCGTACTGTACGAAGAAATATCGCGAACAGCGAATTGCGAATTGAAGAATCAAATTGGGCATTTCTTTTGTATACAGTACGAAATACGTGATCATACTAGTACATATTGTGTACTGATTGGGTACACACAAACAGTTATTTCAGCGTATCGACCCACATTGTATAGTTATACGCGCTGCGTAAAATCCAAAATTACTAAATACGCAAATGGACAAATTCACAAACTCAGATTACAGACTAGATCTACGATCTACTTTTGCACTTTTGCCCCAAACGCACTGAAAGAAGAGTGAGTGAGTGAGTGAGCGACTGACTGAGAGCCCAATTCCGAATTCTCGAATTCTCTGTTCTCGCACTCACCACCAAACTCGAAATTCGTACAACGCGCTGTTACTGTATTTTCCAGCTTAACCGATTGTACCATTCTACGATAGCCTCTGATAACCGTAAGTTACAGTGCATTAACGTTAATTTTGCCGCTACAGTTTAATCCACAAAAGCAGAAAGCGTAGAATAATAAGTCAGACATCATTCACCGACAAACCGGCAACGTTTGTTTGCTGTCAACTCAGTCACAGTGACTCACTGCGCCGTTCGTTCGTTCGTTCGTTCGTTCGCTCGCTGTCGCCGTTGTCGTCGTTGTTCGTTCGTTCGTTCGTTGGTTCGTTGGTTCGTTCGTTTGTTCGTTTGTTCGATCGTTTGTTTCGTTGCGTTGCTTCGTTGGTGCGCCGATAAGAGACGCCAACACGAGCGTGTCGAGGGACAAACTAAGAGGCAGAGCGAGACCAGTGCGCGCTGTTGCACTGCATCATACCAACCGACCAAACAACAATCTACTCCTCGTTTTCTTTGTCTTCCGCCTCGTACTTTGTCGACTCGGCGAGGCCACTTCTTGACGAGAGGTGGTGCGGCTGCGTGGTGCACGGTGTGTTGGACACATTTGACAATGCCGCTCTACCAGTAGGATTTTGACGTACTGAGGCGGTTGCTACATATCCAACGAACAGAGTTACCGTCCCGGGCGAGACCACATGCTTGTGTTCAAGCGTGGGGCTGCCTGGAGACGTGTCTGGCCATGGACGCACGGTTGGAAATTGTGAGTCGCGCGGGCGTCCAACTGCAGCGCTGCGTTTCCATTTGCTTGCGCGGGCGTGGATGGAGGAGACCTGGAGGAGCAGCTGCAGCATTCAAACAATGCAGAATGAACGAACGCATGAGGTCACCTTGAATGAACCAACGACGGAGGGGCGCAGCACCTTCAGTTTGTCGCGAACTGCGTCTTTGGCCGAGAAGATGTGTTTCATTCTTTTCCCCAAAACGGACTGAAGCGACGTACGTTTGGAGCAGAGTTGTTGCACCACCGCTCGCGCGGTGAGGTGTGTGCAGCTTGGTTTCTTTCTGCTGCAGCAGGTGCTGCCGAACTTGACAAAACAGCGTGCGAACCAACAATCGCGACTCATCGGAGGGGAGTGGCGATGTATTTGATACGCTCATGACTTCGCCTTGCGATTGATGCACGCCACGGGCAGTACCAATCCTTCCCTCTGTTGAAGTCGAGCATCCAAGATGCCAGTGGAGATCATCATGTCCTCATCACCAACCCACGGTGAGGGCACAATAGACGGGGACGATACATCGCGGTCAGGACAAGACGAATCAAGTTCGGGATCACCGTCTCCTTCGTCACTTGTCTATGGAGAGTATTCAATACCATCCGCGGAACGCGCATCGAGCCCGGGATCGTCAGGCGGGCAGTCACCGCTTCGAGGACGTGTCCGAGCTAGACGTGGCCGCAAGAATTCTCCTTCGACACGGAGTGCAACCAATTCACCTCAGAACGACAACTCTCTGAATCTCATCTTGGAGCCATGTGCGTACGCGGAGGGTCGGGTCCCGACCTGCGAGGAATGTGGTTGTTGGCGTTGCAATCAGCGCATTTCTCTGCAACGACACGATCGTGATACACGTCACATCGACGGCTTTGAATCACCTGTTGCAACGATTCGCGATATCATGCGCTGGCGCAAAGAAGAAAAGGCTTTGCGGCCGCGCGAGAGAGCAAAGCTTATTCGTCAACAGCGAGACGCTGAGACAGCTCGTCGCAAAAAGTCGCACAGGAGCAAGACGAAGAAGAAAGGTTCCAAGCCAGCTTTCAAGGGGAGCGGAAAGTTCTCATCGAAAGCAGCAATTGCCGCCGCAACGGCAGCATACGGGGCAAAACTCATCATCCCCAAAGAATCAGGTGGAAATCAAGAGCAGGTGCTTCGGGTTCATTGCCTCTGGAAGCGGTCGTTGTCAACATTGTTTGTGAAGACCTCCTGTTCTTGGAGTCGTCTGCAGCATGTCCTGACAGGTCGACCCGAATTTGCGGACAGACTCAAGTTACCGTTTCAATTGACTTGCCATGACTGGGGAGGTGGCAGTCGTAATGCCAACGTCCCCTTGACGTCGGCCGCACAGTGGTCGGCGGCGAAAAAATTCTTGCGCAAACGCCTGCGCGAGAAACTGTGCGCGCGCCCAAATTCAAACAAAAATGTCCCTGGGCACCAGATCGAAGACGCCAAATCCGAGGTGTTCATGAGTTTGTCGATTGAGCGCCAAGCACCGTGGACCGATGATTCAAGAGTTGGTGATACCAACCACGTACGTCATTCTGACTGCTCAATCGAAGTCACGCGAAACTATTTGCAATGTAGTTGTATTGAAAACCGCTTGCTGTTGTCGCACAGGTTTTTGGTTGCCTCCGTGGAGGGTTTGCTCGCAATCCGCCCAAATGGTATTTGTGGCGCCTCACGAGGTTCATGCGCCTGGATACTGGACGAGAGATTCAAGCTGCGTTGAAGAAGCGTTTGCGGCAGCGTGTTGTGTACTTCGATGAATGGGTGCGATTTCGCCAACCACGATTGCAGTCGTCGAATTCGCGTGACGACGGCAAGTCTGGCGGCACAACGCAGCTTTTTTTCCACACATACACGGCCACATGGGCCGAAACGCTCCCTGTCCCCAGCGACCCTCACCACAAAAAGCCAAAGCATGGCAAACGTTCCAAGCGGCAGCATAGACACTCCACACACACACATGTTGGCCATGAAGGTAACGAGCTCCGGTTGAGGAACAATGACGACAACCCACGTACGCACGTGGAGAAGAAGAAACGACATATTAAGCTGAAACCCGATGTTCCAACACAACGTAGTCGCGCCAAGAATCGGATTTCCAACAACATGCTCAAGGGAGCTCTGCAGAATGGCGGAGGGGAAGCTCACCCAAGTTTGAAGGTGCGGAGGTTCGGTATCCTTCCATTCGAACTGTGGTGCGTGCAACGAATTCAGATCTTTTGGAGGCGTCTGTTACAGTGGCGTGAGCGACGCGCACAGAGCATCAACTTACTAGCTGAGGTCTTGATTCCGTGCACGTTGGCGAAGGTACGTCATTACTTCGACAGCCAGCTGCAAGAACGGCGCGCAGCAGCTTGGTAACATTTTGAAAATAATTTGTGTCCAGGCTCAGTTGCGATGCTTCGTGTCAGCAGCGTGCCTTCTGCAAAGGACGATGCGTGGGTTGATAGCGCGACGGAAGTACCTGCCAGAAATAGCTCGGAGGAAACGTCTTCGAATTTTACGGGAACAAGCGGCTCGCGCCAAAGCTGAAGCAGAAGCAACAGCTGCCGCAGCTCGCGCAGAAGCTGCAGCACGTGCCCGAGAAGCTGAGGTTGCCGCTGCACGTGCGCGGGAGGAACGGAAAGCTGCGAAGCAGAAGCGCCTTCGTGCTAAAAAAATTGCTGCCGAGCGAATTCGCCAAGAGAAGGAACAGCGTGAACGTGCACTTGTGGAGGAGCAAAGACGCCAGGATGCAGCGACTCGACTTCAGGCACGTGCGCGTGGAATGAGGACTCGAACTGTGCACCGGCAACGAGTTCGAGCAGATGCGGCCAGAGAGGTTGCAGATGCTGTTGCGACCGTGTTAAAGACCGTTCTCTCCCAAACCTTCCAAATCGTCGACGAGCATTTGCAATCCGTCGTCCCACAAGCTCGCGGAGATGGACATCAGGCACCACAGTCACCACAACAGTACACAGAGTCTTTAGAACGAATACGTTCAGAGCAAGAACTGGCAGCCAAGCGTAGCTTTGTCTTAGGTGGGTCGGTGGACGAAAATGTGGGCGACGCTACGGACTCGTTGGATCGAATTCGATCTGAACAAGAGCTAGTTGCCAAGCGTAGTTTTGTGCTTCAGCAGCCGTCCCACAATGTCACAATCGATGACGAAGACGAACTCGCGGAGCAGCAACATCTCACACAGGGCAGCAATGCCACTGCCGATCTCACAGACTCCGATGCCGATCAGAAAAACATTGGCAAAGAAGATCAGGCGGCGAAAGAGAGAGCTCTTCAAGAAGCAGAAGAAGCGCGGCTGGAAGAAGAGCGACTGCGAAAAGAGCGTGAAGAAGAGGCAGAACTTGACCGCAAAAAGCGTGAACAAGAAGCTGAACGTGAGCGCTTAAAGCGTGAAGAGGAGGCAGAACTTGACCGCAAAAAGCGTGAAGAAGAAGCAGAACGTGAGCGCTTAAAGCGCGAGGAGGAGGAGCGTGCCGCGGAGGAAGCTAGGCAAGCGCTTGAAGCCCAGCAGGTGAAGGAAAGGCTCATTCAAACACAGGCCGCCACCAAACTGCAAGCCACTGTGCGCATGTTTCTTGCACACAAAAAGTGGCCAACCCTTAGGGACGAGAAAACCAAGTTACAAAGGTTAAGGACGCACCTGAGGAGGGCCTCCGAGTCCACCGCGAAGGATTTGGGATTGGATGAATTTTTGGGGATTTCCAGTTCGCCGCCGCCACGACGAGAACGGTCCCACACCATGGACGACGCATTGTTTCGTGTTGACGAAGGAATGCAACACCTAACAGAACTCAACCAAGCCGTTCGTAGTGCCAAGTTTGACGGCCTTGCTAAATCTGATGACGCAGTTCGCAAGGCGGAGGCGGTGGTAGGTACTTGTATATGCCTGATGCACGCAGCGCGTTTAAGCTCAAGTGTCGGTCACGTTTCGTTCGGGCAGGTGGCCGCGTCGACACAGAAGTTATTGCAGTTGAGGAGGGAGCTTGCCTCTGTTGGCCCACATGCTACCACGATAGCCAATGCATTCCGCTGCTACCGCAGTCGCAAAATAGCGCAACAGCTACGCGAAACACGCGCCGAACGAGAACGGAGCACTGCTGCTTCGCGAATCAATGCAACGTGCCGGCGCTTCATACAGCGGAAAAAGGTAGCCACTGTATTTTTGTTGCCACACACAATGACATGTTGCTCATAATTGCGTCACGGTGTGGTTTTGTACAGTTTTCGGAATCGTTGTTACAACATCGCATCCAAGTGTTGGAAGATATCGAAGCAAGGGCCCGCGTTGACTTCCAGTCAGTGAAAACCAGTGAACTCTCCAATGCCATACAGCGTGCCCTCGCAGCAGGCATGAAAGAACGATCACACACTTATATAACGGCCGGAGAGTCACTTGTCTGGCTCGAGGAGATGCAGCGCGAACACGAAGCTTCGTCGTCGGTAGACGTTGTCGAATCATTTAAAGATCGCGCCATGGCCACAGGGTTTGCAGTGAAGCGCACAGAATCAGGCTTTCGACAACGAATTGGTGGCTTGCAGGCTATCATTCGAATGAAACTATCGTCCCGCCGGGTCGCTCGGCGTCGAGTGGAAGCCAAATTAGAACGCCAGGTGCGCTCCCGATGACGCTTCTCCTGATGACTGTTGCTGTTACCATTGCGCAAAGCTGATGAATATTGTGATGGTGTTGTAGTTGGAGCAAAGGCGACTAGATCGAGACGCCGATCTCCTGCAAGCCAACATATTTGAAGCTCTGGAAGCTGGGCTCGACGACGAATCCGATGTGTATGCGGAGGCTGGGATGCTGTTGAACGACTTAATGGACGGCGGAAGCTTGGGTAGCAGTGTGTCGACAACGCCCACGTCTTCTCCTCACCGTCACCGATTGGAGGTTCGGTCGCCCTGCTGGCTGTCCACGAGTAATTCTCGTCAGTGGTCTTATTTTGTCGTTGTTGTTGAACAGGGCTTCCCAACGAGCAGTCTTGGCACTCCAACCTTTTCGTTCGAACCGCTAGTGGAAGATGCAGCGGCCGAAGCAGCAGGCAACAACGATGACGATGAGTATGACTCACAGGATGTTGAAGAGGACACGAATGGCTTGGCATACATGTACTGACGAACAACGCAATATTACCCAGTAGTGCCGGGGTAAACACTTAGTTAATTTAAAAAGTAAGAGTTGGCGTAAACAATGATTGTGGGTCGGTCTAAATACCAGCAAAAGCATTCCCAAATTCAACATCGTCTCCGAGCGCAGCATGCTCTGCTTCCTCTGCTTCTTTTTTCTTTCGTGCTGCAGCTAGCTTTCGTTTCTCGAGCTGCTGCGCGAGTGCGGCCTCTTCCGCTTCCGTCGGCTCCGACGAATCCCGAGGTTCATGCGGGGACTGATCGACTCCTGCAGCTACATCCGCATCACTATTATTGCTCGCAGCTAAAGCGGCTTTGGCTGCCGCTGCTGCCGCTGCTTCTCTTTGCGCCTGGATTCTTGCGTTCTCGTCGACAAGGTGCTGCACCGTGTGGTAAACGTCCAAAATTTCGTCTCGAGGGTCGCTGAAGCTTACAAAACGGCGAGGTCGACACAGAGGGGCATCGACGTCCACGAATTCTGGGCTTTCCTTCAACGGTTTCAATGACTGACTGCCATTGTGTGCATTCGACGCAACGCGTCGGTTGGACAACTGAGCTGTAAAGCGCTTTTCAGTGCTGGACGGCGTGCTGGCATCAAGGGTCGATGGAATGCTTTGATCTGTGGAGGTTTGGCCGCTATTCAAACCACTATCTGTGGGAGCAGGAGTCCCGCTAGTGTCAGTATTCTTGTTTGCGACGTCCGATAAGCTCGCCAACTCTTTGGACAAATCTGTTACACTAATGTCTCCATCATTGGCAGGTGTTCTGCTGGCAGCCGCGGAGTTCGCAGGGCCGCTCGCATCACCACCGTTTGGAGTTTGCTGGTTGCCACCACGGTCTTGTTCATTTGCTTGCACGGGCGGCAAAATGGGGATTCCCTTCTCATCAACTTCGACAGGGTGAAGCAGTCCGTCGGCGTCGCGCACCATGACTGTGTGGGGCATCGTGTCGGCTTGACGCACATCTACATTAATGAGGTTGACGCAAAGTTCGTCGCGCAGCCTTTGCTGATTGAGTTCTGGCTTGTTCGCGAACGGTTTCAAGAACGGCATCGACAAACACTTCGATGCTGTTGGGCGGCTTTTCGCGTCCTTCACCAGAAGAGCACGGACGAAATTCTTGATGTTGGCGCTGAATTTCCGTTTTGGGGCGTCTTCTGGCTCGAATTCCTGCAGGGATGCGGTCAGAGTTTGCGAGTAAGTGGCCGCAGCCAGCAACAACGTGGTAATCCCAAGACATACCTTGTAGGTGTCAAAATTTGGAGGCGGGTCCCTGATGGTCCGCAGCAACACCTTCATTGCGCGCTCTTTAGCGTACGGCGGGTATGACTTCGCGAGCTCCAACACACATATGCCCAGCGACCAAACGTCGGCCCGATCTGAATAGCCCTCTTGTTGCCGCATGACCTCGGGTGCCATCCAGCAAGGGGTACCTGGTGACGAACGAGAACAAAACGGAAGATGAGAAGCCCGCGCACGTGAGCATGTTGAACCAAGAGCAGCTACCAACCAACGAAGGTGCGGCGTTGTTGTTCCTGCTTGCGGAGAATGGGGTCGGGCGTGTCTTTCATGCCCGCGACTCCAAAGTCCGCAATTTTTACTTGGCCGAGCCGATTCAGGAGAATATTCGCTGCTTTTAGATCACGGTGCATCCAGCCACATTTGTGGATGTACTCGAGACCTTTGCAGGTTTCGCAAATGGTGATTGCAATCCAGTCCTCTTCCAACAGGACGGCGCCTGGATGGTTCTGCATGTACTCTTCGCGCTGGACGATCACGTCCCTAAACGAGCCGCACTCCATGTAAGGAAGGACGATGTACAAGAACTCTTTGTCAGTGAATGACCGGTGCAAGCTCAACACATTGGGATGTAAACAGCGCGTCATAGTCGTGATCTCTTTGCGAATGCTCTCAATGTTGAAGTCCAATATTTCAAAGTTCATCTTCTTGATGGCACAGATTCGCTCCGGGTTCGACTTCACTGTTGCGACGTGAACATTGGCGAAATTCCCTTCGCCAATTTTGACTTTGAATTCATACGCGTCTTTGTCACTGGGCCACTCTGCTAACACCGCCATCTCCTCTGCGGAAGCCTTGATGCGAGGAGACAATGCCACTTCTCCCGTACTTCCGCTCCTGGCTCTGGCTCGCTTGGCCGCGGCCTTTGCATCGATTCGGTGGGACATCTTCTACTCGTGAACGCAGTTCCTGGCGACAATGAAAGGTGAGCAGACGGAGATCACGCAACCATCCGGCGCTGCATCCACAAGCTGCCAAGTGCGACGTCGCTGTCACACGAGGCGGTCAAACGCAACTCTAATATAAAAAGAGGTTTTTTGTCGAGCACAGTATTTTTGCTCAACAGCAGACCAAGGAGCAAGGCGGGAACTCGCACATTTGGCAAGTTGCCGTTCGATTATGCACTGCATTCCTTTCTGCACGTGCTGCGTCAGGCGCGCCGCGCCGCACACACGTAGCGACGCAGTGCGTTTGTTCAATGCGGACGGCCGATCCAACAAATTACACACCCGACCACCTGAAAGACCGGACACGACACGTCGGGAGAACGAAGGCAACCGCTGCACAACAGAACCTACCAACGAACACACCTTCAAACCAACACGCGACACCAATACCACAGCAGATAGACAATCGGTCACCACCACCACCACCACAACAACAACAACGCAACGAACCAGCAGACCAACAGAGAGAACGAAGACGAACGAACGAACGCACGCACGAAAGCACGAATGCACCAAGAAACCGACCAACAGACCAACAGACCAACAGTTGACGGGGAGTGAGCGACAACAACAACAACAACAACACAACACTTGATACACCACCAACCAGAGGACGACCAAGACGACCAACACCACAACCACCAACACCACAACGCCTACTTCGACAACTCCACAACTCCACAACTCCACCACCCCAACAACAACAACAACAACAACACATCAACACATCAACCCAACCGGCAGACAGACCGAAGAACACCCACCAACCAACGCAACACGACGACGACAGCTTGACCGACTATGTCCGCCGGTTGGGTTGATGTGTGGATAGAAAGAAGACCATCAGATCAACAGCCAGACCCACAGACTAACAAACAGACCAACAGACTTACAGACCAACAGCCAGACTAACAACAGACCAACAAACAGGTCGACGCGACAGACAGACAGACAAACCAACCAACCAACCAACAACAACAATGAACCAAGAAGTAAGTGACAGACACACCGACAGACAGACCAGCAGACGGACAGACCAACAGATCAACAGACGGACAGACCAACAAACGGATAGACCACAGACCAACAACAAACAGATCAACAGACCAACAGACCGACAGACAGACACACAGACAGACACACAGACAGACAATGAGTGAGTGAGTGAGTGAGTGAGTGAGTGAGTGAGTGAACGCCGTCCACCGTCCGCCGCACTGGTTCGCTGAGACGGAGGCAGACGACCACACAGTGAGTGGGTGACAGTGAGTGAGTGACAGTGAGTGAGTGACTGTGAGTGAGTGACTGTGAGTGAGTGAGTGAGTGGTCACTGGGAGTGGGAGCCACCGAAGTCGCTGTGTTCTGTGCTCTGTGCTCTGTGCTCTCACTCACTCACAGTCACTCACAGTCACCCACAGTCACTCACAGCCGCCCGCCACCCGCAGTCACTCACTCACTCACTCAGTCGCAGTCACTCACTCACTGCA
>Ga0213839_1002250_pt1 | contig 11032 bp, 9 predicted proteins | sample SWPATP21_FD_160075 | JGI IMG/M metagenome (GOLD analysis project Ga0213839, IMG submission 160075) | Coastal seawater microbial communities from Marineland, Florida, United States - SWPA TP2 #1 | ecosystem: Environmental > Aquatic > Marine > Coastal | place: USA: Florida | collected 2016-08-14 | reverse complement strand
TTCGTTCGCTGACGCTCAGGCTCCGAACGACTCGGTCGAGGCTGACCGAGCTCGCGGCCCGGTCCTGTTCGGAGGGTCTCCTCGGCGGGGCCCCCTCCGTCCGCTTCGCGGCCACCTTCCCCTGAATGGTGAGGACATCGTTGTTCTCACAGTCCTCCCAGGCGGAGGGGGCCCGCAGAGCCGAGCCAACCACACGGTCAGGCCTCGCGCGAGCCCAGCATCAGCCGCCAGTCGTGCAGCTGGCCCTCGAGGTCGCGCAAGGTGGGGCGGTCGAGGTCTTCGTGGAAGAGCCGCACGCGGCCGTTGTGGTCGAAGGCGAAGCGCATGGCGTCGATCTCGTAGACCTCTTCCATGCGGGCCACCATCTTGGGCACGGCGGGGTCCGGGAGCTCTGCGTGGGTCTGGCCGTCGGCGCCGTAGATGTGGGGGCTGAGCAGCACCTCGTTCACGATTTCTTCGGCGAGCGACAGCGTGTCGTCGTCGACGTCTTCGTGGAAGAGGGTGAGCCAGCCGTCGACGTCGACCCGCACCTGGAAGCTCTGGGGGTCGACCTCGGGAACGGCCTCGTCGAGGGCATCGAAGAGCAGGGACCGCAGGCTCCGGGGGCCGCTGAAGCCCGACCCTCTGGACGATGCGCCGTCTTTGCCCGAGACCCGCTTCGGTCCGATGGCACGTGTGGGCCGGCGGTTGGCCAGCCCATCGACGAATGCACCGGTGAGGCGTTGCAGCATGCAGGGTCTCCAGGACGCCCCAGCGTACCGTGTTCCCCGGACAGGCGCTCACCCGCCGCAGACCGACTCCGTGACTTCGAGGGACTCGATGAGGTGCTGGTTCGTCTCGCCGCCGGTGCCCGCGGTGAAGCCCACGTAGGCCGGGAAGGCGAAGTGTCCGGACACGCTGTCGTCGAGGTAGACCACGCCGTCGATCTCGACGCGGACCCGGGGGTCGGCCACCGTCACGACCATCTCGTGCCAGCCGGTGTCTTCCATCTCGGGCAGCTCGGCCCAGAGCACGGCGTTGTCGACGTCGCCGTCGAAGGTGAACATGACGTGGTCGGCGGACGTGGGGTCGGCGTCGCCGTTGTGGTAGGTGTCGACCTCGATGGACCACCCGGGAAGCGCCGGACCGGCCGTGCAGGGCGCATCTCCGCCGTAGCCCAGGCCGCAGCCCGACCCTCCGAGAAAGCCGGTCATGCGGTCGGAGTCGAGGGCGGTGAGCGAGATGCCGTCGGCCCCGGTGCCATCGCCGATGTAGAAGTGGAAGCGAATCTCCACGTTGTCGCCGCCCACCGTCGCGTCGGTGGCAAAGGCCGAGCCCACCACATTGGGGGTGACCGGTGTGAGCTCGAGCCAGTTGTTTGTGCTGTCCCAGCTGGCCGAGCCTTCGAAGTGCCACGAGGCGATGTCGAGCTCGTCGGAGGTGTAGCCGGCATCCTGACAGACCCCGACCGCGGCCTCGGCGGTGTTGCCGCAGCGGTCGACCACCTGTGCCGTGACCGTGTGGGTGCCGGGTGTGGCCAGAGCCGTTCGGGTGGACACCGCGCCCGAAGCATCGGCGTAGGACTGGCCCAAGACACCGTCCACGTCGCTCGTCCAGACAACTTCGAGGTCGGTGGGCGCATCTTCTGGATCGGAGACGGTGGCCGCAAATGTGCCGCCGCCTGCCGGAAAGATGGCCCCTTCGGTCGGGCTGGTGAGGGTGATGCTCGGGGCGGCGTCGCCCGATGCAGAGACGGGGATGGAGACGACGGGTTGGTGGGGGTCGGTGCTCTCGACGTGGATGGTGGCCGTGCCCACGCCTGCAGACAGGGGCAGCTCGAAGGAGCCACCGGGGTCGAGGGTGACGGGGAGCGCCGCCGTGTCGACCGTCCAGCCCGCGCCGTCGGTGGTGGCGCCCGTGACGTCGAGCGGGGCGCTGCCCACATTGGCCACAACCAGCTCGGTCTCGTCGACCCCACACACCCCTTCGAGGGCGATGGAGCCGGGGTCGACCCGGATGTCGGGGGCGGCTCCCGTGTCTTCGCTCCCACCGGCCGTGCCAGCCCCCTTGGCGAAGTTGTAGTCGGAGCAACCCAAGCTACAGAGCAGCAGTCCAATGCCCGGGGTCAAGGTCCGCATGGCGCCTCCGTCCCGAGCATAGCGCCGAGCAACGCAGTTGGGCGGCCGGTGTCGGGGCGGCGCTCAGCGCACGAAGTAGGACATCGCGTTCACGCCCTCGTACCCGAGGCTGGAGATGGCCGCGCCCGAGGGGCAGACGTCGGCGTCGGTCTGTCCGAACTCATCGAGGGTGGAGCTGATGTAGCTGGCCATGGGGTGCGGTTCGTCGCTCCAGTAGCCGCCCATGAAGGTGGGGCAGGTGGTGCAGCACGACGTGTAGAACCACGGGATGGCGTGGGACGTGTTCACGCAGGACTGGGACGGCCCCGAGTCGCTGGTGGACAGGCGGGTGTCGTTGGCGAAGATGATGCTGGCCGTGATGGATGACAGCGTGGTGGCCGTGGAGGACACCGAGTAGGTGCCGCCGGTGCCGATGTAGAAGAGGTCGCTGCAGTCTGCACCGGAGCTGGCGTCGCGCGGGGTGTGCACCAGCATGTGCTCCACATCGAGCTGGAGGTCGGGCCAGAGGTCGCCGGCCATGCGGTAGGCGTAGCCTTGGGCGGGGTCGCCGTAGGTGGTGCCGGCCCACTGGGCCTGGGTGGTGTCGAGCTGTGAAGACTCGGACCAGTCCCACACCGTGCGCTGCACCATGGTCCAGCCACCGCCATCGGTGGACATGTCGCACCACGTGGAGACCGCCGAGTGGCCCCCGGAGCCGTCGGGGTCGATGGTGTAGACGCCGTCGCCCGTGCTCGCGCCGTCGTCGAGGACTTCCTGGCACGAGGTGCAGGTGTCGGCGAGGGCACCGTCGCAGTCGAGGTCGTCGGTGGACGAGCAGGGCTCGGGTGCGCCCGGGTAGGCCGCGGCGGCGGTGTCGTCGCAGTCGGTGGCGTCGGACACGTAGGACGACGGGGCCGTGCAGGCGTCGATGGTGTCGGACACATCGCCAAAGCCATCGCCGTCGAGGTCGGCGTAGAAGGTGCTGCCGGTGCTGGTGTCGACGCTGGTGTCGTCGTCGTCGGTGACGCCGTCGCAGTTGTCGTCGATGCTGTTGCACACCTCGGAAGCCGAAGGGGAGACCGCCGACGACGTGTCGTCGCAGTCTGTGTTGTCGGAGACGGTGCCCGTGGGGGCGCTGCAGGCACGAGACGACACTGCAGAGTCGCCATAGCCGTCGCCATCGGTGTCGGCGTACCAGGTCAGGGCGTCGGTGGCGTCGTCTTCGTCGGTGTCGGCGTCGCAGTCGTCGTCGATGCCGTTGCACACCTCGGTGCCGACCGGAGACACGAGGGGGTTGGTGTCGTCGCAGTCGCCAGGCAGCTCGGCGTAGCCGGCGGGAACGGCGCAGGCATCGGTGGTTTCGTCGACCTGACCGTAGCCGTCGGTGTCGTCGTCGCGGTAGAAGGTGGCGGTGACCCCTTCGTCGACCTCGGTGTCGCAGTCGTCGTCGCGTTCGTTGCACACCTCTTCGGCATCGGGCGAGACGAGGGGGTCGGCGTCGTCGCAGTCGTCGGCGTTTTCGACCGCACCGGGAGGCAGCTCACAGGCTTCGACGGGCGTGGTGGGGTCGCCGAAGCCGTCGTCGTCGTTGTCGTTGTAGAAGACGTTCATCACGCCGTTGTCGTCGACACCATCGCAGTCCTGGTCCGCACCGTCGCACACCTCGGGCGCCCCCGGGTAGACCAATGCATCACCGTCGTCGCAGTCATCGAAGGTGGTGACCTCGCCGGGCTCGGGTGCACACCGCTGCACTTCGGTGGCGGGATCGCCAAAACCATCGCCGTCGGTGTCGGCGAAGAAGGGCGACGTGACGTCTTCGTCGATCCGACCGTCGCAGTTGTTGTCCAGGCCGTCGCACAGCTCCACCTGACCGGGCGACACACCGGCGTCGGAGTCGTTGCAGTCTTCGTCGGCCGAGAAGCCGTCACCGTCTTCATCCACAAAGGTGGTGCCCGCGAGCCCGTCGTCGTCTCCGGCAGGCTTGTCGGCATCGGTGCGACAGGCCGCGGTGGTGGTGAGGAGCAGCAGTGTGGTGAGACGGGCGACAAGATGCATGGGGACTCCGCAATCGGACGGGTGGTGGACCGGACGGTACCCCGGGATTCCCGCACTCCCAACGTCGTGACCGTTTCGGACATCCCCCCCAACCAGATAGACTGCGTACATGTCCCATGACCGCTGCTACGCCCTGATTCCAGAGTCGGCCTTCGAGCGGGGCCGCCCGAACAAGGCCGAGCAGCTGCGCACGTGGCTCTCACGGCCACACCACGCGATGCCCCACCGGCTGTCGGACCGCCTGCACCAGGCCTGCCAGGACGCCCTCCCCGACCTCTTTTCCGGGGCCCGCCTACCTGGCGCACAGCGGGCGGTGGAGCAGCTGTTCTACGGCGACACCCCACTGCACCGGCTGCTGCGGGTGGAGGTGACGGGCGCCATTCCCCGTGGGCTGCACGGCTTCCAGCTGGCGGCGGCCCAAGAGGTGCTGCGTGCGCTGCGGCCGAGTCGGATTCCGGGGCTGGACGAGGCGATGCGGGTGCACCATGCGCGGGTGCGGGTGCTGTTGAAGGCGGTGGACCCGGGACGGATGCGTTGGGTGACGTGGGTGGCGATGTAGGTGAGTCGCAGGTGGGAATCAGCGGACGGCGTCGAGTCGCTCCTCCCCCCACACACGCCCATCCACCTCCACGTGCAACCGCCCCTCTGACAGGTCCACCGACACGTGCGCTCTGTGCCCCAGCGATGCACTGCCCGGGTTGGCGTAGATGCCTGGGGCCAGCGTCAGGAGCGCGGGCTGGTGCGTGTGCCCGAAGACCACCACCTGTGCGTTGTGTTGGGCCAGCTCCACGGCGGCCCCCCGCGCATAGGCGCCAGCGGGTCCCGAGAACCGCGCCCCCTTGATGGCGATGTCGCGCCCTTCCAGCCACTGTGCCAGCCGCCCCAGCCCGATGCGCCGGATGCGTCCACTGCTCCAGGTGGCGAGCGCGCTGATGCCCGGCGCAGTGCCGATGACCGGGTCGTGGACGTCGCCGTGGGTGACCACGAGCCGACCGACCGGCCCGTCGACCATGTGCCGCACCCCCGCACCCAACACACGTTGCGTCTCGTCGTCGTGGTTGCCCCGCAGCAGGGTGGTCTGGTCCAGCTCCAACACATCGTGGAGCCATGGGTTCGCGTCGACGGCCCGGGCGATGGCGGCCCGCTGGCTGGTGATGCCGGGGATCAGCTGGTGGTCGGACTGGAAGATGTCGCCGTTGAGCACCAGCTGGTCGTGGGTGTCGAGCAAGCGCGCAAGATAGTCGGCGAACGCACGCGGCGGGTGACCGAAGGCTCCAGGTACCGGCGGACAGCCGATGTGGAGGTCGGAGAGGATGGCGACCTTCACCGCGAAGACACCTTGCTATTCGATGTTTCGGACGAGGCGCATGCCGAGGATGTCGATGATGTACTCGGGCGCATCATGCATCCGTCGTGACACACGGAGCTGGTCGGTGCGAGAGCTCCAGGCCGCGCCTCGGACCACCCGGCTGTCTCCCGAGGCGGGGCCACGGGGGTCGGTGACCGGCTCGATCGACATGGGGCCGTACCAGTCCCACATCCACTCGTTCACGTTGCCGGTGACGTCGTAGAGGCCGAAGGGGTTGGCGGGCAGCATGCCCACGGGGTGGGTGCTGTCGTCGGCGTTGTCGATGTACCAGGACTCTTCGAGCTCGGCGGCCACCAGCTCTTCATCGGTGCGGTTGCCGCGCGCCATGTACTCCCACTCGGCTTCGGTGGGCAGGCGCCAGCCGTTGGCAGAGGTGTTCCAGGACACCGACTCGCCGTCGATGGTGTACACCGGCTCGAGGCCATGGCGTTCGGAGAGTCCGTTGCAGAAGGCCACCGCCTCGTACCAGGTGATCTCTTCGACGGGACAGTCTTCACAGTTGGGAAAGTGGGAAGGACGGTCGCCGGTGACCACCCAATACAAGCCTTGGGTGACCTCGTAGGGCGACGCCAGCCAGTCATTGGTGAAGGTGACGTCGACGAGGGGCGTTTCGTTGTCGTCGCAGGTCCAGGCCTCGACTGTGCAGCCCATGGTGTAGGAGCCGGCCGGGATGCGCACGGTGGTGACGGTGTCGGGGTAGCCGGTCCAGTCTTCCCAGCCGGTGTCGGAGGTGCCCGAGTCGACGGTGTCGAGGTCGGGGCCGGGGCTGTTGCCGGTGGTGTCCTGGCAGTCGGGCGAGCCCATGCAGTCGGGGTCGGCGCAGTCGAAGTAGGCGTCCCAGTCGTTGTCGCGGCGGTCGGAGCATTCCCCGGGCGACGTGCCCTCGGGGTCGGACCCACATCCCACGAGGGCCACCAGGCCCATCCAGCTCCACGCGCGGTTCATCGGGCCTCCAACACAACGCCACGCACCAGCCGCAGGCCCACGCTCTCGACGGCCTGGTCGGGCGGGAGCTCGCGTCGGGTGGACGTGCGCACCACCCGGTAGTCGTCGACGTAGCTGCCGCCGCGGAGCACCTTCACAGAACCCGTGGCCGGCCCGCCAGGGTTGACTGCAGAGTCGTCTGTGTAGGGCTCCGACCAGTCCCAGGTCCACTCCCACACGTTGCCGTTGAGGTCGTGGATGCCGTGCACCGTGGGCTCCTTCTGCCCCACCGGCTGCGGTCCGTCGGGCGCGTTTTCACGGTACCAGGCCGCCGCGGTGACGTCGACGCCAGCGGCCACGAGGTCGTCGGAGTCGCCTTTGGCCATGCGCTCCCACTCGGACTCGGTGGGCAGGCGCCAGCCGTTGGAGTCGGTGTCCCAGGTGACGTTGGTGCCGTCGATGATGTAGGCGGGGTCGTGGCCCTGGACTTCCGACAGCGCGTTGGCGAACGCGACCGCCTCGTACCAGGTCATGGACTCGACCGGACAGTTGCAGCCGCAGGCCAGGTGGCCGCTGGGGTTGGTGTTGGAGACCGCCCGCCACAGCTCCTGCGAGACCTCGGTGGCCATGGCCTGGAAGTCGCCCACAGTGACCGTGTGGGCGGGGAACTCGTTGGGGTAGCACGGCAGCTCGTCGGGGCGCGTGCAGCCTTGGTCGAAGGTGGTGCCGGGAACGGGGAAGGCGTCGGCCCAGGGCCCGATGGTGGCGTCGGGCTCTTCCTCCAGGCAGGCGTCGGCCAGCACCTCGTCTTCAGGCCAGGCGTAGGAGCCACCGGTGTCGACCGGCTCCGTGGCGTCGTCTTCGAGGTAGATGGCGGCGCCGGGTTCTTTGCCACAGCCCACCAGCAGTCCCATCCACAGGGCGAGGCCTACTCGCGCCATGGGGACTCCGGCGGCTCGTAGAGCGAGGCGTCGTGGGGTGCGCCGGTGAGCGACTCGAGGAACGCCACGAGGTCGGCGGCGTCCTTGGCCGAGAGGTCGAGGGGCTGCAGGCGGGGGTCGCGCTCACCAAAGACCGGGGTTTCGTCGAGGAACACGTAGAACTCGACCACTTCTTCGAGGGTGTCGAAGTGCCCGCCGTGCATGTAGGGGGCGGACAGCGCGATGTTGCGCAGGCTGGGCGCCCGGTAGGCCCCCATGTCGGCTTCGGTGGGGGCGTCACCGACCGCGGCGAGCAGGGCGTCTCCCACGGAGGGGTCGTCCGACCACGGCCCGAAGGTGGAGAAGTCTTCTTTGAGCAGCTCGACGTGGCCGTCCCAGCGGCCGGTGTCTTCGGTGAGCAGCCAGGGGCGGGTGCCCAGGCCCGTGTTCACGTGTTCTTCGAAGGTGAACATCGGGCCGCCGTGGCACCGCGCACAGCCGGCCTCGCCCACGAACAGCTCGAGTCCGCGGACGGCGGCTGGAGACAGGGCGGCCAGCTTGTCGGGATCACCGTCGTCGAGGCCATCGACGAAGGTGTCGAAGGGGGCCTCGAGGCGGACCAGCTCGCGTTCATAGGCGGCGATGGACTTGGCCACGTTGGCGAGCACCTCGGAGACGTCGTCTTGGTCGGTGGTGGAGAGCGTGGCCCAGTTGATGGCGTCTTGGCTGTCGGGTGCCTTGGGGTCGGGGCGGGCCGAGTCGGGGAAGCGGGGGTCGTCGAGCTGCGGCATGGGGCCGAAGAGCTGCTCGTAGCTGTCGCGGAGGTCGGGGTCGTCGTACACCACGTGGGCGACCGCCAGCCGCGAGCTGTTCATCTCGAGGTCGTTCTCGATGGGGTTGGCCGCCTGGCACCACAGGCTGTCGCAGCGCCCGCCCCAGTACAGCCACTGGTAGATGGCGCCGTTGCTGGCGGTGGGGGTGTTGCGGTGCACGAGGGTCTCGCCGTCGTCGCTGATGCGCTTGCCGTCGTGGAAGTCTTGGTGGGGGTCGTGGCAGTTGGCGCAGCGGAACAGCCCCGAGCTCGACAGACGGGGGTCGAAGAACAGGAAGTGGCCCAGCGCGGCGGCGTCGGGGTCGTCGGCCACACGGTTGGTGGGGCTGTCGGGGAGGCCGGTGGACCGCATCGCCCGGGCGGCTTCGGCGGCGGCGTCGGAGAGACCGACCGACTGCGCAACGTCGTCGACCGGCGGCAACGCGCAGAGCCCGGTGGCGTCCTTCGCACTGCCGGTGGGACAGGGACGGTCACACGCCCCGAGGAGGACGAGGAGGGAGAGGCCGACGGGTCTTCGGTCGAGGCGCATGGGGGCTCCACCGCACCACTCTACCCGCTGGTGCCCGCCAGTGGTGGCCGTGACGGGCCAGGGCGCATGCGGTCCATCAGTTCGAGGGAAGGGCGACCGTCATTCCGTAGCCGTAGTGGTCGGAGAGGCTCGACTGGGCGGTGCCAGATCGGGTCTTCAGGGGCACGGTCTGCATGTAGGTGACACCGCCGGCCACCGGCACGAGGCCGCGGATGTACACGTGGTCGATGAGGGCGTTGGTGTGCTCACCCTCACCCTGCGCATTGATCGTGTTGTCGGAGCACCAGGTGCAGCCGGGCCACAGCGTGCGAGTGGGGTCGTCGAAGCCACCGGCCTCCATGGCTTCGCAGCTCGACGGCAGCTCTTCGGCCAGGTGGAGGGTGTCGTCGCCGATGCCGCAGTTGAAGTCACCCATCACGACGGTGGGCTGGTCGCCTTTGACCGCGTCGAGCAGGCGGTCGATCTGCGCGCGGTTCTCGGGGCCCCAGTTGTCGAACGGGCCGGGGTAGGGCGCCAGCGCGGAGAGGTCGGCGGTGAGGTGGGTGCAGGCGACGGTGATGGTGGTGTCGCCGGCGGGCACATCGGCCACGAGGGCGCGGCGGCGGTTGAGGGTGGAGATGTCGGTAAAGTCGACCACACGGGTGTTCTCGAGGGGGCGTCGCGACATCATCATCAGGCCGTCGGAGCCACCGTAGGCGAACAGGCCGGTCTTTCGGACGGGGCGGACCACATTCCACAACGCGGCCACGCTGGACTTGCCCACCTGGGCCATCAGAGCGTTGGCACACTCGGGCTTGGCGGTCTTCAGGGCTTCGAGGGCCGGACCACACTGTTCGATGATGCAGTCGGTCTTGTCGTCGCCAGAGGTGTTGCCGCATTCGCCGGTGAGGCAGGAGACGAACTTGCCCTCGCCGAAGAGGTCGTCCTTCTTGCAGACGGGCGCGGTGCTGGCCTTGTGCTGTTCCACCTTGGTGACATGCCGGTAGGGGTAGGCATTCTCGACGGCGGACCGCAGCGCACGGCGGTCGTCGGGCTCCCAGGCTTCCTGCAAACAGATGACGTCGGCGCTGGACTCCTGCATCGCTTCGACGATGTGGGGCAGGCGCTCCGAGGCGTTGTCGACGAAGCCGTGGGCGAGGCCGACATTCCACGTCTCGACCCGCAGCACGGGCTTCTCACCGGCGTGGGCCGAGCCGGCGAGCAGGAGAACGAGGGTGGGAACAGACATGGGGTCCTCCGCTGGGAGCGGCCGGTGTACCACAGGTGGCCCGCTGCAACACCCCTGCACCATTGTGCGCCCGACCTCCGCCCTACCTTCCTTGTGCCCGCCAGGAAGGCTGGCACAACACAACGGAGGAACACATGTTCGCACGCACGCTCGCACTCGCCAACCTGACGGTCGACGTCTACAAGCCCATCACCGGCTACGACCTCGACCTCGACTGAACGCACCGTAGCGTGGGCCGCACTCCCGACAAGGGTGAGGCCCATCCGCCCTCGGGTTCCGTGACTTGGGGGGGCCGCGGCCTCCCAGCACGTCTCTGCACGACAGGCGAGACGGTTGGGTGGGACGCGGAGCACGGGACCCGAAGGGCGCTGGTCGACATTCCATGCCACAATCGCGCACCCTCCAGCCGGCGGGACGCGATGAACTTCTTTGTGGACCTGATGCGAGATGGCGGCCCTGTCATGTGGCTGCTGCTGCTGCTCGCGCTGCCTGCTCTGCCGGTGGCACTCGGTGCAGCGGTCCTGGCGGGCCTCGGGCGGCGGGTGCCCCTCGCGACGGGTGTTGTGCTGCCCCTGTTGATGGTGCTCGCCGGGGCTCTGGGGGCCGTGACCGGAGCCGTTCAGGTGGTGGAGGCCGTGGTGTACGCCTCGGCCGAGCTGAAGGGCACGCTCGCCCACGCCGGGATGCACATGGCTCTGATCCCGGAGAGCACCGGGCTCATGCTGGCGGGAAGCGTCCTGCTGGTCAATGCTCTGGGCTCCGGTGTGGTGTCGGTCGTGGCGCGAGGCGACCACGCTGCAGAAGTGCAGGCCGAGCACCGACTCGGAGCCGCGCTGTCGGCCACGCTGGGCGTCCTGGCGCTGGCGTGTGGGTGGGCCCTGCTCGGCGAGATGCGGGTTCATCAGGCGCTGGCCTACGCATCTGCAGAGACGATGGGGGTGCTGGTGGCCGCCGGTGCGGAGCATTCCCAGCGCGCCGTGTGGCTGGGCGCGTTCGGGGTGATGGTGGGTGTGGTCGGGGCCGCAGCCTGTGTGCCGGTGGCCCGACACATCCCTCGGACCCGAGCGGCGGTCAGCGGC
>Ga0213839_1002248_pt1 | contig 11033 bp, 8 predicted proteins | sample SWPATP21_FD_160075 | JGI IMG/M metagenome (GOLD analysis project Ga0213839, IMG submission 160075) | Coastal seawater microbial communities from Marineland, Florida, United States - SWPA TP2 #1 | ecosystem: Environmental > Aquatic > Marine > Coastal | place: USA: Florida | collected 2016-08-14 | reverse complement strand
TTCATTCGACGAGTTTCGATGATTGGAGAGTTGGAGCAGTCGTCAGTCGTCAGTCGTCAGTCAGCCTTCAGTCAGTCAGCCCCACCCACAGTCACTCAGTCACTCAGTCACTCACTCAGTCACTCAGTCACTCACTTACTCAATTCCTCACTCCTCACTCAATTCCTCAGTCAGTCAGTCAGTCAGTCAGTTCCGCCGTCAGTCAGTCAGTCACTCAGTCAGTTATGGTCAATGACTGTTGGCTGAGTGAGTGAGTGAGTGAGTGAGTGCGTGAGTGAGTGGGTGGGGGGGGGGGGGGGGGGCGACCAACGAACGGAGGAAGGAAGGAAGGGACGCACAAACGACAAACGACAAACGACAAACGACAAACGAACGGTTTGATGGTTTGTTTGTTTGATGGTTTGACTGATGGTTTGTTCGTTCGTTCGTTCCTTTGATTGTTCCTTCCTTCCTTCCTTCCTTCCTTCCTTCCTTCCTTCCTTCCTTCCTTCCTTCCTTCCTTCCGCAAGTGGAAAGACTACCATTCGGCGAACGGACGTGTGACGTTCGACCTTTGACGTCTGACGTTGGGGTGTTTGAATAGTAACGTGACGGACCGGGCCGGGACGGGCCGGATTGAAGGATCGGATCCACACACTCTTGCAAGTTCGAACTTGCAGAGTTCAAACTTGCAGAGTTCAAACAAAAACAACGACGACGGAGGCAGGCAGGCGGAGGCGTCGTGCGCAAGGAGAACCTTCTTCGAGGTCGGTGGAATCGACACCGTGAGGCGCCCCGTGCCACCGCTCAACCGCCACGTTCAATGCACACGCACTCCTCGTTTGCTGCCAAGTCGTGCTCGCTGGTTGTTTCTTTTCTCCTGGAGTCTTCTTGTCGCCTCCGCTGCCGTTCCTGGTTTTCGTTTCGGTCGCTTTGTTTTCGTTTCTTTTTTTTGTTCGTTGCTTCGTGTTCCAGCTGAGAATAATATCATTCTCCAGTTTGGCAGCAGGGCCAACGGTTCCTGTGCCCGTTCCACGCACTCGTTTTTTTTACTTCATAAATCTTCTGGTTGTTGTTTCCCTGCACACACGGCGCACACGCAGGCGGGGGGCGTCGGTGTGTCAGCGCGGGTGTGTCGCCATGCCGAGGCTGGAGTCGAAGCAAGCGGACCGCTCCTCCAGTCGGCGCCACCACAACCGTGGAGACGACGAGGAGGAGAAGAACGAGGGAGCAGCAGCAGCAGCAGCAGCAGCCATCCAGTTTTCCGACGACGATGACGGCGGAGGCATATTTTCCAACGGTGGGGGCGGCGGCGGCAGCCAGGTGCTCGACGCCGGCCTCTCCGAGGCGGAAGCGAAACGCCTCGAGAAAATCAGCGTCAAGGCGTGGCTGATCCGCAAGCAACACTACACGCCCCTCGTCGACATGCTGCCGCGCCTCATCAAGTTCCTGAACGGCGACTTCGACCCCCTCGACGACGAAGAGGACCACGGCATCCCGCTGTGGAGGCGTTTTATGGACAGCTGCGACGAAGGAGAGTGCCACCATTTCGTGGGGCGCTGCATGGCTGCTGTGCACACGTTCATCGGCCGACGGTATCGCGCAATAGGCTACACCCAGTCCAACTCCGCCAACACCAAAGCGGGCGGTGGACGGGCCGCGAAAAAGAGCGTCAAGGCCAGCGACTGGCCGACCGACTTGGGACGCCGTTTCACCAACTTCCTGTGCCACAAGGACACGGAGTTCGTCTTTGAGAACGTGCCCGTGAAACCCTCGTTCTACGAAAGGTACTCCAAGTACGGCAAGCGGAGTTTCGAGAAAATTCGCAAGGACGATGGTGGCGACGGCGATGGCGACGGCAGTAGCGGCAGCGATGACGATGGCGGCAGAGGCCGCGGCCGCGGCCGCCACGCCGCCGCCGACGACTCGGAAAAGCCCACCCACATGAAAACGCGGGTGGTGTTCGCGTATGGCGTGGCACAGAAGGGCAAAGCGCCCAAGCCCTTGAAGCCAGATGAAATACTGACGAACCAGCTCTTCAAGCGGCAGTGCAAAGTGATGTGGGGAAAGCTTCTTCGTGAAACGGAAGATCTGGTCCACAACATGGTGAACCGCGAGCTGTACAAGCGATCGCAGGTATTTTTGCGTTGCCAATTGCGTGTTGCTCCAGAACAGGCCGTTGCGCGGTCGTCTCCGGCTTGCGTGGCTCGTCGCATCCAATGTGCTGACGCGTCCGGCCGCACGCCCCCTTCCCTTGTGTTGTTTTTTTTCTTCTCATGCTGCTACAGGATGGCGAGGATGCCGGCGACTCTGACGATGACGCAGACAACAGCGACGAAGAATATGCTCCCAACAAGCGGGCATCGGGCATGAACGTCGAAACCACGTTGACGGACAAGTCGGTGAAGGCTGGGGAAAAACTTCGGCGGAAAGCTCGCAAGAGCGAAATCACGCGCCTCGAAGACGCGATGTACCAGAAGCTCGGGCTGCAGCTCCTGCAGCGGTGGTTCAACACCGCGCAAGAAGAGTCGGAGCGCTTCGCCGCCGAAAAAATGGAGGAGGAAGCAGCGGAACGGCGTCGGACGGCAACGCTGTTGATCCGCAAAAAGAAGCTGGCACAGATTGCCGTGCCGAAAGAGCTGCTGAACAAAATCCAAGCAGGCGCCGCTCAGAGCAAGCCGCGCCGTTTTGACTTCTCAAGAGGCAAAACGAAGCTCAACCGTGCCAAGCACCACAACGTCGCGCAAAACTCGTTGCAAATGGCGACGCAGCTTGGGGTCGGGCAGCACAAGGGTTTCATCCACAGCTTTGCGAATGTGGACTCCAAGGCCTTCGGTGTGGGAGGTGACGTGTATGAGTGCCGTCGGGCATTGCTGCGCATGGGCTACGTGCACAAATCCAATTTTACCGACGAGGACGGCGTGTTTGACGAGGCCAAGTACGAAGAGGGGAAAGCGTTTGCCGAGCGTCTCAGGCAGCGCAAAGAAGCTCTGAAAGCGGCAATCTACGACAAAAGCGACGCCAAAGCGTTCAACCAGAAAAAGCCCCTCGTTGCACGAGCTCTCAAGTGTTTGAAGGCGCTCAAAGCACCGCAGCCGTACGACAAGGCGAGCAAGGACATCTGGCGGAGTGTGGGCAAGCTGTTGAAGAAAATAGATCGATCTTCGCTGTTGGAGCCGTGGATTCAGTGGAGCTGCCGAGATGGTTTCGGAGTCGAGAGCTCGAGTGGTGCCTCAGCGTCATCTTCTTCCAACAGTCAGGTCGCCCGCGCGAGGAAAGACGACACGCGCCGCCACCGCGAGGCCGCGGCGGCCGCAGCTGAAGGGATGCGCAGGTTCCGATTCGTGTGCACAACGTATTGGAACAGCTTCAAGCCGATTGGGTGCGACATCCACAACAACCTTGACTCGAAGTATCGGTACAACCTGATGAAGATCATCCGCAAGTCTGGCATCGATTTTGAAGAAATGTTTGCGCATGGTTACCGCGCCGAGTTCCGCAGAAAGCAAAAAATCAAAGAGGACCTAGGGTCAGAGGAGGAGCTGGAAGAGGATCCTGATTTTGTAGACGACGCAGCAGCCATGGAGGATGATATTGACGAGGGGCGGGCGTGGTTGACCAACCGAGCGTTCGTCCGAACACTGCGGAACAATGGAGTGAGAGTCCCGCCCTCGGTGGTACACCAACTGCTGCATTGCCTTGACCCCAACCGGGACGGACGTGTGACAATGAACGAATTTGTGCGGTTCATCAAAGACAAGGCCATGAAGCATGTGCGCTGTGTCTGGGACGAGGTGTGCCCGGTATGCGGCATGCGCCCAGCATTTCGAACGTTGTATCACAAGGACAAGCGCTCTGGACAATTGATCCGCGACGACCATGGTGCCCCGAAACCGTTCAAATCGGAGATATCACAGCACAAGCAAATGCGGCGCCAGAAAACTTGGCGTCAAGCTCACGAGAAGAGGCGCATGCCTCCTCCTAAAAGCGCCAGCGACGAGGACGACGATTTTGGCGACTATGCGGACGACATGTCAGAGATCAGTCAAGGAAGCACTGCGGCTCGGGGCCCGTACCTGCCGAAGTGCCCGAAGAAGTGCCAGGCCAAGTCGTGGGGCCTTCAGCAGTCGCAGGATGCGTTGGAAAAGTTGGTGGACCTTGCAAATGTGGACCTTGAAGCCATGAGGATCAACAATGTGCTGGCCGAGATCGAAGTGCCATCTGCGCCCCAAGTTTGGCAAAATATGAGGCCCTACGAGCGATGGCAGCGGCGTTTTCATGAAGAGTCGTTCGCCGGCGATCGCTCGGCCATGCAGGACTTGCTTGATGACTTTAGTTCCCTCACACAAAAGCTGTGGATCTGCTACACAACTGGCGCAGAAGACGATTTTGTCGAGTTCTACACCGTGGAAGTGTTTTATGGTGGGGATTGGTTCCTGTTGAAAACGGACCCAGAAACCAGCGACAGCCGAAGCGCGGGGAACGACAGTGCGGACGGTGGCGGCGGCGACAGCTACGACGGCAGTGGGTACTCCGGCGAGGATGAGCCATACAGTGACGATGGTGATGTGAGTGACGGCAGCGACGCGGATTACGGGTTGAGTGGCGATGAATCTCCCAAAGGCCGCGGCAAACGCCGTAAATCTCGTCAGAGCGACGACCCGGTTCGGAAATTCTGCTGGGCCGCCCTACCACGATTCAAAACCAAACCTGCTGATGCCAAAGGTGGCGGTAAGAAGAGCTCACGAAAGTTGACGCCCAACACCACTTACAAGATACGCGTGCGTGCGTACAACATGCATGGCGCCAGCCCGTTCACCCAGCTTTTTTGCACAACCGCTCCACAACGGCCTCGTGCTCCGAAGTTCAAGGGCTGCACAGCAAGTTCAGTCACTTACAGTTGGGCTGATAAATCGACGGTGGAGATCCAAGCACTTCGAGCATTGTTTCAACAACTCGACAAAGATGGGAACGGGCTCATCGAAAGAGGTGAGCTACTGGACGGGATCAATTCCAGCGACAAGCTGCATGACTTTCTCAGTGAAGTCCAGTTGTCGGCACGAGCAACGCGAAAACTGTTGTCCCTCGAGGCGCAAGCAGAGCGAGAGCAGGAAAGCAAGACCCGGGGCGGCAAGAACACAAATTCTGTTCTTCACTTGTTGCGCATGTCGTCGGAGGAGAACGACGACCCAATCACCTGGCCCTTTTTTAAATCGCTGCTTGGCAGTGCTGCACTTGGTGATGCTGCTGATAAAAAGGCGTCCACTGCGCAAAGTTTTGATACCCAAACACGGTATCGGTTGGACCAATGCACCGGCACCGACAACGCCACTGGGCGTGAAATGTGGGTGTCTTGCCACGGGGAAGGAGACGCCAGTTCGACCGTAAACTCCCAATTTACGGTCAAGGGCCTCGCTCAAGGTTCCCGTTGCATGTTCCGACTCATTGTTATCAATCGCTGCGGAATCGAGTCACCTCCATCGGAAGTTGTGATCGGATGCACAAAGCTGAAGGCGCCGGATGCCCCGAAAGTTCCTGAGGGAAACAGCATCTCGCACACGGCTGTGCGGCTATCGTTGCCCAAGCTATCCGCCATTGGAACCGACAGTGCTGCTGCTCGTGCGCATTCCAATCAACAGCGCATTTTGAAGTGGCAATCCACTCAAGCTGGCGTCAAAACGGCGCAAGAAAAGCTGCAAATTGTCCATGGCATCAACTTGAGTTTTATTTTTGATCGCTACGATGAAGACGGGAGCGGGTCCATCTCGCCCGAGGAGTTACAGGGCATGCTCAAAGATCTCGGCGCTCCTTGCGACCCGGAGTCTGTGGAGCGTGCTGTCACCGAACTAGACCAAGACAACAGCGGCGACATTTCTTTTGATGAGTTCATCACTTGGTGGCTGTCTGCGGACACCCCACGGTACATTGTTCTAATGTCCAAAGGTCTACCGCAATCAGCTAGCCTTCGAGACATGGGCGGGCGCGTCGGGGTGTTTGACACCCACATGACCGGCGCGTTCAAACCGAGCTCTCGAGTGCAAAAAGCTGCTGCAGCTGCTGCCCCACAGCACAATCGTCACCCTAGCGCTGCGGGGTCGTCGGAATCCATTGCGTCGTTGATGGGCAAAGGATGGGTGGAAGCGTACCGGGGGACGAAGGCAACACCAATAATCAAAGGGCTTATCCCCAACACTGCCTACCAGTTCAAGTTGCAGTTGGCCTCAGCATCCAGCGTGTCTCTTCTGTCGACCGCCCTGGAACTGCATACAGCACCGGAGAGGATCATGGACCCTGGGCCAGTGATTATTGCAGTGGGGCCACGTTGGATAAAGTTGAAATGGTACTCCGAGGCCAGCGGTGCTGCTCGTTGGATCGTGGAAGCCAGGGCCGTCAGCACACTGAAAAATAAGTCAAGGTCGGCCGGAAGTCACCCGGGAACTCCCCGCAAGCTGAACACGACGGCCGGCAAACGTGCGTTGAAAAACACTGCCAAAGGTGCAGCGAAAGCCCCTTCGTCCTCGTGGACGACAATTGCCGAAACGAGGGGAGTCGATTCAACGGCGCACGTACATTTGAAGCATCTTGCCGGGAGCGAAAGTTTGTTGCATGTTCGGGTCGTCGGGCTCAACTCTCAAGGTGTTCGGTCCTTGCCATCGCAAGTTCGCGAAGTTGATATGTCGCTGGCACACTCAGAAGAGATGGCTGAGTCCACACCGTACAATGCAGAGACCATTTTTGACATCGACTGCACCGGCGACGTGGTGGTCGGGGATACAATTGTGTTCACGGAAAAGGTTTACGATCAAACCCAGCCGCGTCGTAGCAAGTCAAAACCAACTTTTGAATCGAAACACAGTCGTGGCGATGGTAACGCTACGACAGTGCGGCGGTTTGCTGGAAGTCGAACAGTCGCCGCTGTTGTGTTGGGTGAGGACTGGGTACTTCACCGCAGTGACGCCTCCGAGCGCCAACTGAAGGCAGCGTTGGGATCTTCCAAGCAGAAGAAAGTCAGCCGCACACTGATTCTTCATGTAATTTGGTCAACCGTTCAGCAAAGAGAAATGGTGAAAAAACACAGTACGTTAACCCTTTGAGTTGCCCGCACCTCCTTGAAGTCACCATCGTAAAACTCTCGCCATTGCGCTTATTAGGTATCGCTCCAGCAAAACGGATCAAACGCACGGAAGCCAGCCTGTATCAGTTTGAAACTTTGAGACGCGCTTGGGTTGACGAAGATTTGCGTTTGGATTTGCGTTCCGAGGTGCGCTTGCGACGCGAGTCAGAACAGCGTTTCAGCGAACTTCTCAAAAAGCATCACAGGCACCAAGCTCGATTGAAACCAGCACATCGAAGGTCCGACAGCAGGTCGCACAGTAGATCAAGCCTCGGAGACGAATGAGTGGAATGTTGTACCGACCAGTCAGAATAGTGACTTGTGCTGAGCTCATCTTTGCTTAAACTTTACTTGCTCAATATCTTTTGCAATCTACTTTTTGATTGCTCGGGTATTCGGTCATCGCGGATGAGAGCTTGCAACTTTGTGCGCGCATTTTTGGGAAGGGTGCCAACTTCACCCAGAATAGCAATAGGCAACGTTTTCTGAACTGCGGACATCAATTCACTTTGCAGCAAAAGCATGTATTACTTTTGTTCGGCACCAATACATCACAAGCAATGCTAACCGACCTCAGTAGGAAGGACACGAACTGCTGTGGTAGCTCAAGTTGAGAGCATCGAAGCAACCGCCGGAAGAAGAAAATTGCACCATCCTCATCGCATGACAGTTGTCGATATACGGCCACTGCAAAGTCGAGGAGTGAAAGCTTTTTGGAGTCTAGCAATGCCAGAATCACAAGTAATGCCAATTGTTGGCGATTTGTTTTGTTGCTGCACAATGCAACTCCAAGGCTGGTTGCACAACTGCTATCGATGTGCCCGCCTAGAATCAACTACAAGTGTATGTGTTTTCAGTGAGGCGACGCATCGGGCGAGTGAATTTTCATATTCCAATTGCTTACATGCCCAACAACAAAAGTTGCCATCATTGCGACATCGTCATCTTCGGTATCGGATTCGAGTATCTTGCACAAACTCGCAATTACAGGTAGCTGCTGCGCAGTTTCGACCTCAGGTACAACCTGTCAGAAAGAAATATCAATGTCGCTCATTCAAACAAAGTGGAGAACCAGGTGAGCAGGACAATTCGTACCAGTAACAACAGGGCGAAGCAGCTACATTGCCATGACGTATTCCTGATGGTTCTGTCTGTCAGTACGTTCAGTAGTTTAATAGTTGTGGGCTGCGCAAGTTTGGCAGTCGCTGCTGTTGCAATCATTACTTCTCGCTTCAACCACAAACTTATGTGAGCGTCCGGACTTAAGCAGTACCACATCATATCCACATAGTTGAGTAGGCACGAAGATTGCACGAACTGCAACCGCAGTTTGGAACTGATGTCAGTCACCAGTTGAGCATGTTTTGTGCTCTGCATGTAGTCATCAGCTTTGTTGGTAGGTGCCACGGTGAGCGCTTCATCGCGAGCTTGTTGCGCGATCACTTCACCACAGATGCGCGCAGTGGTGCCTAGGAGGGTCACAAGAGTGATGATTTTGTTTGTCCGAACTTTGTTGTCCGTTGTTGAGTGCACCGCTTTGAACGTTTCGTGATTTGCTTGTGTCAAAACTTGTGTACAGAACTGTGCCCAGCGCAACGCAAATGAAACTGACATTGAAAAGCACGAACGTTTCGAACAGATAACACACGTACTTCCATAATGCTGTTTCCGCGCAAGGAACAACAATGTGCGGCAAGATTCATCAGCGCAAACTGCGCCCGCTTGCTCGGTCGCTGTTGTGTGAGGGTGGTGGCTACCTTCGTTTGAATCTCAGCCACAATGTCACTGGCGTATTGAGGGCCTGCTAAGCGCACTACAATGTTCACGACTCTGAGTAAACATGATGCCGACGTGTGTCACTTCGCCACACCACGTACAAGTACGAGCCCACAGTGCTGTTATATCAGGCTTCATCGCCGCCAGGAATTGCCGTGCTGCCCACTCACAGAACGTTGCAGGGCACGGTTGGCCGTGAATATTTAGTAGCCGAACAACAACTCCTACGGCTGCCACACTGCTCATGGAGAGCATGCCACTCCCACCAAGACGAACATCTGCCAGTACTTTCAGTAACTGTTTGGGTGTCGCGAGAGCGTTCACGCAGTACGAAGTGAGCACATCACCAAGCCCTTCAATGCACTGCAGAGAACTGTTCTGATCATCCAATTTTTCGCTTTCAAATACCGTTGTCAGCTTGGCCATCAACAGCGGAACATCTTCAGCAAATTGTTGGTACACCACATCAGCAACAATGTCCACAACGTGTTTGCTTGTGTCGTCCAAAGGTCCCGCAGTAACCGCACGAATGTAGTTGATATACGCTTCGACGGGAGTGGATTGAGCCCACGGACTCAACAGACATTCTTGAAGTACCGCCATCGCGTTTTTGGGAATGTGTGTCGCTACAACCTCAAGGAGTAGTGGAATAAGTTTTCGCGCCACAACTTCCCGTCTCTGTTCGGTGAATGGAGAGGGCACATTGCTCGGAAGTTGTGGGCGCAAGATCGCAGTGATTGCGCGCAAAACTGCCCCGAACTCCAGTTTTCTCGGACTTGGTGCCTTTGCCAGTTCGTGAAGGCGCTTCTCAAGCACGCAAAGCACGGCGTTGACGATGTGCGCCCCACACTGTGGATTAGTTGTGAGGCGCGTGATCACTTTGATGATGTGCGACGCATTACTGCCACGTGTTGTTTGGAGCAGTCGTTGTAGTAAATCGATCTGCAACTTGGTGGACAAGAGCGAGCATTCACAAATGAGCTGCGCTGTCAGGCGCACGTTACCCGTGGATTGGGGGTGCAGCACTGCTGATTCTGTCACAGCGAGCGCGATGGCGGCGCCGAGTGAAGGGTCACGCTTTGACAGCGCCATCACAAACGCCTCATGGCTGCACTTGTTTTGTGCGTGCTTGCGTTTGTGCTGCTCGGATTGTCTGTGCTTCGTTGCACTCGTGACGCACGTTGCTTTTGTGTCCATTGCTGCTCGCGACAGCAAGTCAACGACGATGGACACTCCACGCTGCACTGAAAACTCAGGATGGGTGAGGACGCGCAACATGCAATCGGCCTGGGAATGTGGGGTTATTTGGTGTTGTCCACGGCGGGTACTATCGAGCTGCTCCGCCACTGTTCTCACCATTTGAGGTGTCACGTCGGCTGGATGGCGTACAAGCATGTCTGCGAGCGCAGCAGCAGTCTCACTCGGCAGTGCTTCTTGGTGCGGCGCAGTCATCCACGATCGCAAGCGATGGAAGAGCATTGCATTTTGACCATTGACTGCGTCTCCCTCCAGTACAGTGTCTGCAAGTGCTGTTTCCTTGTGTGGCGAAGGAGGCGCGCTCATTTCTTTCCGTTGAACGCAGAAGCCAGGTTGCGGCTTTCTTGGCTGCACGCAGGCTGGCCAAGTAAGTGTATCACGACCGTGTGCAACAATAGTACGAGTCCTTACTACTTTTGTAGAGTATACTAATCGTGGCGAGGGTAATAATGTTGGTTGTCCTTTTCCGGCAGGACAATTTTTCTATCTCGAGTCCTCCATCCTCTCTTCGCACCAGGCGTGTGTTGTCCGCGCACAAGCTCTCACTTGATTGGTTTACCGTCTCTGAGACGCCGCACTGTGTCGATCGACCTCACAGACGTGCACAGTCCGAGAAGTTGCGCGCTTTCACGACGCGTCAGAGCGCTAGGCGTTGTAGTCCTGCGGAGGGTAGGTTGTGCGGGCTGGATTGTGTGTTGTGTGTTGTTCATTGAAACGTGCAATCCTGGCCCACACTCACGAGCACGTCCGTCCGCACACGCGAACAAATCCCACGCTGCCAAGCAAAGGACTTACGGCAACGCGAACAGCAACAGCAACAGCAACAGCAACAGCAACAGCAACAGCAACAGCAACAGCAACAGCAACAGCAACAGCAACAGCAACAGCAACAGCAACAGCAACAGCA
>Ga0213839_1002246_pt1 | contig 11037 bp, 10 predicted proteins | sample SWPATP21_FD_160075 | JGI IMG/M metagenome (GOLD analysis project Ga0213839, IMG submission 160075) | Coastal seawater microbial communities from Marineland, Florida, United States - SWPA TP2 #1 | ecosystem: Environmental > Aquatic > Marine > Coastal | place: USA: Florida | collected 2016-08-14 | reverse complement strand
GCCCATCACTAAGGGTTAACAGCCGTGTACCCCCGTTACTTTCAGCCAACTCCGTCACTGCAACGCCGGACTGAAAGTGCAGATTGTCATGGGTACCCATCACTTCGTAAAGCGCTGCCAACGTTACACGGTTTTCAACGATATGCCCCAGACAAGGCTCGTGCAGTTCATTCGCCGAAAAATGGATATGTCCGGTGCCTTCACCATCCCATACATCCATATGGGTGTACGGACAGACCCGGTAGGTCAGCATCCGCTCCCAGGCCCCAACCGATGTCAGGATCTGCTGCGAAGCACAGGTCAGCGCACTGACGCGAGGATCATAGCCTGCCGCCTGCTGCTGATGGACAACCGCAGGATACGCAGCCGGATCACCGTCACGTTGTTCCAGAATCCAGATATTCAATCCGCTGGGCGCCAGCGCGGTGGCCAGCGTTACGCCCACCATGCCTGCACCAACAATGACGACATCCACCTGCTGAACTGCACTCATCGATCTGTCTTTCCGTATCTTATTTAAGGTTTGGAGCGGGTATATCCAGCCCCATCGCGCCGCGGGCAAAGAGAGTTTTGGCTGGCGGGCAGATATCCAACAGCTGCAGCCCCAGATCCCGTCCGGCAGACAACAGAGGGTTACTGTTAGAAAACAGCTTCATCACCTGATCACTCAGGCCAATGGTGCGCTGCTGATCGTAACGCTGCTGCTCATAAAACGCTTGCAGGACGCCCAAGTCACCTAGCAGAACGCCTTCTTTTCGCGCCTGAATCAGGCGATCGGCAAGCGCCACAACACCACGTAGCGCCAGGTTATAACCCTGCCCGGCGATGGGATGCAGCGCATGCGCAGCATTCCCCAGTACCGCTAAACCAGCGCGTACCTGCTCATCGGCCAGAGATAACTTCAACGGATACGCCTGACGACTGCCCACATGCACAAAAGCACCTGCACGGTAACCAAAGCGATCTTGTAAGCGCGCCAGAAACGCCGCATCATCCAGCGCCAGTACGTCTTCAATCTGGTCATCAGGCACCGTCCACACCAAGCCACAGCGGGCCCGACCACCTTCATCCTCCAGCGGCAACAACGCCATCGGACCGCTGTCGGTAAAGCGTTCGTAGGCAACACCACCGTGTGGCCGGTCCGGGCTGACATTCGCCACTACCGCGTGTTGGCCATATTCGGTTTGCTGGTAACCGATACCCATCCGTTCACGCAGCTCGGAACGACCACCATCTGCCATCACCACCAGCTCCGCCGATACCGCATGGCTTTCATCATCCTGTTGAATCTGCAGATTCATCTGCGTCTGACCGGGATCAATCTGTGTCACTTCTGCCGGGCAGATAAAGTCGACTCGGGTCGCATCCGGTTGCTGCAGGCGATCCAGCAACACCCGACCCAACCAGTGATTCTCGACCACATAACCCAATGCGGTGACCTGTTCATCCTCGGCGTGCAAACGGGTTGCGCCAAAACGCCCACGGTCAGATACATGGATATGTTCAATCGGACTCAGGTGCTGGCGCAATGTATCCCAGACACCCATCAACTCGTAGATAGTGCGGCTACCGTAGGCCAGTGCGGTCGCACGGGCATCGTAACTGGGCTGATATTCCAGCGCCCCTGCCGGCGGCATCGGAAAGGCTTCCACCACCGCTATATCCAGGTCTAACGCGTCTGCAGAGGGCAGCAATGCACAGGCCAGACTGGCCCCCACCATACCGCCACCCACAATGACTATGTCGTAATGTGATTTCATCTTTCAGGCTCAGCCTGCCATCAGGGCTTCGATCTCTTCGATCGTTTTAGGCACAGAGGCAGTGAGTACTTCGCATCCCTGCTCTGTTACCAGCACATCATCCTCTATACGGATACCGATGCCACGCCAGCGTTCCTCTACTTTGTCGTTAAACGGCGATACATAAATACCCGGTTCCACGGTCATCACCATACCCGGCTCCAGCGGACGCCAGTCACCGCTCACCTTGTAGTCACCGACATCATGCACATCCATGCCCAGCCAGTGACCGATGCGATGCATATAAAATTCGCGGTACGCCTCATCTTCGATCAGCGTCTCAACATCACCCTGCAGCAGACCCAATTCAACCAGCCCCGCCGTAATCAGTTCTACGGAGCGATCATGAATAGCGTTCCAGGGGGTGCCTGGGCGAACCATATCGATACAGGCTTCCTGTGCGTCCAACACCAGCTGGTACAGCGCTTTCTGCTCGGCACTGAACACACCGTTTACCGGGAAGGTGCGAGTAATATCACCGGCGTAATAATCCAGCTCACAGCCTGCGTCGATCAACACCAGATCACCGTCGTTCAGCACTTCAGCATTGTCGGTGTAATGCAGTACACAGGCATTATCGCCTCCCCCCACGATAGAGGGATACGCGGCCTGTCGGCATCGGTTCACCGCAAAGTGATGGGTAATCTCTGCTTCCAGCTGGTATTCCGTCATTCCGGGGTGACACTGCTGCATCGCTCGCACATGGGCCTGGGCAGAAATTTCACCCGCCTGACGCATTAAGTCAGCCTCTTCAGGTGACTTGAACAACCGCATCTCGTGCAACAGGTGATCCAGCATCACCATCTCAGTGGGAGGCACTGCACCCTGCCGTGCTTGCGCACGAATTGCGTTGAGCCAGCCACGCACCTGTGCATCCAGCCCTTCGTCGCAACCGATGGCAAAGTAGATACGGTCACAGCCGTTAAGTAGCATTGGCATCTGCTGATCAATCAGATCAATCGGATGCGCCTGATCAGCACCGTAATTGGTTTTGACGCCTTCTGGCCCCGCGCGGTAGCCATGCCAGATCTCCATTTCAGGATCGCGATCCTGGCAAAACACGACAGTTTCACCCTCTTCACGCCCAGGAATCATCACCAGCACGGCATTAGGTTCATCAAACCCGGTCAGGTAATAAAAGTCACTGTCCTGACGGAAGGCATAATCAACATCGCGGTTGCGTGGCCACATCTGGGCCGACGGCACGATGGCGATGCTTTTGGGTTGCATCTGCGCCATCAGCCGGGCACGACGGTCCGCAAATACAGTCTGATCAAGCAGGCTTTTCATTGTCAGTGCACCGTTTTTTGGGAGGGCGCATCTGCGGAAGGTTCTGCCGTATTGCATTCGGCAAAGAGCATCAACACGACCATGCGCACATACTCTTCCACTTCCATCAGATCATTTTCGCTGCCGTCGTCTTCTTCGACCCCAGCCACAATCTGCGCAATCTGGTTCATATCCGCCAGTGCTTCCTTAGCTTCTTTGGACAACGTCTTATCGGTGTGTTTACCGTATAAGCCAAAACCACTCAGGAACCCCTGACACCACTGGCCCAACGCATCAGCGCGTTCCGATAGCGGTTGCTCATCGTCCGGCAGGCTCAGTTCAAAAATCAGCTCCGGGGCCGCCAGCATCGCCAGTGACTGCTGATATAGATCAAGCAGCACCACTTTGCTGGTTTCCGCTTTTAGCTCGGTAATATCCATCAGATCACAGGCACTTTGTAATAACAGCGCCGGTTCCAGACGCGCACCCGCCGCCAGATGGCCACAAAACACACCATGCAGTTCACACGGGGAGACAACGCGTACGCCCTCTTCCACCATAAGGTTGGCGATCAGATCAAAGTCCGGCAATTCCGGCTGAGCAGAAGATTCAGATGACATGAAACAGCTTATTTTCCCAGCAATTAAAGGTCTGCCACGCCGGATTCAGCGCGGCTCGTTAGGGCTAATCCTAGCACTTCACACCTGCTACAGCCACGCAGGGGAACGCCTGAGCCATTGACCCTCTGGGAGTCGCTCTTTATAGTCCCGTAGATTAATAAGCGGGAAATGTTATGAATCAAGAGCATTTAACTATACTGGAACAGAAAATTGATCAACTAATGGCATATTGTGATCATCTGGAACAGGAAAACGCCCGCTTGCGCCATCAGGAGCACATACTGAAACAGGAACGTTTGCAGCTGATCCAGGTAAATGATCAGACACGGCAAAAAGTTGAAGCCATGATTCAACGCCTCAAAGCATTGGAGCAAAGTGCATGAGCCAGGACCCTCAAACGGTTTCCATTCGGTTATTAGGCAAAGAGTTTAGCGTTGCCTGTCCTCCTGACGCCCGTCAGGAGCTGGAACAAGCTGCTCACTATCTCGATCAGAAGATGGGTGAAATTCGCCGTAATGGGAAACTGATTGGCCTGGAGCGCATTGCCATCATGGCGGCCCTGAACATCAGTCATGAACTGATCAAGCAGCGCAAAGATGCCACCCCGGAACTAAAAGACGATGTAGAACAGCTCTGTCTGAAAATCGACAGCGCGCTGAGCAAACATCCACGTACACCGGAAACATCTGATTGAATAATTCTCAATCAGAGAAAGTCTATTGAAATACAAAGAGTTACGCGCCACAACTAGCATAACTTAGTTTTATTTCAAGACCTGACATCGCAACCAAGACGAGTATAATGTGACTTAACTCCCTGAGGTGTTCGATAACTGGTAACGTCCCTTGAGCCGATAATCACACCTCCGGAGGTTTCTCGAAAACATTGATGTGCATGTCCGGATACACGGAAAGCCTAATATGTTTCAGAAGCCGCCACCTTGAACCTTCGGGTTCAGGGCCAGTACCGGACCGGCACCCCGGGGAGCCTCCTCAATTGCCTATGAATCCACGTCAGCAACTCCGCCAGACTATTCGCCGCAAACGCCGCGCCTTAACTCAGCAGCAACAAAAACGCGCTGCCAAACGTTTACACGCACAAATTTGCCGCCGTCCCGAATTTATTCGCGCCCGTCATGTTGCACTCTATCTGCCGAATGATGGCGAAATCGATCCGCGTCCGTTGATCGAATCCTGTTGGAAAATGGGCAAAAAAACCTATTTGCCTGTATTGCATCCGGTGCTGCATAACCGACTCTGGTTTGTACCTTATACCCGCCAGACAAAACTGGTACGAAACATCTACAACATCGAAGAGCCACCGTTGCTGCGATCACCACGTCGCCCACCCTGGGCATTGGATCTGGTACTGCTGCCATTGGTAGCGTTTGACGCACAAGGAAATCGGATGGGTATGGGTGGCGGATACTATGACCGCACCTTTAGCTTCAAAGTTGGTAAAGGTGCAATCAGCGGTCCCAAACTGGTTGGCCTGGCCCACGAACTGCAGCGGGTTGAGCAGCTTCCGGTCGAAAGCTGGGATATCCCACTGGCGGGAATTATCAGCGACGAAGACAGCTATCTGTAATCACGTAGCTGTTTGCTCATGTTTTCCTCCTGGCCAATATCAGGAGGAAAACAGACGAAGCATTCCGTACACCCGGAATAACTCCTCAGATTATTCTTAACTTGTTGCTCCGGGTTACTGTCCAGCAACACTACCTACAAAGCTGGTTAACTCGAAGTTTGCATGCGATACGCCGGTTAGCAACGTTCCCACCACAAAAAACACAACCAAAACAGCTACTAAATCAGGACCTTTCTTCATCTGTCACTACTTTCCGGCTTTGTAGAAAACGACCTGTTCCATATCGGGAATCAACGATAAAAAACAGCATTCTGCCCATACCGGAGAATATGGCAACTCTTTATCTCCGGTAATTACGTTTTTTATCGACACATTCGACACAAAGTTAAACATCTACGTCGAAAACAGGCAAAAAACACACCTTTTATGACCCACCTGAATTGAAAAGTTCAACGCAGATCACAACAAAATTGAAATAAATCTCACCCACAGCCAGCTAATCTAAGCTACTGATCAAGTATTCAAGAAAGTGAGTATATCGTCAGAAAGCGACCGTAACATTGCAGAAATATAATCTGGATCAAGTTAGCGTCAGAAAACAGGAAATTTTCTGTCAGCGGTTCTGTTGCGCTGCGGGAGTGTTATAGTTCTAAAGGTATTTCAAAGACAGGCCGGTGGGGACAAAGGCCGCTATTACACAGGAGCACACACATGATGACATCTCTGGTTCTTACCGTCATCGGTCCGGACAAACCAGGTCTGGTTGAACTGCTATCACAAACCATTGCCGATCATCAGGGCAACTGGCTCGAGTCTGGCATGTCCCGCCTCGCTGGCAAATTTGCTGGCATCCTCATTACCGAAGTTCCAGCTGACCAGGCCGATGCACTGACAACCGCCCTGTCCGCGCTGGAAGCTCAGGGCCTGAAAGTTGTGGCTGAACGTTCTGCTGAGCCTGAAGCGGCTGGTGCACAGAGCTTCACACTGGAACTGGTTGGTCATGACAAACCAGGCATCGTACGCGAAATCTCGCAGGCGCTGGCAAAACGTCATATCAACGTTGAACGCCTGAGCACCGAACTGACCTCCGGCTCAATGTCTGCCGAGCTGCTGTTTAAAGCCAGCGCAGACCTGTCTGCCAGCACTGAAGCCGATCTGGATGAACTGCAGGAAGCGCTGGAAGCCATTGCCAGCGACCTGATGGTCGATATCACGCTGAACAACTAAGGCATAGCATTCGCCTTAATAGTGAAACCTAAAAAAACCGCAGCCAATGACCGGCTGCGGTTTTTATTTATCTGTTATACCGAATGATTCAGCATCTGCGCTAAGCGACCTTTTCTACCGCGGCTTGCTCGCGGGACTCCATCGCAATCAACACCATAATCAGCACGGTACCCAAGGCGATAAATCCACCCGCCAGATAAAGCCCAAGGTCATAATTACCCGAATCCTGCGCCAGCATTCCAGTGAGCGCCGGTGCAACGATCTGTGCCACCCCATAAGAGAGCGTCATTTTACCCATCAGCTTCGCCGGTTTGGTTGGATAGAAGCGCCCGGCCATCGTCAGTACCAGGCTGACACACCCAATAAACGTGCCGCCATACAGCAGTGCACTGAGAATCGCTCCCCATAAGGTATCGGTTAATGCCGGCAGAATGATTCCGATAATCTGCACACCATACGCCAGCATCAGTGCCTTCAGGTAGCCAACCGAACGGGCGATCCGATCCCAGATGATAGACGCTGGCATCGCCGCCAGGCCAACAACCATAAACACCCACTGCCCGGCCCCGGCCAACGCATCCTGCCGTTCCACTATATCCACAATAAAAGTAGCACTGATCACGTAGCCATAACCTGCACAGAAATAGGCCACTAACAAAATCAGCATAAAGGGACGGCTTGGCGGCTGATCGACCAGTTTATTGCCTGTTACCGTCACCGGACGGGTATCCGGGCGCGGCATCCAACGCCATGCGGGAATACTCACCAGCGCTGCCGCAACGGCAAACCAGAGCCACTGCTGTGCCCAGCCCTGAGACAGCTGTACCAGTACCTCAACCACCAGGGACGCGAATACAATACCAAGTCCGGCACCCGCGAAGTGAATACCCAGCTCACCGCGATAGTTGTGGCGAATCAGCCAGTTAAGAATCAAACCAGAGGCAATCAGCATACCGCCTGAACTACTGACACCGGAGATAAACCGCAAGACCGCCCACACCACCATGTTTTCGGTGAAGGCCATCGCCACGGTCGTGACCACAGCAACAACCAGATACACCCGGTAAAGCATATCTTTGGTGCGCAAATCACTGATGGATGCCGCCAGCAAGGCGCCGCACATGTAGCCCATGTAGTTGAAGGTCGCCAGCCAGCCGCCGGCTGCCTCATCCAGCCAGGTCTCAGCCTGCATAATGGGTAACAAAGGAGTGTAACTAAATCGGGCGACGCCAATGGTGACAATCAGGCTCAGAATCCCTGCAGCCAGCACCTTCAGACGTTGAGTATCAGCGGACATAACAACAGACTCGTCTTGTTCTTTTAACAACCGAGCCTAGACCGCTTTATAGGGCGCCACAAACGAATTATAGAGAATGAATACTTCTAAAATTGAGAACTTTAGCAACGTAAGTGGCGATCAACAGCACCTTGAGAGATCCCACATCATCAGTCTGCGTTCAGGCATCCCGCGTCGTTAGCTGCTCAAATGCATTGGCTAACTCCAGACGAACTTTCTGTGTCAGCTCTCCCGCTGCCAGGCTGGCCGCTGCATCTCCCATACGGTGCTGCACGCTGGTTGAGACCAATGGATCAAAGCGACGTTCACTGCCTGCTAACTCGTAAAAGCGGTTTACTACATCCGTGCCCAGCACCGGATCACTCTCTACCATTAACATCGACTGCGCCAATACAGCCGAACGCTGCACACCATCGTCGGATTTTTTTGCACCAATAATCCGTTGCGCGGTACCCGTGATTTTCAGGCCATCCACCACCAGATTATATTTACCATCACAGTAGGAACCCTTTACTTCACCGTAACCGGACACCAGTCCAAGCGCTGACAGCGCACGCTGCAACGGCTCACACAAGGCTTCGTACACCGCATCCATGGTGAACTGAAACAGTTTGTCCTGCCGGAACATCAAACTGAAATGCACAATGCCCGCTTCGTGCGGTACAGCGGTGCCGCCACTTTCTCGTACCAGCACCGGCCAGCCTTCGCTTCCCAGCTGTGCCTGTGCGTCTTTAAAGGTAGGAAAACGGGTTTCACGCCGGGTCACCACCAGGCTTTTTGGGTTCTCCCAGATACGTGCGGTTGCACCCCGTTTACCTGCAGCCACCTCTTTCAACAATGCAGTATCCCGCTGCAAACCGACCAGTGGGTCGTCAGAGATAGGTTCGTTAATCAGTCGCCAGCGCGGAAACGCATCAAAGATTTCTAGGTGTTCGGCCATAACAGGGGAAACTCCGGCAAAAACAAACGGATAGATGGATTAAGGCTAGCAGAAGCGGCAGGTACACAGAAAGCACCCTGAAAAACGCGCTCGGATAAAACACTCAGAAATAAAAACGGGGTGACCATTCGGCCACCCCGTTCAATAAAAGACTGGAATGTCTGACGCTTACGCCTGACGCTCTGCCAGTTTTTTCTCACCACGTACCACGGCAGCACGCACCTGATCCGGTGCTGTACCACCAATGTGGTTACGTGCCGCCACAGAACCTTCCAGGGTCAGTACGTCGAAGACGTCTGCAGTGATCACATCGGAGAACTGCGCCAGCTCATCCAGGGTCATCTCACCTAGGTCTTTGCTCTGCTCAATACCGTAGGCTACGGACTTACCGACAATCTCGTGTGCATCACGGAACGGTACACCCTTACGTACCAGGTAGTCGGCCAGATCGGTGGCAGTAGAGAAACCACGCAGCGCGGCTTCACGCATGTTTTCTTTCTTGGATTCCAGTGCCGGAACCATATCGGCAAACGCACGCAGACAGCCTTTCACGGTGTCGATCGCATCGAACAGTGGCTCTTTGTCTTCCTGATTGTCTTTGTTGTACGCCAGCGGCTGGGACTTCATCAGCGTCAGCAGGCTCATCAGGTGACCGTAAACACGACCGGACTTACCACGTACCAGTTCAGGTACATCCGGGTTTTTCTTCTGCGGCATGATGGAAGAACCAGTGCAGAAGCGGTCTGGCAGGTTGATGAAATCAAACTGCGCGGAGGTCCACAGGACCAGCTCTTCGGACATACGGGTCAGGTGCATCAGCAAGATGCTGGACGCGGCACAGAATTCGATCGCGAAATCACGGTCGGAAACAGCATCCAGGGAGTTTTCCGCCGGTGCACTGAACTCCAGCAGCTCACAGGTCATGTCACGCTCAATCGGATACGTGGTACCAGCCAGTGCTGCGGCCCCCAACGGCATGATGTTGGTACGCTCGCGGCAGTCTTCAAAACGGCCGTAGTCGCGGGTCAGCATCTCAAACCATGCCAACAGGTGATGACCAAATGTCACTGGTTGCGCTGTCTGCAAATGGGTGAAGCCCGGCATGATCGTATCCGCTTCGCGGTTAGCGATACCCAACAGGCCCTGCTGCAGACGGGTGATCTCAGACAGGATCAGGTCAATTTCGTCACGCAGGTAAAGACGAATATCAGTTGCTACCTGGTCGTTACGGGAACGGCCGGTGTGCAGCTTCTTACCGGTGATGCCAATCTTTTTGGTCAGCGCCGCTTCGATGTTCATGTGCACATCTTCCAGTGCTACAGACCACTCAAACTCGCCGCGTTCGATCTCGATGCGGATCTCACCCAAACCACGGATGATATCGTCGCGCTCAGTTTCAGTCAGAACGCCGGCCTTGGTCAGCATCTTCGCATGAGCAATAGAACCGCGAATATCCTGCAGATACATACGCTGATCAAACTCTACAGATGCGGTAAAACGGGCAACAAAAGCATCGGTTGGTTCGTTAAAACGACCACCCCATTGCTGGTTAGTCTTTTCACTCATGCGGGTAAACCTCAAATCACGCAGCCAACGCTGGCTGCAAGCTGAAAAATTTGCTGCACATTATACCATGCCCGAGGTATATCGCCTGCCCTGCCATCGCCTGTATAACAATCTATATGCAGGCGATTGCGCTGCGATCTGATACAATCGGCGCAACCCATATCTTCCCACACCCGGTTTGTGGTTATGACAGGACTTTAAGATGAGCAAAACCCTCCGAATCGCCACCCGAAAAAGTCTGCTGGCACTCTGGCAGGCGGAATACGTCAAAGCGGAACTCGAAAAACACCATCCAGACCTGACCGTCGAACTGGTGCCGATGGTATCGCGCGGGGACAAGATTCTGGATACACCGCTGGCCAAAGTAGGCGGCAAAGGGTTGTTCGTTAAAGAGTTGGAAACCGCTCTGTTGGAAGACCGTGCAGATATCGCCGTGCACTCCATGAAAGATGTCCCTATGGAGTTCCCGGAAGGTCTGGGCCTGAGTGTTATCTGCCCGCGCGAGCGTCCCACCGATGCCTTTGTGTCCAACACTTATAAGCATCTGAATGACCTGCCAGAGGGCGCCGTAGTCGGCACTTCTTCGCTGCGTCGCGAAGCTCAGCTGCGCGAGCGCCGCCCGGATCTGGAAATCAAGTGGTTGCGCGGTAACGTTCAGACCCGTCTGGGCAAACTGGACGCCGGTGACTACGACGCAATTATTCTGGCAACCGCCGGCCTTCTGCGCCTGGA
>Ga0213839_1002245_pt1 | contig 11039 bp, 14 predicted proteins | sample SWPATP21_FD_160075 | JGI IMG/M metagenome (GOLD analysis project Ga0213839, IMG submission 160075) | Coastal seawater microbial communities from Marineland, Florida, United States - SWPA TP2 #1 | ecosystem: Environmental > Aquatic > Marine > Coastal | place: USA: Florida | collected 2016-08-14 | reverse complement strand
AAAGTTTTATGTCAGTGCGTGGACACCGTTGTACAATATAGTACTCGGTGTTTTATTACAATGTACAGTACTCTGCACCACAGTTTGAGTCGCCGCATGGAAGGCTGCCTGTGATGCAGTGTCGCTTATATGCGCTGGTTGTTAGGTATCATGCCGTAGCATGTCAGGAGTAACGTGCTTTTATGCACTTTTCGGTGCAGCGCAGCTGCTGCTGTTTCGTTCGATTAGTTGGAGCATTGGGGCCCATACATACATTCATACATAGTCTACCTACCTACCCGGGTGGTCTGGTCTACCTACCATAGCTAGAGCTACCATACCTCGAAAGTTCTCCACGCCATACCGAATGCCTTGAAAGTTCTCTATGCCATACCGAATGCCCCGAAAGTTCTCTATGCATACTCACCGTATTTTTTGTACCGTCCCCGGGTACGTACGACCCACAAGCTGTGACCATATAAAACAGCATACAGCCCCGCGAAAAAGACCAAGAAAAGACCATAAGACCATAAAGACCATAAGACCATAAAGATCATAAGACCATAGGACCATAAAGACCATAAAGACCATAAAGACCATAAAGACCATAAGACCATAAGACCGTGATGCGATTGCGATGACGAGGACGGGGATACGAGGATGTATGACATAGTTGGGATGGTATGTTCTCAAGAGACCACAACAGTCATGCGCCCCACAAGAAAGAACTCAAGATAGCAAATGATGATGGCAGGGATACGGGGATGTAGTTGAGTGGCTTGAATATAGGGCACAGAGTCTACTCGAGTAGGGCGGGGACGAATCTGAGCTAGGCGAAATACTATCTGCTGTTCCAGCGGCAAGCGACCCAGCTGTCCTGCCTGACGCCACGGCAAGTTCTCAAGAGACTGCCCCTGTATGATATCCATACAGCCCCACAAGAAAAAAGGCCACAAGGCCACGATGTGATGAGGAGGACGAGGATACGACGAGGAGGGTGCAATTGGATGGTAATGGCGATGAGTATGGGCATCGAATACTACTACAGTATGGCGGGAACAAGAATAACGGCAGTATGGCGGCACGCCACCTGGCAGTTCTGTCCGCCGTGCGGATGTCGCTGACGACCCACGGCGGCGGTATTGTCCCGCAAGTAAGAACGTAATTAGAAAGTAAGTGCATGCACTGTGTGTCGTTGCAAAGCACGATTGTGTTTGGTGCCGTTTTAGAGTATACCCAAGGGGCAATAGCTCTGGACCCCTTGGTCTACCCGTTGACTACGCGGGCAGACCCTACCCGGGTAGATCTACATACAAAGTTTTCTTTCTTTTGTTTTTTATAAATTGAAACCTGCATCCGTGGTTCAACTACCACAAACTGCGTGAAATAAATAAATAAACAAATCCGCTGGGCTTCGTCCGGTCGGCCGGCCACCGTTTTGCTTTTTGTTTTTGCTTCGTTGACTGACTGACTCCTTGCTTCGTGTTGGTTGGTTGGTTCGTTCGTTGGTCGGCTGTTCGAGTCGTGTGGTCGTTTGCGCAAGTCAGTCAGATCGGTCACTCTGTGCACGCACGACGGGAAAAGTGGGTCTTGCAGCCTCGCATGGTGGGTCGTCGACGGAGCCAAGCGGCGAGGGGAGATCGTAATGTAAGGCACGTATAACAACCGACATAACAAGCAACTACGTGACGACTGCATTGGAGGCCGCACAAAAAACAAGGTTTTGGTCAACGAACAGTGGCACATTATTTTCCTTGAGTTTCACATCCACGACGCCATGCCTACTTGCAAGTGCAAGGTGGGCGGCTGCCCGGACTGCGACAGTGACTGTCGGCGATGTGGCTGTGCCTGTGATGGTGTTGATCCGTCTGTTGCCGCTTCTCGTGGTCGGGGGAGACCGGCTGGTCGGGCTCCGCGAAAATCCAAGGCCACGGGCGCACGGCGTGGTCGTCCGCGCCTCGAACGGCCGCAAACACAGATTGACGATGTGGCAACCCTTTGGTTCGGCCATGGCCTGTCGCAGCCGACATTCCGTCAATTGCCCAGCAAGCGAAGCCGTGATGAAGGGACTGTCGATGAAGGTTCGAGGGGCTTTGCAGCGATGGCTGCAGGCCTGTCCAAAATTGTGCGGCGCAGTGCTGAGTTGCTGTATCCTGGCGGGTCCAATGTCCTCACGCAACGTCTTTCAGCCAAACTGTGCAAGCCAGTCGAAAAATATACAACAAAGGATGTGGAAAAAATTGGAGATTTTCTCGCCTCTGTGTACAAGAAGGGCGCGAAAGCGAGCATTCAAAAGCGCGTGGTGAGGGCCGTTTTGCTGAAAGGGTTCCGGGGTGCCGTGCGCAAGCAGATCGAGACCAGAAATGATTTTCGAGTGTGGACAACTTCGTCGCAAGCCTACAATGACGCGGCGGCCTTGGAAGCGGGCGACACACTTGCCCACAACTCTCGTACAAACACTCGTTACAGTGAGGAGGGAGTTCAAACTGCGGTTCGTTTTATTCTGCGACCTTCCAATGTGGGAACGCTTTCGTGGGGCACTGAACTTGTCAAAGTCGGGACCGACATCATCGAACTACCCAAGGTAGTGCGCCGTAAAAGCTGCAAGGCGCTGTATGATGCATATGTCAAGCACTGCAACACGCACCTCGTGCAATCTGCGTTCCGATATGGTGTACTGGGAAGATCATCCTTCCACAGCATTGTACAAACTCTGACCTCTGGCGACTTCAAGCTGCTGCGAGGCGTCGATCACGTGACGAGCAGCACCTTGGTGGATTCCTCTGTCAATTCGCTGCAGGAGTTGGTGGACACATTTACATCTGGAGCAGAAAGCCGAGAGCTTACTACGGACATTGAGCTCATGAGAAATTTTCTGAAGGTCCAATACGCCAAGCACATCGTTCGTGATGATGACGAAGTTTCCACTCACGGATTAAGCTACGCACTCTCGCCGTCGCGTCCAGGGCAGGACGCTGATGTTCGGAACGAACAGTGCAACGGTTGCAAGTACGTCCCACACGTGCTCGACAGAGTCCGAGAAGCGATCCTTACAGCGCAGTCTGGCGAGGAAACTTGCTGCACTCCCACGAAGGACGTACTTCAATCCCTGGACGACATTGGAGAGAAGCTCGCTCTCTACATGGGCCACATTGCCCGTGCTGTCAACCAGCAACGAGAAATTGCATCTGTTGTGCAGGACATGGAACGTGCTTGCATTGAGCACAACGACTCTTCCACAGCGCTAGTTGTGGTGGATTGGAACATGAAGTTCGAGGGAGCTTCGGAGCGTGAAAAGAAGCAACAGCACTATGGCAAACGCGGGCTTGCTTGGCACGGTTGCATGATCAGCTTTTTCAAGCAGGTTGCAGGTGCTGAGACCAGTGACGCATCTGCCGAGCGAGTGAACTTGTACCTTGATCAAATCATGGAAGGCGGTATGATGCGGGGCGTGTGGAGTACAGCGGGGATGCTCGAGGCCTGTCTACACTTCATTGAGAAGAACCTTCCAAACGTGGAGAAAGTAATCCTTCAAAGCGACGATGCATCCTGCTACAGCTGCCACACCATGCGGCTCATGTGCTGCCTTCTAAACCTGCGATCGAAGGTGAAAATCGTGAGGCACATATCCACGGAGACGCACGACGGCCAAGGTTCCATCGACGCGCACTTTGCTCGGGCCATGGCTCACATCATCAGATTTATGCGGACGGCGCGTCGAAAGAGGATTCGTGCGATTGCCACGCCGGCTGGTGTAGCACACGCTCTTGCATGGGAAGGTGGCGTGCGAAACTCCGCGGTCCAACTTGTCCGGATGGATGCCGCGAGAATCACACAACTGACAGCCTTGACGAAGCGAGTAGTTGCCTTGCTGAAGCGCCGCGTCGCAAGGGTCAGTGACGTTCAATTCGCGCCTTGCCCGAACGACGACCCATTCGTCGACGTTCGCGATCTTCGACTGCAGAAAGGGGGGCAGCGGCGCTTTGTGATGACAATGGCACAACATGCGAAACGCGATGCATTCCGCGTCGAGATTACATTCGGACTGACGGTCGGGGAACATGGCGTGAACGCCAAGCCCGTGTGCAAAGTCCAAGGTGCAGATGTCGATGACGACGATTACGTTGATGACGACGATGACGATGATGACGACGTGCAGGCTGGCAGCAACGACAGCTCAGGAGCTTCAGCCGATTATTTCACCAACACGGATTCTGTATCTGCAGAACAATGCATCGTGGTGGACTTCAATGGCTTGGAAGATCATGAAGATGTGGTCAACCGTGGTGAAGACTCGACCCACTCCGATTCAGACGATGACCACCTGACCGCCAAAGACTACAAGCATCAGTATGGCGCGACAACGGAGCGTCCGGTCTTTCTCCTCCGTTGCACCATCCTAAAGCAGTCCAATCTCGTGATGTGCGACCGACGTGTGCGACGTCGCCATGCCCACAAGATTCGCGGGAAGCCCACTGTTCGAAACAAGGTCGTGCCCAACACTGTTGTGGCGTGTGCGGTCCGGCGGGCTGTCAATGTTGTCAAGGACTACGCAATCACGGACGGGCAGGCCACCTGTGCAGAGTGCTACGATGCGGCTGCACGCATAAACGTTCCTGCCAAACCACGCGGCTGGGCTCGGCGTCCAAAACATGGGCCTGTGTTTGGCGCCAAGTAAACTGGCCAATTTCTGGCCTGCGGCCGCTGCATATATTTAATCGCAGTGTGCAAAGGCTCTTTTTTTGTTGTTGTTTGATGATTGACTGAAAGGAAACTTCCCGCCCGGACCCAATTCAATCGGTCGACAACTTCAAAAAAAAGGGATAATAAAAAATAATGCTGAGACGCTGAGACGTGCAAAGTTCCCGCTAGACTCTGCTGCCTCTCCAGTTTCTGTGCCATACAGCAGTGAACAAGTTGCTGACAGCTGATTGTTGATGTACCCGCCGCTGCTCAATGAGAGGTAGGACAGAGTTGTGCTTTGTTGCAATGACAAATCCGATACGATGGTCGCCTCGCAGACTTTGCTATTGTTGCGGCCTGCACGTCAAAAAGGAAGACCAGCGCGACCAGGCGACCGGAACACAAAGCACCAAAACGCAGACAACAAAACTCACGACCAAGCATGACATTTCGATTTCTTTATGTGGAAAACGAAGGTAAGAGTGCTCTCTTTCAGTTCAAGTGTGGTCTGCAAGTGTGCATTTGCGCGCAGCGAGACACAAAGTTGGAATTGATTGGTAGAAACGATTTGGGTGATTGTGAGTTTTGGTTGAGGATATAAGGTTGAAAATTGTTTGCAACGGTAACTCGCGAGAGCGTCTGCGTTGCTGATCTTAAGAGTTGCTAGTCAGTGACAACAATGTTGAGATCTGCAAAGTCCTGTGCACAAGCAGCGATGACCTTGGTGCGAAGCACTGGGCTCGCGATAGAAGCTAGGTATTCGTCAACCATCCGCTGTCGGCGTTGACGCTGCGCTTCCGCAAAAGTTTCTTCCTCCTTCCCGGGCACTGCGTAATACCGTCTCGTTCCATCCGCCTTGTCATACCATTCATGCACACACACGTACATTAGCCCACACCGCGTTGACAAGCAAATGCGACCACAACAACCAGTCAAGTGGACAAAGACCACGTGAAAAAGTAGCAACGTACTCGAGGCGTGTTAAATTCGCAATTTGCCACGTGTCGATGCGAGGCACGGTCCCCTGCTTCACCTCTTCCATTGTCCATGAGACAGTATCCACAAAACCGGCAGTCGCAGCGATGACACGTCAAGGCAAAGCAATTCTTGAAATCCAGAAACGCAGCATCACAGCTCGGACACTTCAAGGTGAGCAGACGCTCTACTACATGAGCCCTGGCCTTTTCCACCTGCAATTCATCAGCTGCCATATTGGCAATACGCCTAGGGCAGATCCAACCAGACAATCGCCACATTATCATACGGTTGACCAATGTCTACAACCACGAACGCGGTACAAAAAGCTTCTGTCGTATCAAACCTGCGCTCTCCGTCCAACCGCTGCTGGTAGACCTTGTCCAATTCAGTGACGACACTGGCCTCGATGAGACGCTTCTGGGCTGCCAGAAACACCCGAAACACCATCGGTGTTTCGCAATGTGATGCAATCTGCAGCTCTGAGAACGCCGCTGCAGCGTCACTGCCATCGAAACAGCCGGGTGCAGGGCAGAATACCTGTGCAGAGGTGCAAAACGAAACATGGCTTGGTGGGTATTCTTGCAATGCGACACCGTGCAAGTTGTCTGCAGTAGCCTGCACAGACAACCACGTACCTGGCCATTGCGTTTCTGAAGATCATGCAGGTCTTTTTGAGACTCAAAGAGGACATGGCCGGAAAAGCACGCGGAGCACAGGAAATGCGGAGACTCTCCATCTTCGGACTCAGGACCTCCACACATCACGCCGTCCGACCGCTTACATTCATCGTAGCAGACACAGCATTCGACCTACGAGATCACATCGCGAAAAAAATAATCACATCGAATGGCACTCGCGATGACACCCAGACACCACTAACGAAGAACGAATTGACCAAACGAAATCACAAACCCACCTGCTCGGCAATTGCGGCTTCAAGTGCGAGCAGTTGTTGTTGAGCAGCGGCTTTTAGCTCCTGTTGACGTGCAGTTGCCAACGCAGCCGTTTGCGCTTCCGCAACTGCTACACAGTTTTTCAATTCGTCGACTGTTGGCTCACAAAAGTTTCTCTCCAAGGGCTTAAGCATTTGCAGCACGGCAAGCCTGACACAGCCATTGAATAAAAATAAGCAACTGGACAAGTCAACCAAACGTGACAACAATGCCAACGCATTGTTGTGGCCTCACGCGTGACTTGTCTGCGGGGCGCACAAGCACGTACATGTTCTTCGGACGCCGCTTATACGCCTCCACACACAACGTCGCAACGCTCAGAAGCTCGGTGGAAAGCTCTGCAGGCCATGCGCCGGCTCTCAAATCGACACTCAGGGTTTCCATTTCTTCTTCAATAAAATACCTGCATGCCCGCCCGAAGTGCAATAGAGAACGCACGCATGATTCCACAGCACACCACACAAACAAGCAGCGCGCGTGTGTGGTCGTATCCTCGTTTCAATGCGCCGACTTACTCCACCAATCCACCATCAACATCCTGATTACGTTTCCCCGTAAGGATTTCCAACATTGTTACCCCAAAAGAGAAAACCTCGGATCGTTCTCCGAACTTTCCGGTGCGCATGTACCTGGGCATACCGATCCCAACGTAAACATTTTATCATTGACTACTTCTGTTGAGCCATGCACAAAACGCTAAATGCAGGAATGCTCCATACTTCTCACACATGAACCCCATGGTCCCAGATATGGCCCCAGTCGTGCCATCGCCTCCCAGCGTAAACATTGTCTTTGCAGCAGGTCCGTCTCGCTGAGCCTGCAGCACAACCCAGTATTCCAATGAGAAGAAGCAAATTATATCCAGCACGCATATTCACGATCATGTGTGTTGAGGTGCTCACAGGGCAACCTGTGCGACCCCGAAGTTGTAACGGACAACATGTCCATTGCATGCAGAGTCGCAAATGTGCATGCACACCAACACACAAGTAGGGCATTCCCCCAACGGTACACAACGACAGACGCACCTGTTGTTCGGGCGTCAGAAGACCTGCAATGCCCACATCAATTAACTTGGCGACCATTCCCGCACAAAGAACGACATTGTCGCCCTTCACGTCACGATGAAACATGGGTGGTTTGTGTGACCGATGTAGAAAGTTTAACGCGGATGCCAAAGACACGATGGCGCGTGTTCGAGCTTTCCAGCCAAATCCTTTGGCACGATCGTCGTCCGCGATTGTCTGAGCTACACTGCCGTGTATACCAAGCTCGTAGACAAGGCAGGTGTCGCTTGATTCGATGTCAGGCAGCGCATATCCAAGCAATCGAATGATGTGAGGGTGCTTCAAAGAAGTCAGCAATTCGAGTTCCCGTTGCATGCCTCGGTGAGCCGACGTGCGACTGCGTGGCGACGCAAGTGCTTCGGGGCGGAGACGTTTGACTGCGAATCGTAATCCGCCCACGGGATCGACCGCGCGATAAACGCAAGCAACAGAACCTTGTCCGATGAGATGAGTGTCGGCAAAACCGTGAGTGCACCTACAAAGTACAACCGCAACCGCACGGACGTGGACGGTTAAATTGAGCAGTAATTCAAACATCCATGCAATCGCGGAGGTGAAGTGTTGCAAACACAGACAACGAGAAACCATACACAAAGCAAAATATCACGGGTTAGCTAGTGGTAGAGTCAAGCGAGCTCGCGGTTGCACACAAACACAACAAGGCGGCACAACAATAGTACCTCCGAAGAAACTCCACACTGAAGGCAGTGGGTTCACCTTCGCCAAGCAAAGCTTGTATAGCAGAGGTGCTCAGTTGACCATTCGCGACACTGACGTTCCCCGGCGGCGACAAAATGGTGTCCGAGTCTCGTGCACGAAGCTGGCTGACCACTTCCTCGAAAGCGAAAAAGGCGTCTCCATCCAGGCCGAGATGCTCGGCCATCTCTTCGCCATCCATGGAAAGCAATACACGTCCTGTCACATTCTGCTCTCTGCAGGTTGTAGCTGCGCCCAACAAAGAGGTTCCATCAACTACAGCAGTTTCAAAGAAAGCCGCGATCGCATTTGCCGACCAGTATTCCACGGGCTTGGAGTCAGAATCGTCAGTTCCACCGAGCAACAACACACGATCTGGCAAGCCATCACCAGCCTCAAGCTGCTTGATGGTGAGCATGAATCCACGAACATCTCCAAAACGCTCCAGTCCTGAACCTTTCACTTGGCGGCGCAACATGCTTTCGGGCGTCTTGGTCAATCGACCAGCTGAAATGCTGTGCTCGCGGAAAACTTTGATCCAGCGGCAGTACCCTGTCAGGATGAGAAGTTGCTCCAATTCTAATTCCTGGAGATCTTTAAGCGGGCTCACACGGCTCAGCTTGTCTTGCCACTGGCGCCACTTCAAATCAAGACTTGTCTTTGACTCAGCGGCAATGCCGTGCAGCGCAGCAATGTGATCATAGCGCAATTCTAGTGACTCTGCCTTGGCTTTTTCAGCAGCCAAGTTGGATTCAAAGTTGTTACATTCCGTCTGCTTTGAGGACAAGACATTCTCGGCCGACTTCAGGTCATTTTCCGCAATAGTCAACGCTCGTCTAGCGTCTTCCACAACTTGAAACGCACCTTCCTTTGCAACGCGGAGGCGCTCCAGTTCAGCATTCATGGATGGACAAGACTGTTGCAGAAGTTCTACAGCGCACAACTTTGTTTGCATATTTTTCTGGGCTGTGGTGGCAATACTTTCCAGCACCGTTTCTAGTCGGGAAACCTGCCGGAACACACCCAGCGCAACGACAAACACAAGTGAGCAGACGCAATGCTGGCGCAAATACTGGATCTGTACCCAATGCAAGAGATTCAAATGCCGTTTGCAAAAACAAGGTGAGCCACAGCTCGCCCAGCATGGACGCAACGAGACACAACAGTAACAGCATCTGACAGAAAACGGGCAGTACTTTGCAACTCATCCTTGTTGCTTTTGACCTACCTCGTCCAGTACTAGCTGTAGTGGTTCATGCTTGGCTTCGCGGCAAGAACAGACAGATGTACCAAAGTCCGCTTGCCTCAATGCTGCAACCACAGCCGCATTTTCATCGTCGCCAAGAGCCTTGACGTGAGTTGCAACGTTGCTCGACCCCAATCGCGCTGCAAGAAGAGTGGCTGCGGCTGGTTCATGTTGAAGATGGTTCCTTGCAATCGAGTCCACTATCTTGCCGTCTTCAACGTCAACTCCTCCCACGAAGTAAAGACTTTCCTTTAGGTCATTTCCCGCAATAGCAAACGCTCGTCTAGCAGCTTGAAAAGCACCTTTCTTTGCATCAACCCGTGCAAAACACCGATCAAAGCTTAATAGTTTCGTTATCGATAAAGCATTGCCATTTCTGGCACAGTGGGACCAACCTGTGCAATATCGGAATTGCTTCTGCGGACCCTGAGAGTGCGCAGTTCCCGGTAGCCCAAACCCGGTATCTCGTCACGCCACGTTTCGGTTCGCAACAACATTGTGCCAGGTATTGTTTGCCATTCGTGGCCAATGTCGTATTTACGGGCGCCTTTTTGCGAACTTTGCCTCATGCATTGAATGCGTTTCGCAACAGTGACCTGCCGAAACTCTGTCAATGAGCCAAGATGAATACTCGCACATTGCAAAAGAGACTCACCTCTCGTGTGTCAGGGTCAAGCTTGAGAAGTTTCCGTTTCTGCCATGCATGGTCGGGGTCATGGCGGTACACTCCTACACATGTAGTCGTACTCAGCACAATGAAACGCAACATGCACTCTCAGTGAATTGTTCCCACGCACCTGCAAGCAGGTGTGGCCAATCGTCCTCTTGAATGTTGCGGAAATGAACCAAATCAGGGTCGATGTTGACGGTGACAACCGGACTCGGTTCATCGTTGTCGACGGTTAGCACCACCATGTGCGAGTACTCCCAACGAGAACCATTCCACAGCTCCCAATCATGCGCGGTCTTCCCTTTGGTGGCGTCGGGCGCCCGTGACGCTGGAGGACACGCAGTTTCATCACAAGGACCGGACCGCCAGTAGCCTCGGACGCCTTCAACGTCCGTTTCAACTGCCACTTCTCCATTCCATTCACGACGACTCAACCACCACCGCCCCTCAAAGCGATGGCTGGCAGGGACGTAATGCAATAACGTGTCATTTTCTCGGCAATAGTAAAACTTTGACCGCGCACTTACCAAGACCTCAAACTCCATGCCGCACTGTAGTCGAGGACGCCAGTCAGCAACTTGAGAATACGCGGGGGCGATTTCTCCGTGCGTTGGCTTCCCATCCTCTCTATCATTGCCTGCTGCGCGGGAGGTGACGATGCGAGATCCAACAGTCCCACGAAAGCGTACAACAATACCATTACTTGTTGTGCTCACCGATACGACAGCACCTTCACGCCATTCTCCAAAAGAAGAGTCGAACACATC
>Ga0213839_1002244_pt1 | contig 11039 bp, 7 predicted proteins | sample SWPATP21_FD_160075 | JGI IMG/M metagenome (GOLD analysis project Ga0213839, IMG submission 160075) | Coastal seawater microbial communities from Marineland, Florida, United States - SWPA TP2 #1 | ecosystem: Environmental > Aquatic > Marine > Coastal | place: USA: Florida | collected 2016-08-14 | reverse complement strand
GCTGGAAGCTCAGGAGGTCCCGAAAGGCGGCGTAGGCGGCCTCGTGGTCCCCGGCCTGGCGCGCTTCCATGCCCTGGGCCCACAGTCGGTCGCCGACAGGACCGCCGATGGTGTCGAGCTCCGGGACCCTCCGATCCCACCGGGTGGCCCGCGCCAGGGCCCGGGCCGGGTGCTCCGAACCCTCTGCGGCCCTCGCCCAGCACGCGGCCAGGGCCCCGTGGGCGTCGTCGGCCAGGGAAGCGTGCCAGCGGGTGTCGAGGGGACGGTGCCGCTTGGTGCGGATCCACTGGGTCTCGGCGGTCTCGCAGTCGCCCTGCTCCGCCAGCGCGAGCGCGTCGGCCGCTGCTTGCTCCGCCTGGTCCTCCGAGGGCGCGGCCACGACCCGGATCCGGTCGACGAGACGCACCTCGCCGCGTGCGAAGCGGGGCGTGTCGATGGTGGCGTCGGACGCCACCGGGAGAAGGCCGCCGTGACCGCCCGCGGGCCAGACCCGACCGTCGGGCCCGATGACCACGAAGCCGAGGTCGTAGTCCCCAGGAGGCAGGCCCGCCGGCACGGACACGGCGTAGCGGCCGACGAAGGCCTCGTCGGGGCGCCACAGGTGCATGGGGAACCAGCCGTCGTAGCCAAGGGTGATGTCCCAGCTGTGCACACCCCCGTCTCCCGCCAGGAAGGCGACCAGCCGGAAGGCCTCTCGGTGGGGGCGGCTCGGGCTCCGGACCGCCACCTCGAGGAAGGCGTGGCGCCCCTGGACCCAGCGCTCGGTGGCGACGTCGACGGCGACGAGGTCGACCTGCTCTGGGAAGGAGGCCACCACGGGGGCGTCGTCAGCCACCGGCACGGCGAACAGGTCCCGTCGCGCCCAGACCCCTTCGTGAGGAGGGAGATCCCCGTCGGTGTAGGGCGGCAGCTCGATGTAGTTCCGTGCCCACACGTCGTAGGAGCGGAAGCGGGAGATGTCGGCCCAGCTTCCGTGGACATGGGCGAAGGTCGGCGGGTTCTCCTCGAAGACGTACTCGAGGATGAACGGTCGCTGATCGTAGCGGTGACGGGACATGGGGATGTCGATGAGGCCGGCCATGTCGACCTCCTGGTACTCGGGGAACCACCACATGTGGGCTCCCTGGTCCATCTCCAGGTTGATCACCGGCGCCTCGTGGAAGGTGCGGCGCACCACCGACTTCGTGTAGGCCCCGCGACGGCGCACCATGAACGGGGTCTCGTTGCGGTTGTACAAGGCGTGGAGCTCGGTCTGGTGCAGGTTGGGGGGCAGCCACGCTGCAGCGAGGATCGAAGCGACGAGCCAGCCCTCGGCGCCCCAGCCCGTGCCGCCGACCCGCTCGGCCAGCTCGGTGACCCCGACGGCGAAGAGCACCGCGGTGGTGGGCGCCATCAGGGACATCCAGCGGAAGGCCCCCATCCAGTCGCCGTTGGCGTAGACCGCGAAGAACAGCGAGGTCGCCGCCAGGTGGGCGCACAGGCCGCGGGCGCCGCCTCCCGCGCGGCCCAGGGCCAGGAGGGGAAGGACCGCGCCGACGAGCGCGAAGCCGGCGATACGGGCGCGGAGCCAGGGGAGGGAGGCGGGCAGGTCCGGCCATGGGTCCCAGGCCTGCAGCCAGTCGGGACCGGGGACCAACAGCGACGCGCCGACCAGGAGGCCCACAGCGAGCCCCACGCCGGCGCGCCATCCTCGGGTGCCCAGCAGGCCGATGCCGTAGGCGGGGAGGAACCAGCCCTGCCAGAGCCGCTGGGCCCAGTCTCGCGCCTGGTTCCAGCCCCGGGCACTCCAGTTCCACGGGTAGCTCCCCTGCACCCCCACCTTCGCGTAGTAGGTGTTGGGGAAGGGCCAGGCGAAGTACCAGAGCCGTAGCCCGAGCAGCAGCAGGTGGGGCACCCAGAAGGCGGCGACCCAGCCGACGACCGGCAGCAGCCCCCGTCGGGCGGTGAGGCTGAGCATCCCGTACCAGGCCCCGCCGACCGCGGCGTAGAGGAGGCCCTCGGGGCGGGTCCAGGCCAGGGCCAGGAAGACGATGGCGGACCAGGGCCAGGCCCGTCGCCCCTCCCTGGCGGCCTCGAGCTCGGCGAGCACCCGCTCGGCGCCGAGGGCCAGCAGGAAGCCGAACAGGCTGTTCTCCAGGGCCGACATCGACCAGATCGCGAACTGTGCGTTGCAGGCCAGGACCAGCGGGGCGATCAGTGGACCGGGGCCGGCCTCCCGCCCCGGCAGTGCCCGCTGAGCGAGCCGGTACACGACGGGCAGCGTCAGCACCGAGAACAGCATCGCCATGGGCTTGCCGATGGTGAAGCCGTCGACCCCTACGAGCTCCCACAGAGCCAGCAGCACGACCCAGGTGGGGTTGGAGTAGCCCTCGATGCGCTCGCCCCCCGGCACGGCGACCAGGCCGTGCCCCTCGGCCCAGTTGCGGGCGTACGCGAAGGAGATGGCCGCATCGTCGATGTACCAGCCCCAACGCGCCAGCTGGTGAAGCACCGCGAGCACGGCGCACACGCCCAGGAAGGCCATGTGAGGGCGAAGACGCATCCCCCGGGAGGTAACGGCTCCCGCGGTCTCGGGCCGCCCCCGGGTTACCCGTGGCGATGCTCGGCTCGTCGCTTCGAACCCTTGCCACCTGGGTCGCCTCGGTGGCGCTGATGGTGCTGCTCGTGGCCACCTGGGCCGGTCGGCTCACCTACCCCTACGACCTCGAGTGGATGGAAGGGGGCATGTTGGCCCACGCCTGGCGCATGCGGCAGGAACTGCCCGTGTACCCGGTTCCGGGTCCCGAGTGGACGCCGTACATCTACCCACCTGGCTACTCCGCCATCGTGGCGGCGCTGGGCTCGTTCGTTCCGCTCCACCCCGCCCTCGGTCGGGTCGTGAGCCTGCTCGGGACGGGCCTGGCCACCTTCTCCCTGGTCCATGTGCTCCGGCGTCGCGGGACGAGCTGGTCCCTCGCAGCGGGCTTGGCCGTGTGCTTCCTGGGCACCTACCCCGCCACCGGGGCCTTCCTCGATCTGGTCCGTCCCGACGGCGTGTACATCGGGCTCGTCGCGCTGTCGGTGGCTCTCGCCCTCGATGGCCGACGGGGCACCGCGACGTCCTCGGGACTGGTGCTGGCAGCCGCCTTCCTGGTCAAGCACAACGCCGCCGCCTTCGGGCTCCCCATCCTCCTCGGGCTGCTCCTTCGGGATCGACGTCAGGGGCTCGCCTTCGCCGTGGCCGCCCTCGTGCCCGCCCTGGCCATGCTCGGCTACCTCCAGTGGCGCACCGGCGGCCGCTTCCTCACCTATCTGGTAGCGGTGCCGGCCTCCCACCCGAGCATCTTCGAGCGCTTCTGGCCGTCGTCGGTACAGGAACTCGGCACTGCCCTCGCCGTGCTGGTGCCCGCGGGTACGCTGTGGCTGGTGCTGGACCTGGCACGACGTGGGCCACTGCCGGCCCCGCTCACCACGGTGGTGCCGTCGCTGCTGGGGATGCTGGCGGTGTACACGGTGGGCTTCGCCCCGCTCCCTCCGGGCGTCGGCGCCGGAGCCCTCCCCGGGGGACTGGCGGCCTTCGGGGTGGGGGCCTTCGTGGGCTGGCTGGCGTTGCGGATGCTCACCCTCCGCCGCCTCCCCGTGGAGGCCAACGACGTGCTGGTGATCGGCGTCCTGGTCACCGCCTTCGGTCTCGCGGGGATGATGCGGGCCCACAACGGCGGCTACCTCAATGTGCACCTGCACCTGTTCTGGGCGATCAGCCTCGCCTTCGGGTGGGTGGCCGTCCGAGGTCCGGCCGCCCTCGGCTGGGCCGTGCCCGTGCAGCTGGTCGCGGCGGGGGCGGCACTGCTGTCCTGGGATCTCGTGCCGTCGGCGAAGGACCACGCCCGGGGCGACGCGCTGGTGGCTCAGCTGCAGAAGGGAGAAGGCCCGGTGCTCTCCCCCTTTGCGTCCTGGCTTCCCACCTACGCGGGGCACCCCCCGTCGGTCCACTACATGGCCCTGTGGGACCTCGACTACCGGGGCGGCCCCTTCCACGATCGGCTCGACGTCGTCCGGGACGCCGTGGGGCGTCAGACATGGCCCCAGGCGGTGCGGGCCTCGCGACCCTTCCCGTACGGGCTCGGTGAGGCCTACGTCGTGCCCAAGGGACGAGAGCCTGCGGATCCGCTGCTCCCCGTGACGGGCTGGGACGTCGGACCCACGGTCGTGCTCGAACGTCGCTAGATGTAGGTCAGGCGTTTGGGCGCGTCGGGGGCACGCATCCGTGACGCACCTCGATGGCGTCGATGTCGGGACCCGCCCACGGTCCGGCGGCCTCCCGGCGGCTCGCCGTGCGCAGGCGAACCAGGCCGAAGTGCCTGCCCTTCGGCACCTGGCCCTTCAGGTCGACGCCCCGAACTGCACCCTCGATGACGCCCACCGTGTGCCACACGACGCCGTCGCTGGACACGGCCAGCTCGGTGGGCTCGGCAGAGGGGCCCTGCTCGTGCACGATCAGATCCATGCCCGGGCCGTCGGTGACCACGGCACGCCCCAGGGCCACGACGAGCTCGGCCGCCCCCTTGGCTCGGTTGCCGAGGGACACGGCGCCGGCCCCCTCGTGGAAGTCCGGGGCACCCAGGGCGTTCTCCGGGTCGCCGTACAGGAGCTCTACACCGGGGCCGACCACGAACGAGACGACGGAGGCCGCGTAGACAGGCTCCTCGCTGGGGACGCAGTCTTCCTGGGCGAGGGCGAGGGCGAGGGGGAGCAGGAGCCAGAGCACAGGAACCTCAGCAGTCGGAGTAGAACCACATGGTGAGGCGCCCGGCGTCGTCGTGGAGGGGCATCCAGCCCTCGGCGATCTCCTCCTGATCGCCCTCGCACTTCGACTGGTCGTACAGCTCCACCTTCACCCAGGTGCGCCCGTCGACGTCTTCGCTGCGGAGCACCCGGGCCGGGATGTCGTCGCTGCTTCCGTCGGGCTGCTCCTCGAGGGGCTCGCCGTCGGCGTCGTCGAAGAGCTCGATCGCCATGCCAGCGCGGATGTAGCCCATGTCGGTGTCGAGCAGATCGGTGACGGGGCGGACCTCGAGGGGCGTCTCCACCTCGATCCACACCCGACGCTGGCAGGAGCCGTCGACCATGATGTTGCCGCCGCGACCCAGCCCGACCATCGCCCAGCCGTCCTTCTGCTGGTAGACCGGCAGGCCGAAGTGCTCGAGGGCCACGGAAGCCCCGACACAGGCGTCGTCGCCGGTGGTGCCACGGCAGAAGGTGTTGTCGTTGTTGGACGCCGTCATGCCCTTGGCGTTGATGGTGGCGACGGTCCGCGCCTTCTCCATCGGCGCCTTCTTGACGTCGACGGTGCCCTTCGCCTGGTCCTTCTTGGGGCCACCGAAGCCAGGGATGCCCACCAGGACGGCCTGCATGTCGACGGTGCAGTCGGGGGTGGCCTCGGTGAGGTCCCGCGGCTCGGGCTCCTCGTCTTCCTCCTCCTCGTCCTCATCACCGTCTTCGCCGTCGGTGGCGTCATCGGTGCCCTCGTCGTCGAGAGGGGTGTCGGTGAGGGCGCCGGAGCAGGCGAGCCCGAGGGCGAGGAGAACGAAACCAAAGGCAAAACGTCGCATGGGGCCCTTCTACTACGCGATGGACGGGAGCGCCTGCCCGAGGCGATGGGCGAGGGCCATCGCGGTCAGCTGCGGGTTCACTCCGGGGCTGCACGGATAGAGACTCGTGTCGCAGACGTAGAGGCCTTCCGTGCCGTAGACCTTGCCCAGGTGGTCGGTGGCCGCGCCCTTGGCGGGGTCGACGCCCATCGGCATGGTGCCCATCACGTGGTTGGACCCGGTGGTCAGCTGGCCGGCGTCCCAGTCCCCCTTGCGGAGCTCCACAGCGGCCTCCTCGGGCTCCATGATCGTCGGGAGCCCCTGGATGCCCAGCACGACCTCCTTGGCGCCCACCGCCGCGTACATGTCGCAGAGCAGGGCGTTGGCCTCCACCAGGCGCCGAACGTCGGACGTCCCGATGGAGTACGACAGGTCGACGAGGCCGCCGGGCAGGTTGCGGACCGTGCCGGAGGAGGCTTCGCCGCTGATCCAGCCGTCCCAGACCGCCACGTGATCGAACTTCGACAGGTACCGCTTGAACTGCCGGGGCTGCTTGGGGAGCCGCATGGCGAAGGTGGACGTGGTGGACCACAGGGCCTCGAGCTTGATGCCCCGCTCGAGGTGTTGGGTGGTGTGGATGCCCTGGGTGGCGCCGTTCCATGGGTCGACGGGCTCGTCGAAGATGCCGAGGACGAGGCAGGACGGATGGAAGGTGAGGTTCGACCCGATGGCGCTGTCCCGCAGGCCGCTCTTCCGAAGCAGGGAGGGGGTGTTGACGGCGCCGGCGCACACGATGGTGGCGACGCGGCCCTGGATCCGCACCTCGTGGCCCCGGGCATAGGTGGCCGGGTCGACCACGTGGCCCTCGATGCCGCGGATCTGGGTGCCGTTCATGACCAGCCGCTCGGCCTGCACACAGGTGTAGACGGTGCCACCCTGCTCGACGAACTCCCGGATGCCCCGCTTGTCGAGGGACTGCTTCTTGTCGGAGCGACAGCCCGTGATGCACTCGGCCGAGCCCACGCAGTCCGGCGCGAAGCGGGCGGTGGGCTCCCAGGACCAGCCGAGCTTCTCGCAGGCGTCCTTGAACAGGTGGTTGCGACGCCCGAAGACGTCTTCCGAGGTGGGGGCGACGCCGAGGAAGGACTCCACGGCCTCGAAGTGGGGGTCGAGGGCGCCGTCACCGAGCTCGTCCAGCCCGTAGTCCTCCACCCACTTCTCCAGCAGGTGGTCCATGGGGCGCATGCAGATGGCGGCGTTGAACAGCGTGCCGCCGCCGAGGCCGCGGGCCTGGAGGGTGGGGAGCACGGCGTTGCCGTGGGAGGTGCGGGCCCCGCCGTCCCAGAAGTAGCTGGCCAGCGTCTTGCCGATGTCCTTGTGGAACTGGTCGGGGCGGATCACCGGACCGGCCTCCACCACCACGACGGAGGCCCCGGACTGCACGAGGGTGTGGGCGAGGATGCCACCGCCGGGTCCGGAGCCCACGATCACGTAGTCGTAGGTCTCCCGGATGGGACCGGTGTAGTCGTCCATCCCGAAGATGCGGCCCGAGCGGGGGGCGGTGTCCTGGGCGGCCCCTTCCGGGGCCCTCAGGGCCGTGCTCGTCTCACTCAGCTCACGGACGGCGAGGTTTTTTTTTCCTCGAGGTCCTTGCTGACGAGTCCGGGGGGCAGGAACTTGCCTAGGGACTTGCCGACGTTCTCCACGACGCCGCCCACCAGGGAGACGACCGGACCCTTGCGCCCGTAGAACTGGGCGATGGTGTCCTCGAAGGAGTTCAGGAAGTAGTCGAGGTCTTCCTGGGTGCAGGTGGCCGGGGGCAGGATCTTCACTGCGTTGACCCCGGGGCCCGGGATCTGGATGAGGATCTTCTGGCGCTTGAACATGTCGACGTTGACCGCGGCCGCGAAGGCCCCGCCGTCGACGGCCATCATCGCCTTCTGCTGAGCGGCGAGCTGGGGCTGGGCGCTGTCCTTGAAGTAGATCGCCTGCATCAGGCCGGTGCCGGTGATGCGGTCGATGCAGTCGTAGCGCTCCTTGATGTCTTCCAGGCCCTTGCGGATGTAGGCGCCCTTCTCCTTGGCCATGCCGTTGGCGTCCATCTCGTCGAGGAGCTCGAGGGTGGCGAGGCCGGCGGCCATGGCCAGGTTGTTCTCGGCGAAGGTCGAGAAGTACATCAGGCCGCTGGAGAAGCCGGAGTAGACGTTGTCGTAGACGCCCTCGTCCACCAGGACGGCCGCCACGGGGACCTGGCCGCCGGACAGCGCCTTCGACGTGGTCATGATGTGGGGACGCACGCCCCAGCTGGTGGAGAGGAACCACTCCCCGCAGCGACACAGGCCCGCCTGGACCTCGTCGGCGATGAGGAGGGTGCCGTACTGCTCGCAGAGGGCCTCGGCCTCGCGGAGGTACGAGGCGTCGATGAGCTCGCCGGTCATCCCCTGGAGGGGCTCGAAGATGACCGCGGCCACGTCGCCCGTCTTCAGCTCCCGGCGGAGCTGGCGCAGGTCGCCGGGGACGATGGGCGTGCACGTGGGCATGGCCGGCTCGACGCCGACCCGCATGTCGTCCCAGCCGCAGACGCTGATGGCGCCGTAGGAGCGGCCGTGGAAGGAGCCCTCCATGTACAGGAAGCGACGACGGTTGGTGACCTGGCGGGCGAAGCGGAGGGCGACCTCGGTGGCCTCCGAGCCGCTGTTCGCGTAGACGACCTTGCTGAAGCGGCCGCCGGCCTTCTCCATGAGCTTGCCGGCCAGCAGGCCGCCGAGCACCGAGGCGTTCACCACGGTCATGTTGGGGAGGTTCATGGACAGGACGTCCATCAGGGCCTCGTTGATCTTCGGCTGGTGGCGACCGAGCAGGTACACGCCGCCGCCGGCGAGGAAGTCGAGGTAGCGGTTGCCCTCGCTGTCCCAGAGGTACTGGCCCTCGGCCCGCTCGAAGCGCGCCCCCATGCCGCCCATCTCGAACATCTTCTGCAGGCGGGGGTGGACGTTGCGGCGGCTCAGCGAGTCGGCCGAGTTCATGTAGCCTTCGATGGCGTCCTTGAATTCACCCATGGTTGTCATGCTCCGGCGAGGGTGCCGAGGGAAGTCGGCGGCCCGATTCGTTGGGGGGCCGGAGGGGCAGGCCCCTCGTGGCTGGGATTCGTTGGGGTGCCGGAGGGGGAGGGTCTTCCAGACCGGGCCCCTCGTGGCTGGGATTCGTTGGTGCCGGAGGGGGCAGGGCCCCCTCGTGGCTGGGATTCGTTGGGGTGCCGGAGTGGGCAGGGCCCCCTCATGGCTGGATCTCTAGAACTTGTACTCGCGGTCGTAGCCGTAGGCGTCGAAGCTGGACCGCCAGTATTCGTACACCTTCTCCCGCTGCTTCTTGGGCAGCTTGAGCTTGTTCCGCTTGTAGCCCTTCAGGCTGTCGACGTAGGCCTGCAGGGAGGCCTCGCCGCGGTTCCAGCCGGGGAGGTTCAGCGTGTCGTAGATGTCCTTGATGACGGCCATCTCGTTGCCCACCAGGTCCTGGTAGGGGATCTCGTAGAAGTTGCCCTCGGGGATGAGCGCCCGATCGGCCGTGACCCGGTCGAAGATCCGCTGGCCCAGGAGCAGGGTCTGTTGCTCGCGGAGGTAGTCGACGTCCTGCTCGGGGAGGTGGAAGAAGTTCTCCCAGTCGGTGTGGGACCGCATGTGGAGGGTGCTGGCGAACACCTCGTAGGGGTGCCGGTGGATGTGGACGAACTTGGCGTTCGGGAACATCTCCAGGATGAGGCGGATGCGGGCCGTGTGGGTGCAGGACTTCACCACGACCCGGTCGCCGCCCGTCTGCAGCATGATCTTCTTGATGAAGTAGCGGAAGGCCTCTTTCCAGGCCTCCTTCTCATGGTTCCGGACCTCGAGGAAGTCGACGTACTTCTCGTACTTGGCGGCGTTGCCCGGGAACATGAACGCGATGTACGGGGACAGGCCGGTCATCTTGGCCAGCGCGATCTCGTCTTCCGCGGCCTCGTTCCAGCCGTGCTTCACGTTGTCATAGGTGCGGGTGTCGTCCATGAAGCGCTGGGTGAGGGGCTGCACGACGTCGGACGTGGACAGGAAGCTGCCGGGGAAGATGCACTGGTACACCGTGGAGTAGGTGTGGTCGGGCATGCGACCCAGCAGGTTGTGCATGTGGGTCGTGCCGCTGCGCCAGTGGCCCAGGACGAAGAGGGGCTCGGGGTCGATCTCGATGCTGGCGAGCTGACGCCCGAAGCGCATGTCTTCGATGCGGGAGGCGATGCTGCTGCCCACCGCGAGGCTGCCCACGAAGGCGGCTCGGTGCAGGTAGGTGGGGTCGACCCGGTAGCGGTTGTCGCCCAGGAGCTTCAGCCAGTCCTGGATCTCGATGCCGGTGATGAGCTGATCGGTGGACCAGCGCTTCTGGACGTTGACGCTCACATGCTCTCCTGCGCAGCCTTGGCGGGCTGTTCCGCGTGGCTGCCCGCGAGCTCCAAGCCGGTCGAGGCTGAGCTCGTAGGGGTGCCGGAGGGGGCGGGCCCCCTCTTGGCCAGTGCCGCTCCCTGGCCGATGTGGCCCTGGGCCTCGGCCTGCTCGACGTAGCCAAAGGCGACGACGCACCAGAGGGCCTCGAAGAGCATCCGCTGGGCGAAGACGTTGGAGTTGCTCCACGACTCGATGTAGTCGGACTGCTCGGTGGGCTTGCCGCCGGTGAAGCGGGCGCCGGGACGGAGCGCCCAGGCACCGAAGCCCAGGTCGAAGGTCTGGAGCAGGGCGCGGATCTGGGAGCGATTGGCGGTGGGCATCCGGCCCAGGTAGTCCTCGACCCAGCTCACGAGGTCGACATCATCGGCGTCGACGTCGATCGAGCGGTCTCGCGGGAACATGGCCTGCCCGATGGCTCGAACGAGGCGCTTCTCCTGGTCGGTCAGCCCCACAGCTCCCTCCCTCGGACCGGAGTCCGAGCCGCCCATCTACGTTCTTGGAGGCCGTTCTGCAAGGTGAGACCTGTGCGTACGGCCCTGTCCGCAACGACAGGTGGCACCGGCTGTGGGTGGGTGAGGGCGGTGCGGGCCGTCTGGAGGCGGACGGCCGGGCGTCGGGGCCAGCGTCCGGAGAAGCTGAGGCGAGAGGCCGGGCGGAGGGGCCTCCGTCCGGCTCGAGGCACTGCGGGCGCCGAGCTTCCGCGACCGCTGCGCGGGGGCGGATGATGTCCTCCAGTCATACCCACGCGAACGTCCGGTCTTCTTGCTTCGCCATTCGGAGCGGACGTTCGGGAAGGCTTGGCGTTGTGGGGGTGGCACGGCCACCGTGGTCGTTGGGCGGGCGGAGGGCATGCGCAAGGGCTGGAAGCTGGAAGCTGACAGCTGGTGCGCCAGGCGAAGCCTGGGAGGAGGAAGATGAAGTAGAAATCGAAGACCTCAACGCAGCCCACGGGGTTCGAATCCCCGCCGGGAAGGTTGACCACCGCCCGGAACCGGACGCG
>Ga0213839_1002242_pt1 | contig 11046 bp, 6 predicted proteins | sample SWPATP21_FD_160075 | JGI IMG/M metagenome (GOLD analysis project Ga0213839, IMG submission 160075) | Coastal seawater microbial communities from Marineland, Florida, United States - SWPA TP2 #1 | ecosystem: Environmental > Aquatic > Marine > Coastal | place: USA: Florida | collected 2016-08-14 | reverse complement strand
GGAGCAGGCGCGGGCGCCACGGGCGCAGCGGGGCGCGCCTCGACCGGTCGAGGGGCTGGCTCCGGGGCCTCCGCCGCGACCCCGCCCCGGTCGGCGGGCGCCGTCCACAGCACCACGGCACCGACCAGTCCGAGGCCTCCGAGCCCGCCCACGAGCAAGGTCGCCAGCAGGGCGAGACCGACGAGCCTGCGTCGGCGGGCCGGGGGGGAGGGCTGGCTGGGCAGCGCGACGGCCTCGTCGACATGGGGCGGCTGTTCGTCGTCGCTCGACACGAACGTGTGGGCCACCCCGGCCTCATCGGGCGCCGTGAGGGTCGGCCCCGGCCCCGGGTCGGTGGGGTCGGCGAAGGTGGGATCGATGGGCGGAGGCGCCGACACGACGGGCACCGGGCGACGCGAGGCCTCGATCACCGCCACGATCTCGTCGGTGAGGGGCTCACGAGCCCCCTGGAGCGCCAGGTCGTCGACGTCGCCACACCACAGCTCGAGCAGCGCCTGCACCGACGCCGCCCGTTCCTCCACCTCGGTCTGCAGGGCTGCGTCGATGGCCTGCACCATGCGCTCGGGCGCTTCGGGCCGCAGCTCCGACGCCGGCTGGTAGTCGCCGTTGGCCACCTGGTTGAAGATGAAGAGCACATCGTCGCCGTCGAAGGCCCGCTGGCCCACCAACAGCTCGTAGAGGATGGCCCCCAGCGCGAACACGTCGGCCCGGTGGTCGACCGACTTCGCGTCGCGGATCTGCTCGGGCGCCATGTAGTTGGGCGTGCCCATCAGCGTGCCCGAGCGGGTGCGGGACTCGCCGGCGTGGGCGTCCTTGACGAGGCCGAAGTCGGCCACCTTGGGCACCAGACCGTCTTCTTCGGTGGCCACCAGCACGTTGGCGGGCTTCAGGTCTCGATGCACGAGCCCCGCGGCATGAGCCGCCGCCACCCCCTTGAGGAGTCCCCGCGCGAGGTGGTCGACGAGGGAGAGCGGCAGCGGATGATCGAGGAGCTCCTCGAGGGTGGGACCGTCGACGAACTCCATGAGCAGTCCGGGCGACCCCTCCACCTCGAGCACGTCGTGCACCGCGACGATGTGCCGGTGGCGCACGCGTGCCTGAGCCTGCCCCTCGAGGGTGAGGCGGTGGAGGATGGAGCGGCTGGGCACCGTGACCACCTTCAGCGCATGCAGGCTGCCCAGCTGCTGATGCCGCACGCGGTAGACCGCGGCCATCCCCCCCTGTCCGAGGAGGTCGAGCACCTGATACCGGCCCACGACAAAGCCTGCGGGGAGCAGATCGAGGCGGCTCATCGCCTGCGCCCGAGCCACAAAGCCAGCCCCACCTGCACGGCCGAGGCCACGGCCGCTGCCCCCGCCGCCCCCACGAGGGCATTGGTCTGGGCCTGACGGGCCTGCAGCTCGTCTTCGTTCGTCGCGCGGTCGAGGCGACCGTGGGCCGCCCAGGCCCCTCCGTACAGGGCCGCAGCCCCCAGCGAGGTGGTGGCGGCGCTCGCGAGCAAGGCCGTGCGCGTGCGGTCGACGCCTGGGTAGTAGGGCAGCGGGTCGGTGGGGCCCAGATAGGTCGACACGGGGTCGTCGCCCGCCACGAACACCTGCACCAGGGCGCTGGCGTCGGCCGGGCGCTCCCGCACCTGCACACCGTCGACGAACACCTCACCCCCGCGCGCCCGAGGCAGCCGCTGGGTGGCCACTGCCTCGCCCGGGAGGGCCTCGTACACGTCGCGCAGCTCGAACCCCTTGGGCATCACCTCCTCGGGGAAGACGTAGTCGGGGGCGAGGTAGCGGGCGGCCTGCAGGCTGAGGCGGGCCCCTTGGGGATCGCTGTCGATGAAGCGACCGAGGCCGCGCACCCGGTGCAGGCGCACCGCCACGTCGGCGCTCACGGGCTCGACCATGCACGGCACCATGAAGTCGACCTCGGTCATCGCGGTCTGGAAGGCATCGACATCGAGCGCCACATACGCCGTCTCTGCGGCCAGCAGCGACCGATCGAGGCGCTCCGGACGCGCATCGAAGGTGCACGCGGCGTGGGCGGGGGCCGCGACCAGAGCGAGGGCGAGGGCGAGCATCGACGCCAGCGTAGCAGTGGTCGACGCTACCTCGCTGCGTCGGCGCGGATCGAGGCTCGCGGCACCGCCCGAACCAGCTGGTCGGCCAGCTCCGGGTACTCGACCAGGGGGTGGTCGTCGGTGATCGGGAAGTCGGCCACCATGCCCTCGTCGAGGGGGCCGTCGTACCAGCTCCACACGCCGTCGACCGTGCCCTCTTCCTTGAGCTGTGCGTCGAGGCTCGCCAGCTCGCGGTAGAGCCGATCCGGGCGCGTCATGCGCTGGGCGAGCATCGCCCGGTCGAAATGGATGGGCTCGTCGGAGGCGAGGGTGACCACCCCGTCGTACCAGCTCACCTGGTAGCGGAAGTGCTCGGCGACGGTTCGCTGGACCAGCAACGTCTGCGCCTCGCTGCCCTCGTTGCTGTACACCGCGACGATGCCCCCCGGCGACAGGCGCGACTTCACGAGACGCAGGTACTCGGTGGACAGCAGCAGCGAGGACCCCGCCTGGCGAAGGTGGAGCGGCGCCGAGAGGATCACGTCGTAGGTGGTCTCGTCGAGGGCCAGCCCCGTGCGGGCGTCTTGCCATATCCACCGGATGCGTGGGTTGTGGAGCGCGCCGAGGGTCTGGTCGGGGTAGTCCTCGAGCACCCGACGCAGGGTGTGGTTGATCTCGTAGCCGTCGATCTGCAGGCCCTCGAGGCCCTCGAGGGTGACCCCGCTGATCCCCACGCCCGCCCCGATCACCAGGGCGCGCTCGGGGTCTTCGCCGTGCGCCATCACCGCGGTGGCCGCCATCAGCCAGCTGTAGGGGCGTCCGATGTGGTCGGCGCCGTCGGTGAGCTTGGTGTGCCAGAGGCCATCGATGTAGACGTTGCCTGGCTCGGTGACCTCCACCACGCCGTCACGACCCCAGTAGGTGACGATCCAGCCACCGTCGGTCACCCGCTGCTGCCAGCCGAGCCCCACCGCGGCCAGCATGCCCAGCACCAACGCCGCGACGGCGACCATGCCGCCGGTACGCGCAGCCCCTTCCTGCTGGCGGGTGATCTCGGCAGCCCCGACGGCCAGCAGGCCCAGCGCCACCACCACGGCATTGGCCGTGAGCGGCACCTCGTGCCCCACCAGGGTGAAGGACAGGATGCCCACGCAGCTGCCGAGGGTGTTGGCCGCCGCGTAGCGCCCGACGTCGCGCCCCCACGACCGCGCCACCCGGGCCACGACATTTCCATAGAGCAGGCCGAAGCCGAGGCACGGTGCGGTGAACACCGCCAGTCCCCACGACAGCGACCACTGCCCTTCGACATCCGCATCGAACCACCATGGCACCGCCGCCACCCAGGCCGACGTGAGCAGCGCCCACCCCGCGATCGACCGGAGCCCCGGCAGGCGCCCCGCGGCGAACACCCCCACGCTCCACATCACCAGGAACCCCGCCAGCCCCACGGCGAAGGTGAACGGCAGCGGCTCGTGGGCGAGGGACAGGATCCGGAACAGCACCATCTCGTAGCCGAGCGCCAGCAGGCCAAGGAAGAAGCCCGTGGTCACGTCGAAGCGCCGGGTGGGAGCCTCGACGGGGGGATCGTCGGTGCGGCCCGCCTCTGCGGCCTCGTCATCGTCGGAGGCCGAGCCGGCGCCGACCTTCCAGGAGCAGACGAGCACCAGCACGGCGGCCACCAGGTTGCCGCCGACGGCCACCCCCAGGGTTCCTCGCTGACCGAACAGCGGAAGCAGCCACAAGCTGCTTCCCAGGGCCCCCGCGGCGGCACCGAGGGTGTTCACGACGAAGAGCACCGGGACCAGCTGTCGGTCGCTGGCCCCGAGCTGGCGCTGGAAGCCCTCGGACGCCAGCGGCACCGTGGCCCCCATGAGCAGCGTAGGCACCGCGAGCAGCACCGTGGCGCCCACCGCATAGACGAAGCGCAGCGGCAGCCCCAGCGACAGCGTGAGCCGCTGGGCCGCGTACACCGACTCCGACAGGTCGAGGCCGAGCACCACCGCCACCCCGGCCGTCACCACCGCCAGGCCCGCCTCCGCCGCAGCCAGCCCGAGCAGGGGCTTGGGCAGCCGGTCGACGAAGCGACTGGCCACCTCGGAGCCCAGCCCGAGCCCGCCCATGAACACCAGCACCACGACCATGGCCGACAGGGTCTCGCTGCCGCCCAGGAAGATCTTCAGCGCGCGCTGCCACACCACCTGGTTCACCAGCCCCGCCATGCCCGACAGGCACAGCGCGAGCCACAAGACCACTCGAATCAGGGGGGAGCCACGCACCGGGCGCGGCTAACCCATGCGCCGCCGACTGCGAGTTGACGAGTCAAGTACACCTCTCGACATCATCGCAAGAGTTTTCCCCAAGCGAAGACCAGCACGACATCACGAGCGGCCGAGCTGTTGATTGCCTTGCACGGTGGTTCCGGCTGCACGGCACCTCCTCTCCCATGTCCGACGCAAGTGATTGTCCACAGACTCGTCCCCATCGCCATCCTGCTCTCGCGGATGACTATTTGACGCGTCAAGACACACCAAGCGGCACTACCTCAGGGTTTTTCCACAGGCAGCGGTCATGGCGTGATCATGAGCGGGAGAGCACGACGAATAGGTTTCTGCCTAGGCTTTCTCAGGGTCACTGCGGGCACGGCGGAGGCATTCGGCATACGTCGACCTCCTCGTCCCCAGCTTCTTCCACAGCCACGGGAGCTCGATGGCCAGTGTGCCTGCCACCGTCACCACCCTGGCGCCGTTCTTCCGCCGTGCGGCCGGCGAGGCCGAGCTCGCCGCGAGCCAGGTGCGGCGCATCGTGCTTCCCCTGGTGGCGCTGCGGCTCGTCGCGGCGCGGTGGGAGGAGATGCTCGCGGGGGTGCCCAAGCACTGGTGGTCTCTCGGGGTGCTGCTGACGGCGCTGATCGCGTCCGAGGCGATGGTGCGCGCCCTGATGCGCGCCGAGCGGCGCGAGCCATGGCTGGTGCTCAGCGGCGTCTTCGACGTGGTGGTGGCCTTCCTGGTCATCATCCCTGCGCAGATCTGGCCCCGCGACGGCTACCCCGGCTTCCTGGGGCAGCCCGACTGGGGCGTCCTACCCATCCTCGCGGTCGCCGCGGGCCTGCGGCTCACCCGCCCGGCGGCCTGGGCCGGCGCTGGGGCGAGCATGGCTGCGATGGTCGTGCTCGTGGTCGTCGACATGCAGTTCAACGGCCCTCTGCTGGTCTACGGGCCGGGCGAGGTGGCGCTGGCCGCGGTCTTGATGCTCGCCTCGGCCCTTCTCGGTGATGCCGTGGCCCGACGGGTGCGGCTGTTGGTGCGCGAGGGGGCCGAAGAGGCGGTGAAGGGAGAGCGCACCCGGCAGCGCCTGGGCGCCTACGTCTCCGAGGAAGTCGCGGCGGTGGTCGCCGACGCCCAGCAGCTCGACCTGGGGGGCGCGGAGCGTGAGGTCGCCGTGCTGTTCACCGATCTGCGCGGCTTCACCACCTACGGAGAGGCCATCGGGCCCGACGCGCTCGTGCGCGAGCTCAACGACTACCTCGAGGCCCTGGTGCCCGCGGTTCGCCGCCACGGAGGAGTGGTCGACAAGTACATCGGCGACGCCATCATGGTGGTGTTCGGCGTGCCCGAGGTCCGCGGCGACGAGGCCACCCGCGCCATCCGCGCCGCCGCGGATCTGCAGCAGGCCCTGGTGCGGCACAACGACGACCGCGCCACCCGCGACCTCCCTCCCCTGCGCCAAGGCATCGGCGTGCACTTCGGCAAGGCCGTGGCGGGCCACATCGGCACCGCCGAGCGGCTGCAGTACACGGTGGTCGGCGACACGGTGAACGTCGCGAGCCGCCTCGAGAGCGCCACCAAGGACGCACAGGTCGACGTGTTGATCAGCGACGCCACCGTCACGCGCGCCGCCGAGGAGCCAGGCGACCAGCCGGCCACGCGCCCACTCGGGCGCCTACCGATCCGCGGACGCCGCGGCGACCAGCAGGTGCACACCCTGGCCTGACGGCACCGACCGCCATCGTCGGTCGTTCGGTCGCGCGGCGAGCCGTGCGCTCACTGCCGGCGCCGCGCCCGACCGAGCCCCCAGACGGGCAGCAGCAGCCAGGCGCCGCTGCCGCCGCAGCCACTGGCCAGCTCCCACCACGACGCCTCCTCGGGGGCGGCCGCCGGACGGGCCTGACGCGTTCCTTGCTGCTTCGCCACCTTGGTCGCTCCCTTGCGGCTCTTGCTCTTGCTCTTGCTCTTGCTCTTGCCCTTCCCTGCCTTCCCCTTGCCGGGCTGCGGGGTTCCCTTCACCTTGCGGAGCCCCGCGATGGCCGCGGGGGTGTCGGGCAGCGGGCCGATGGCCTTCGAGCCCTGGTGCGGACGGCCCGTGCGTGCCAGGAGCGTGCGCATCTCCGCGGGGGACAAGGCCCGGCCGAGCTTGCTCTTCGCCGCTTCCTGCACAACGGCCGCCACCCCCGCCACCATGGGCGTGGCCGAGCTCGTGCCACCGAAGACCGCGGTGTAGGACCGGTTCGGATCGCCATCGGTCATCTCGTGGTCGCCGTAGCCCAGGGTGAACACCTCGCTGCCCCACCCATGCACGTCGACCCGCCGGCCGTGATTCGAGAAGTCCTCGGCGCTGCGCGAACCCCGGGCCCCCTGCCCCGCCCCCACGATGATCGCTCCGCTGTCGCCGCGCTGCCGCCAGAAGTCGAAGCCGTCGCCGTCGAGGTTCTGCGACCCGTTGCCCGCTGCGGCGACCACGACGATGCCGGCGTCGACGCAGGTGCGGGTGGCCATCCACACGTCGGCGTCGACCTCCATCGGCGCGTAGCCGTCGACGGCGACCGTCTGCATCTCGAGCATCACGATGTCGCCCACGTCGGAGCGCTCGCACGCGGTGAGGATGGCGTCGGCCACGCGAAGCCCGTGCTGCTCGGTGTTGATCGGGAAGATGCCGCCCTCGGCCCCATAGGCGATGCCCCGGATGCCCGCGCGGTCGGGCTGGGCGATGGCGATGCCCATCACCGCCGTGCCGTGGTCGTGGTGATCGGAGAACGGATTGACCGCCACCACCCCCTTCTCCCGCGCGATCTTCGGCGTCGGCAGCTCCTCGTGGCGCACGTTGACGCCGTACTCCACGTCGGAGATGCGAACCCCCTTTCCGCTGAATCCCAGCTTCCAGGCGTCGCGGCTGCCCACGCCGTGATCGGCGAGGTGGTAGCGCTGCAGCTTGAGGTAGGACTCCTCGGGGGTGCCGTTGCGATCGCCCCCCGGCGACGGCTTCGGGGTGGGCTTGGGCGGCGGCACGGCCCCTGGGGCCGCCCATGCCACCTCCACGGCCTCGTGACCAGCGAGGGCGCTCGCCTGGCCCTGCATCGCGCCCGGCGCGGCGACCACCTCGTAGAGGCTGCCGTAGTCGGGCTGAGCGCGCCCCGACCGCTCCTCGGCTCGGGCGATCAGCGCGCTCACGTCGTGATGCACGAGCGGGCGCAGGGTGGTGCCCGGAACCGCGGACGCGCGCTGCCCGTCGCGGAGCTTCACCACCAGGCGGGCCGGCCCCACCGTCGCCGATGCCGCCGACACCGAGGGAAGCGCCGTGGGCGCCGGCGGGAGGGGCTCTCGGGGCGTGAGCGCCAGGGCGAGGGTGCACCACCACAGCATGAGACCTCCGGAGGACAGGGAGCCACAGACAGCCTACGGCGCCCACGTCCCCATCATTGCAGAGACACCAGCTTCTTCAGTCGCTCGGCCATCTTCGGCGCGGGCTGCCCCTCGGCGACCGCCGCCACCAGCTGATCGGGACCGAACCACAAGCTGAGGCGGCTCGCCGGGTCGTGCCACGCAGCGCCCGAAGGCAGGGGCGGCAGCTGGCTCGCACGGTCGCCCAGCACCTGGAGCTGGGCGCCCCGATGCAGGAGCTCGCCGATGCGCGCCAGATCGCGCTGCCGAAGCCCGGGCACGACCGACGGCGGCACCTGCAGGGAGCCGGCGAGCTCGGCGCGCACCAGCTCGTCGAGGGGACGCCCCGTGCACTCCTCCAGTCGCTTCCACAGCGGATCCTCGGGCCCCTCGATGCCCGAGGTCCATGCACGGCGGAGGTGATCGCCCACCGTGCCTTCGCCCAGCGGCTCGTCGAGGGTGAGCTGCTGGAGGTGCACCACCCGGAGCGTGGCCAGCGCCACCCACAGTCCACGGATGTGGGGGCTGTGGTGGATGGGCATGCGGGTGAGATCCGGCGCACTCACCAGCTTGCCGTGGTGGGTGAGGACCGCGTCGGTGTGTCGCTCGAAGCTGGCCAGGGCCTTGGCATGGAGGTGATTCCCCGGCCCCGCGATCAGCCGATCGAGCAGCTTCTTCCCCACCTCCTCCACCAGATCGGTGTCGAGGCGCGCCCGATGCACCACCACCCCCACCCCGTGGTGGACCTCGAAGGCGATGTAGCTGCTGAAGCCACTGGTCGACCCGGTGTGCTGGTAGATCACCCGGCCGCCTTCCTCGCGCCGACGCCACGCCAGCCCCACCGACTGGTCTTCGTCACGCCGGAAGTGCACGTCGGTGGCCAGGCGGAGGGCGTCTGCGATCGGCGTGCTGTCGGGGTCGAGCCAGGCCGACAGCCACCGCTGCTCGTCGGGCACCGTGCTGTCGATCGACCCTGCACCGCGCAGGCCCTCGTAGTACCAGGGATCCGCGACCTTTCCGTTGCGCCGCCGGCCCGGCGGAACGTCGAGAAAGCCCGTGTGGAGCATGCCGAGAGGGCCGAGCACCCGCGCCTGCAGGCGAGCCGGGTAGGGCCCCCCTGCCTCGAGCCCCAGCGACTCGCCGAGCAGACCGATGCCGTAGTTGCTGTACGAGTACACCCGGGGCCCACGCCGGGTCATTCCCACCGCAGCCCACAGATCCGTGAGGGAGTAGTCCTCGCTGCGATGGTCGTCGACCTGGTTGGGCGGCCGCTTGTCGAGCCCCGCCGTGTGGGTGGCCAGCTGCCGATAGGTGGGGGCGGGGCCATCGAGGAACCGGATCCCCGGCGGCATCCGGATCGGGTCGTCGAGCACCACCTCGCCCCGCAGCGCGGCATCGGCCAGCACCAGCCCCGTGTACGGCTTGCTGGTGGAGCCCACCTCGAACGGCCGCGCGTTGTTGGCCGCACCGGCGTAGGCCCGCGGTTGGTCGTGCCAGCGCACCACCCCGATCCCCACGTCGGCCTCACCGGCCGCCACCAGCTCGGCGAGCGCGTCGTCGAGGGCACCGCCGAGCGCCAGCGACAGCAACCACAGCAGCATTCGACCCTCCCCGTGGGGCCAGCCTACCGGAGCGCGGGATCCGCTGGCTCGTCGGGGGGCAGGCGCCCGCAGCCCGGGACGTCGCCGGGACACACCTCGACCGCGAGCAACGCGTCGCCGTCGACCCGCGCGAGCACGGTGATCGTGGTGCCGACCCACGCCCTGGCCCGCGCCGGCGCATACAGCGACACCTCGCCCAGCCGCCCCTCGGCCTGGACCGCCCCCTCGCTGAGAGGCACCAACGACGACAGGGGCCCTACCACCTCCACCCAGGCCTGGTCATGGGCGTCGAGCGTCTCGGGCGCCACCCGCAGCACGCCAGCGGGACAGTCGTCGGTGGCCTCGATCGCCTCCAGCTCCAGCCACGGACCGGCCAGCGCACGATGACCCAGGGACGGGCTGCGCACCCGCCCCGAGACCGTCACCTGCCGCTGACGGAGGCTTGCGTGCTCCCCCACCGGGGACTCGCTGATCACCCAGCGCTCGCCTCGCTCGTCGACGAGGTAGGCCGGCTGCAGGCCGCGGGCGTCGGGCACGGGCGTCTGCACGTAGCGCCCGGTGAGCGCCTCCACGCGCTCCGGCTCCGCCGTCGAGGCGGGTGGGCCGGGCTCCACGTCGTCGATCGCGATGGTGGCCTCGGCCATCGGCTCGTCGAGGAGCGTGAACAAGGCCTGGCGGGCCTCCCCACGGAGCCCCACGTGCCCATCGGCGATCCACGCGAAGTCGACCGCGGCCAGACGCCGCACGCTGCCCTCGGCCTCCTCGGGGTCGGTGGCGAAGGCCTCGGGGGCCATGTGCAGCTGGGCCCCACCGAGCAGCGCGTCGCCGGTGAACAGCACGTCGCGCCACAGGTAGGCCACCGAGCCGGAGGTGTGGCCCGGCAGGTGCACCACGCGGAAGCGACGAGGGCCGAACGCGAGCACCTCGCCGTCGGCCACCTCCCGGACGTCGTCGGGCAGCGGCGGGGGATCGAGCGTGCGCGACAGCCACGCCGCCAGGAAGCCCCCCGGCAGTCGCTCGCCGCGCACGAGGGTTCCCTCCCCCGGCCCGTGGACGAGGGGCACCTGCGGCAACGCACCGATCCCCTGGAGGTGATCGGTGTGACCGTGGGTGAGGAGCGTGGCCATCACCTCGCGCCCGGCCAGCTCGGCGCGCAGCGCGGTCGCGTCGGGGTCGGTGCCCGCGTCGATGAGCACCACCCGCTGCTCGTCGACGGGCACGATCCATGCGTAGGACTGGCCGGCGAACACGCCGATCGCGCCATGAGGGCCCTTCAAGCGCGTCCCTTGGGGTGGCGGCTGGTCGACCACGGCGTCGAGGATCACCACCGCCCCCACCAGGAGCGGGACGAACAACGCCAACAGGATCCCGATCGCCACCGTGCGCGCCTTCATGGCCTCCCTCGGAGCAGCCTCGCCAGCCTATCCCGTCCGCGGGGGACGCTGCGGGCCCGATGCTTCGCTCCGCGGGGTCCAACCTGCTAGGTCATCCCATGCTCTGGTGGCTGCTGGCATGCACGGGATGGGGCGACTCCGCCGACGAGCCGTCGGGGCGCGCGGCCATCGCCACCGAGGGTGCGGGTGCGGTGCGCCGCGCCGTGGTGGTGCGCAGCCCGTCCGCCAACCTGTGGGAGCCGCTGGAGCCCCCCTCCGCCGAAGCGCTGCTCGAGCAGCGCCGCGAGGGGGTGGTGGCGGTGCGCCTGCGAGAGCCCGACCACCCTTGGCTCCCCACCATCGCCGCC
>Ga0213839_1002237_pt1 | contig 11061 bp, 8 predicted proteins | sample SWPATP21_FD_160075 | JGI IMG/M metagenome (GOLD analysis project Ga0213839, IMG submission 160075) | Coastal seawater microbial communities from Marineland, Florida, United States - SWPA TP2 #1 | ecosystem: Environmental > Aquatic > Marine > Coastal | place: USA: Florida | collected 2016-08-14 | reverse complement strand
GGGTCGACGGGTCGCGGGTCGACGGGTCGCAGGCAGGTCGCAAGTCGCCGGTCGCCGGTGAACAGGTTCAAGGCCGCCCTCTTCCCCTCCGAGCGCGACGCCCGCGCCTCGACCGACGCCCTCACACCATGATCGGCAGCCTGCCCTTGTCCTCCGCGGCCACCGCCGCGATGGCGGCGGGCTCCTCCCGGGTGGCGACCTCGGCCATGACCACGAACAGCTCGACCGGGGTGCCCTCGTCGTCGTCGTCGTGCACGCTGCGGCTGATGGCGCTGGCCCGCAGGCACCGACGCAGCCGGTAGGCCTCCCGCTCCATGTCCCAGCTGACGCACAGGACGTTGCGGGGGGCCGCGAGGGGGATGCTGACGACGATGGGGTCGGGGAGGCAGTTGGCGAGGTTGGTGTGCCACGCCGGGGCCTCGAACATGGGGTAGAGCTCCTGGGCGTGGGGCACGTCGCGGTCGTGGAGGTGGCGCTGGACTTCCTGCAGACGACCCTCGAGGAGGCGGGTGGCCTGTCGGGCTTCGTCGAAGCGCTCCCAGGGGTGCCAGCGGCCGTCGTGATCGAGGAACTCGACGTCGCCGATGCGCAGCTTGTAGTCCATGGCGTTGTCGCCCGGCAGGACGTAGCCCGGGTAGAACCAGCGGTAGCCGTGCTCGATGCCCCAGCGCATCTCGTAGAGCATGCTGGCGTAGCCCAGGGAGAGGTGGGCGTAGTCGGGGTCGTAGACGCCCACGAGGCTCTGGAGCGAGTTGCCCCCCAGGTCGCACCAGCTGAAGCCCACCAGGCGGCCTTCCGGCGTGAGGAAGCGGACCTCCCGGGTGTGGAAGACGTCGAGGTCAGCGGGGCGGTCGCCGTAGAGGAAGTCGGTGAGGGTGGCGCTGCGCTCCCCCCGAGCGATGGTGCGGTAGCGCTGGTAGACGGCCTCGTGCTCGGGGTCGAGGCTGGGGAAGCCGAACTCCACCGTCAGGTTGGCCTCGATCTTCCGCATCACCCGACGCTGGCTCTTGCGGAAGCGGTGGGCGTCCAGGTCGAGACGGGTCCACACGGCCGACCGCAGGACGTCGCTGAACACGACGAAGCGGCAGGTCATCATGGTCTGCCCGATCCGGTACCATCCGCGGGAGAGGTACCGGTCGAGCTCTGGCCCCGTGAGGCTCACGGGCTTGATCACGCGCGTGTGCATCTACTCTTCAACGTATGGCTTCGGTCCGACATGGGCCACGACGCCGTGGTTCACGCGTTCCGCTTGCGACGACGCCAGCCGACGGCCAGCCCGGCGATGGGGAGGAACAGGAAGGCCTGCTCGCCGCTGTCGTTGCCGCCGCAGCAGCCGCCGCCGAGGTCGGCCCGGTTGTTGTTGGCGACGGCGTCGGTCTCCTTGAAGCCCTCGGCGATGACCCAGCCGGGGTTGCCGGAGCCGTCCCACTCGTAGGCGCCGACGTCCGGGGCGTTGCCCTGGCGGGGAAGGCCGTTGAAGTCGAACTCGGGGATGTAGGCCTCGCCCGCCGCATCGCCGCGGTCGACGATCGTGCTCCCCTGTCGGGGGTAGAAGTCGAAGTTCTCGGCGTTCTCGAAGTCGCTGTAGCCACCGCCGGCCACCACGAAGGTAGGGCGGTCCAGCAGGCTGAAGCCCTCGACCAGACCGGTGACCACGTTGGTGGAGATGTAGTTGTCGGTCTCCCCCGAGTACTTGAAGTCGTCGTTCCAGTCGAGGCCGAGGCCCGTGGGGTTGGCGATGACGTTGTTGGCGAAGACGAAGCCCTGGACGTTGTAGGCGTCGTCGAGGTTGGCGCCGTAGCCGTCGGTCCGGGCGATGGTGTTGTGGCTGATGACGGTGTCGACGAGGTCGTTGCCGTAGTCGTCGTCGTTGGTGTAGACGCCGTCGCCGCCGATCTCGAAGACGATGTTGTTGCGGACGATGGCGGTCCCCCGCACCTCGATGCCGTCGTTCTCCGTCTGCCAGATGGCGTTGCCCTCGAAGACGTTGGTGGGGCCGAGCTCCGTGGGGGGCAGGTAGACGCCGCGCTCCACCCGGAAGATGTTGTTGTCGGTGAGGGTGACGTTCTGGGTGCCGGGCTGCATGTAGATGCCGCTGTAGCGGACGTCGTGGACCAGGTTGCCGGTGATGATGCTGTCCTGGAGCCAGCAGGAGGCGTCGCCGCAGCCGATGCTGATGCCGGTGCCGTTCTCGAGGTTGGCCACCTCGTTGCCCTCGATGAGCAGGTTGCGGCAGTCGCCGTCGATGCGGATGCCGTCGCCGCCGAGGTCCTTGAAGATCGAGCTGATCAGCGTGATGTCGCTCGAGTTCTCGATCTCGATGCCGCTGCCGTTGGCGTAGCCGTAGTCGTCGGTGCTGCCGACGATGGTGATGCCCTCGATCGAGATGAAGGCCGAGTCCTGGACCCGGATGCCGTAGCCGCCGGAGATGTTGTTGAACAGCACCTCACCGTCGCCGTTGGGCTTGATGGTGATGGGCTCTTCCTCGGTGCCGAGGCCGATCCAGGTGATGGTGCCCTCGATGTCGTAGGTGCCCGGTGCGAAGAGCACGCGGTCGCCGGGACGCAGGGAGGAGGTGAGGGCAGCGATGTCGTCGCCGACTCCGATGGAGACGTCGGCGGCGAGGGCGGGGCTCGAGAGGGCCATCCATACAGCGAGGGTGGTCATGTCAGGTCCTGGGTTCGCGCGGTATTCGCGGGGAAGGGAAGGAGCTCGCGGTGCTACTCGGCAGCTGCGGGGCCGCCGGTGTAGCCGAGGTCGTTGCGGCTGCCGTCGAGGTCGTCGAACAGGGCGACGTCGGGGCCCGCGTCGATGGCGGGGGAGCCGCCGCCGAGGGCGAGGTCGTCGTTGTCGGGGTTGCCGTCGGCGCTGTACGCCACCAGGCTCGGGTTGACGTCGTCGAGGTTGGTGGGGTCCACGGGCGTGCCGCCGCCGTCGTCGAGACCGCCCCCGAAGTGCAGGCCGGAGTTGGTGCCGAAGCCGATGTTGTACTGGATCTGGCTGCCGAGCCCGGGGGTCATGTACAGGGCCGAGAGGCCGTCGTTGCTGTGCATGACGGTGGACACGACCTGGATGCCGTCGCCGTTGTTGGTGACGGCCACGGCCACGGCCCCACCGTCGTCGACGGCGGTGTTGCCCGTGAAGGTGTTGTTGTGGACCTGGATGGCCCCCTCGGCACCGACGATGGCCAGGCCGCCGCCCCGAGCGCCGGAGGTGTTGTCCTGGACGCGGTTGTTGCGGAAGGTGCCCGCCGGGGCGTCGAAGTCCCGCAGGGCCAGGGCTCCGCCGTCGACGACTGCGTCGTTGAGGAGGAACTGGTTGCGCTCCACCACGAAGCTGCCCGGGGTGCCGGTGGCCGCGATGGCGCCGCCCTCGTTGGTGCCGACGTTGGAGCGGAAGATGGCGTCGGTGATCTCGGCGGAACCGCCCACCATGTAGATGGCGCCGCCCTTCTGACCGCTGTTGCCGATGTACTCGGTGCCGGAGGTGTCATCGAGGGTGGAGGCGTCGAGGAGGATGGCGCCGCCGTCGTCCTGGGCGACGTTGCCCTCGAAGATGGGGGAGCGGCGCAGGGTGAGGGTGCCGGAGCTCACGGACACGGCCCCGCCGTCGTTGCCGGAGCTGTTGTTCAGTAGCGTGGCGTTGGACAGGGTGAGGTCGGCGTTGGACACGCTGATGGACCCGCCGTCTTCCGTGGCGGACCCCTCGGTGAGGGTGAGGTCGCGGAAGGTGACGTCGCCGCCGGTGATGTTGGCGTGGCGGCTGTCCTTGGTGGCCTGGAGGACGACGTCGCTGGGGGCGCCGAGGCCCTCGATGTGGAGGTCGCCGGAGGTCCAGGTCAGCAGGGGGAACTCGTAGGTGCCCGGCTGGATGTAGACGGTGTTGCAGACGCCGTCGAGGTTGGCGATGGCGTCGGCGATCTCGTCGTAGGGGTCGGCCTCGGTGCCGTCGCCGTCCGAGGAGCCGTCGGTGGCCACCACGATGGGGTAGCTGCCGGCATCGGCGTCGTCGCAGTCCGGAGCGTCGCCACACAGCGAGTGGCCGTCCTCGTCTTCGTCGATGTTGTCGATCTCGCCGTCGCAGTCGTTGTCGAGGCCGTCGTCGCAGATCTCGGCGAGGTCGGGGCTGACCTGGCCCTCGGTGTCGTCGCAGTCGCCGTCGCAGATCGACAGGCCGTCGCCATCGTTGTCGTCGTAGTCGGCGTTGATCCCGTCGCAGTCGTTGTCGATGCCGTCGCAGATCTCGACCTCGCCCGGGTTGCGGGCGTTGTTGTCGTCGTCGCAGTCGTCCTCGCAGACCCGCCAGCCGTCGCCGTCGTTGTCGTCTTCGTCGGAGGGGACCTGGTCGTTGCAGTCGTCGTCGACCCCGTTGCAGAGCTCGGGGGCGCCCGGGTAGCGGTCGGCGTTGCCGTCGTCGCAGTCGCCGTCGGCCACGGAGACGCCGTCGCCGTCGTAGTCGGCGGTGGACGGGCCGCCGACGCCCAGCAGGTTGATCAGGAAGCTCTCCTGGCCCGACACGTCGGTCCGCAGCTGGGCCTGTCCCGACTCCCGCTGGGTCTCCTCGGGGCGGAAGGTGACGAACATGGTCGCCGTCTCGCCCGCCAGCACCTCGTTGATGCCGTCCCGGTCGACGCTCCACACGTCGCTGTCGCCCTCGGTGAGGGTCAACGAGAGGATGCCCGCGGTGCCGCCACCGATGTTGGTGACGGTGATCTCCTGGGTCGTCTCGGACCCCAAGCCGATGGTGCCGAAGTCGAGGCTGGCCGGCTCCACGGTGAGCTCGGCGGGCGTGCTGATCTCGTCCTTCTTGCAGGCTGCAAGGCTCAAGATCACCACCATGGCGGTGAAGTGCTTCACGCGTCCCCCTTGGTACACGGCTGGAGCATACACGGGGGGAGAGGCGCCGGGGGTCCCATCGTCCCGCCGGTAGGGGGTCTCACAGCGGGCGACGGCCGTCGGGGCAGGAAGATTGTACGCGCTGCAGCGAAAAGTTTCCGGCGTTCAATCGCACAAGACGCGGACGTGCATGTGGTCCCCGTGCCGCGGCGCGTGACGGACGATGCCGTGCAGCGCCCAGATGCGGGGGGTGTTCACCGGGGGGAAGGTTCGAGCCATCTCCTCAGGGGTCATCAGCTCCTGCTCCGTGACGTAGCGCTTGAGCTGACCAATGTGGGCCTGGTCGAGGAGGATGTGCTCGATGTTGCCGGTGTCGAGGAGGGCATCCACCAGGGCCCAGGTCTTCTCGACGTCGAGGTGTTTGCTCCACACGGGCTCGAAGCCGTGGATGGGCTGCACGCCGTCGTGGGCGTACAGGCCGATGTCGGCAGAGCGTCCGTCGTGGTGCCAGCGGTGGGGAGGCAGGGCGCCCCCCTTGTGGGTGGACAGATCGCCGACGAAGAGGGGGTCCGCCTCGGGGAACTGGCTCAGGACGACGCCGCTCGCCTCGACGATGGTGTCGATCATCTTCGGGGTGCCGAAGGAGCGGTAGGGCTGGAAGACCTCGAGAAGGTCGGTCTCGGTGGGGATCTGGTCGAGGGCGTAGGGGTAGGCGTCGTCGCACTCGACGGGCCCCTGCTGGAGGGCGCCGGAGACGCTGAACACGCCCGTCATGGCAGCGGGGCCCATGGGGCCGGCGAGGGCGTGGGAGAGCAGCAGGAGCACGGGGACCTCGGATGGGGAAAGGTCGCGAAGGGGCGGCGCCTCTTATGTCACGAGTACATCGGAGCCACAAGGCGCTGCACCTACCCCCGACCTACATGGAAGCCGAGCTCTGGGGGAGGGACTGGGCGGAGGATGGGATAGGGAGGGCGAAACCCCCGCTCTGGAGTCGTCGATGCAGCGAACCCTCCTCCTGGCCGTGGCCCTTCTGGGTGCGTGCTCCGGCGATGACACCTCCGACGACAAGTGGGCGGACACCGACTCCGACACCGACACCGATACGGACACCGACGCGGACGCCGACACGGACAGCGACGCGGACGCGGACGCGGATGCGGACACGGATGCGGACACGGACACCGGCACGGAGCCCGAGCTGGGGGCGCCGCCGTCGGGCTACACCGGCATCGTGGTGCTCTACCGGGGGAGCGAGGAGGTCGTGGTGAACGACCCCGGCCACGAGGTGATGAGCCTGGATCTCAGTGGCGACGGCAGCACGCTTTGGGCGGTGTCCTACGACCCGTCCCAGAAGACGCTGGAGGACGCCTGGTGGGTGCGCTCCATCCCCCTCGCGGGTGGCGCTCCGGCGCTCAGTGCGGTCGCGATTCCCACGGGGGCCGCCTACCCGGACGGCGTGGAGGTCCGGACTGGCACCGACGGCACGGCCACCCTGCTCGCCTGGCCCTACGGCGTGGGCTCGGCCTTCCCGGAGCGGGAGTACGCCTTCCTGGCCAGCGCGGGCCCGGGCCTGGACTTTGCGCGGGTCGCCGACACCGAGAACCCCGTCATGTCGGGCATCACCTCCTACGGGTCGTCGACGCCGGTGTACCCCGCGGCCACCGCCGACGGCACGGGCCTGCTCTTCCTGACCCGCGACGACGTGTGGCGGATCGACGCGGTGGACGGCTGGGTCCCCGTGAAGGTGGGTGAGCGGGACGACCTGATCTGGGACGGCAACAGCCCCGCCTGGAATGACTACTTCGGAGGGCTCGACATCTCGGCGAGTGGCGGGTCTTGGGTGACGACCCAGGTGCTCCCCGGCGCCAAGGCGGACGTGGACGCCCTCGTGCTGGGGGCGACCCTGCCCACGACCGGCATCGAGACGGTGGTGGACGGTGCCCTGGCCGACACCGTCCAGCTCGACGACGCGGGCACGACGGTGGCCTACACCTGGTACGCGGGCTTCGAGTCGTGGGCCTACGTGGGCGAGGCCGGTGGCACCTACCGAGCCGTCGAGGTCGACGTGGACGGGGTCACCGAGGTGGTCCTGAGCGACGACGGGTCCACGGTGTACGGCGTGAACGGCGTGTGGGGCATGGGGGACGCCCACGGGGGCTTCTTCGAGACGGTCGACGGCCTCGGCCGGGTCCGGGCGGGCAGCGGTGCCTTCGTCGACGCGATGCGGAGCCCGGTGCTGAGCGACGATGGCCTCTGGTACGCGGCGGCCATCGACGTCGACGGCGGGGTGGCCACCCACATGGGGGCCCTGGTGGGCGCCCGCGACACCTTCGTGACCTACGCTCCGTACGCCCGAAACGTTGGCTACGCGGTCGACGGCGCGGCCGACGAGCTCAGGGTGTTCGCCCGGGCCGAGCCGGGAGCGGCCACGTCGGCCGAGGTGAAGGAGGTCTACGTGCTGCCGCTGTACGACCGCTACGTCGACCCCTCCCGTGTGCTCGACGAAGCGGACGACCCCACCTGGCTGTGGCGTGGTGGGGGCTCGCTCACGCCCGTGAAGGGAGATCCGGGCGCATGGGAAGGCACCCTGAGCTTCGACGGAAAGTTCGCGTCCTACGACGACCGCTTCAGCTTCCGTCTGGTGGTGACCTCCGGTCTGCCCGGGGAGAGCGCAGACCGCGCGGCCTTCTACGACTTCTCCACCTTCTGACAGGGTAGAGCGGTCGGCCTGGAGGCTCCATGTCCCTTCTCGACGCCACCATTCCCCTGCGCTGCGGCGCCTCGCTCCCCGGCCGGTCCTGGCTGGCCCCGATGACCAACACCCAGAGCCAGGCCGACGGCACCCTCGGCGACGACGAGCTCCGCTGGCTGGAGGCCCGCGCCGCCGGCGGCTTCCACACGGTGAGCACCTGCGCCGCCTATGTGCACGAGCAGGGGAAGGCGTGGGCGGGGCAGCTCGGCATCGCCCACGACGTCCACGTCGACGGGCTGCGACGGCTGGCCACGGCGGTGAAGCGCCACGGGGCCTTCGGGGTGGTCCAGCTGCACCACGGGGGGCTCAAGGCGGAGCTCGCCCGCGACGCCATCTCGGCCGACGACGGGGACGGCTTCCGGGCCGCGACGCCGGAGGACCTCGGGGAGGCCGTGCAGGCCTTCGCCGACGCCGCGCGACGGGCGGAGGAGGCCGGCTGGGACGGGGTCGAGATCCACGGGGCCAACGGGTACCTGGTCACCCAGTTCCTCGCGCCCGACGACAACCACCGGACCGACGCCTACGGCGGCTCCCTGGAGGGCCGGGCCCGGCTGGCCCTCGAGGTGATCGACGGGGTGCGGGCCGCTGTCTCCCCCGGGTTCGCGGTGGGGATCCGCCTGTCTCCCGTGGATGGCTGGCAGCGTCGGGGCCTGAGGCTGGCGGACGGGCTGCAGGTTGGGCGCTGGGTGGCGGAGCACGGGGTGGACTTCGTGCACCTCTCCCTCGGCGACGCGGCGGGTCCACCGGCCCACGAGGAGGGCCCGGCGGTGGCGACGGCCTTCCGGGAGGCGCTCCCCGACGACGTCGTGCTGCTGGCGGCGGGGGGCGTGCGGGATCGTGGGGGGGCGGAGCGTGCCCTCGGGGCAGGCCTCGACGTCGTCGCGGTGGGGAGGGCGGCGATCGCGCACCCGGACTGGCCCCGTCGGGTCGAGGAGGCCGCCTGGCAGCCGGCCCCCACGCCGTGGTCCCGAGAGCTGCTGCGGGAGGCGGTCGTGGGGGACGCGCTGTTCGCCTACCTGGGCCGGTTCGCGGGGCTCGTGGAAGGGGGGGCTGTGGCCCGCTGACTATTCGACGTAGCCGAGGGCCCGGAGGCGCTCGAGCTCCTCGGTGCTGCGCTCGGAGGCGCGGACGGGGAGGGCGGCGGGCAGGCGGTGCTCGAGGCGGGTGCGGACCTCGAGGTCGTCGACCGGGGTGCGGTCCGAGGCGCGGACGAGCTGGGCGTCGTAGCCTCCCTCCAGCTTGGGGCGGGCCACCAGGGCGTGCTCGCCGTCGAAGACCACGTGCTCCCGGGCGCCCTCCGGCTTCCACTTCGCGGCGTGGGCCGCCATGGCCTCGGCCTCGTCGGGGTGCTGGGCGGAGACGTCCTTCGACAGCGTGGGGTCGGCGTCGCGGTCGTGGAGGGTGACCTTCCTCGGGGTGACACAGCGGGACCAGCGGGGACCGTGGAGACACCAGCGCTTGCCGCGGCCCGCCACGAGGACCGAGGTGAGGCGGGCCTGGAGGGCGGAGCCCGAGCGGGCCCGGGCGATGGTGCGGGGTTCGCCGCCGAGCAGGTCGACGCCGTCGCTGTCGAGAGGGGGCAGCGCCAGCTGGGCGAGGGTGGTGGGGGCGAGGTCCTGGAGCTGGGCCAGGCGGTCGTCGGTCCCGGCCTCGATGCCGGGTCCGGCGACGACGAGGGGGATGGAGAGGTCGGCCGGATGCACCGTGGGGCCGTGCTCGAAGAAGATGCCCTGCTCGCCGAGGTGCTCTCCGTGGTCGGCCGAGAACACGACGAGGGCGTCGGGGAGGGCGTCGAGGAGGGGGCCGACGGCGGCGTCGACCGCGGCGATCTCGGCGTCGTAGAGCTGGCTGCAGTCGTCGACGAGGGCGGTGCTGCGCCCCCCCATGTCGGCGAACCAGTCGACCCGGCGGGCCTTGCCCTCGGCGGCGTCGCGGCCGAGGTCGGCGCAGGGTCCGGTGGCCCCCTCGGGGAGGTAGGGGAAGTGGGGGTCGGCGAGGTGGAGCCACACGAAGCGCTGCTGGCCGGCCGGGGCACTTCGGAGGGCGTCGAGGGTCTCGGAGACGAGGTCGGCGGCGGCGGCGTCGTGGCGGACGGCGAAGTCGGCGAAGCCCCGGTCGAGGCCCTGCTCGGGTCCGGCGACTTGCATGGCGCTGCGGCCGACGGTGTGCCAGCCCTGGGCCGTCAGGTGGGCGGCGAGGGTCTGGACGTCGTCGCGGATGGGGTCGCCGACCTCGGCGGAGCCGTGGTGATCGGGGAGTCGGCCGGTGAGGGCCGTGGCCAGGGCCGGGGTGGTGCGAGGGAGGGGGGTGGTGGCCTTGGGGAAGACCCGGCCGCGGGCGGCGAGGGCGTCGAGGTTCGGGGTGCGAGCGGCGTCGTGGCCGGCGAAGCCGAGGCGGTCGGCGCGGAGGGTGTCGACCGTGAGCCACAGGACCGTGGGGGCGGGGTCGAGGGCAGGGGCTTCGTCCGGGGTCGGCGAGGAGGAGCATGCGAGGACGGCGAGGAGGAGCATGGAGGCTCCTACCCCACGGCCGCGTCGAATGGGAGCAGGCGGTCTGCGGGGTGACACATGGCCCCTCGATGTGTCACGGATAGCCGCCCCGGTCGCCGATCGTTCGGGTACGAGTGGAGACTGGAGGTGGTGGATGACGCGATGGACGATGTGGCTGCTGGCGGCCGGACTGGTGGCTTGCGCGGGGGACAGCTCCGAAGACAAGACCGGTGACGACGACGACGACGTCACGGGGGACGATGACGACGACGACACCACCGGGGACGACGATGACGGCGTTGGTGGCTTCGACCCTGTGGGGACCTGGTCGGTCACCGAGGGCCAGCAGATGGACGGCACCGGGACGTACACGACCGGTGGCGCCTACTCCTATGTGCAGACCGGCTACTGGACCTACGACTACGAGGCAGGCACCGGGGTGATCTTGGTGGACTTCCTGGCCGATGGCTCGGTGACCTTCGACAGCTACTACACCCAGTCGACCACCACGACGTCAGGCACGCCGCCGGACAGCTCGACGTGGACCGCGGACGGTGACGAGGTGCTCGTGGTGTTCGAGTTGGGGGGCTACACATCCGAGTGGCGGTGCAGCTCGGCGGCGCCCTACGACGAGATGGCCTGCGACGTGTGGGCCGGCTTCCAGTACGACACCGGTGGCACCAAGGTCGCGATCTTCCACATGGAGCGGCTGTAGGCGTACCAGGCCGTTGAAAAGGCCTCGCGAGCTCGGCCTTTGCCCGAACACCGGTCGCAAGCTCCCGATGTTCGACAACCTGTCTCTACCGGTTGTCGCTCGGCTCCGCGGCGCCTCCCACCCGGCCCTCCGTTCGCTACGTTCCTCCGTCACGTCACGCACTACGGGACTCGGGTGGCAGGGACCGCGCGCTCCGCTCGCTGGCGCAGGTTGCCGAACACCGGTCGCAAGCTCCCGATGTTCGACAACCTGTCTCTACCGGTTGTCGCT
>Ga0213839_1002236_pt1 | contig 11071 bp, 6 predicted proteins | sample SWPATP21_FD_160075 | JGI IMG/M metagenome (GOLD analysis project Ga0213839, IMG submission 160075) | Coastal seawater microbial communities from Marineland, Florida, United States - SWPA TP2 #1 | ecosystem: Environmental > Aquatic > Marine > Coastal | place: USA: Florida | collected 2016-08-14 | reverse complement strand
CGATACCCTGGTGCATGTCCATGGCGTCGGTGTCTTTCAGACACACGGATGGGTTGTTACGGGCTTCTTCGGACTTCGAGCTCCGTCCGATCCACGACCCCTTGAGGTCGAATCTGCGATCGATGCTCAGCGTTCCCTTGAAACAATTCTCCATGACGACAAAGAACAGTGACAACTTCTTCGTGGAGCCACCCGAATTTTTGGTCTTCCGAATCTGATGGTGACCGAGAATCCGACAAAGTAGCGATGGGCGATGTCTGACGAAATAAAAACACACGCACACACACGCACACACACGCACACACACGCACACACACGCACACACACGCACACACATAAATACACAAAATGATGTCCAAGTATCCACATCAATTGGTGTGACACCGCACTCAAGACAAGACGCTTACCCTCCGTCTGCGACCATGTGGTTATAGTAGCCCTGCAGGAAATTTTTCAGCAGGTTGTGTTCGTCTTCACTAATCGTTTTGACCATGTATTTGCCGTCTGATGTGTAGTAAAAGAAGCTTCCACTCTGCACGTGACAAAACAATAATACCCACCATCAGATCAGAGCGCACCATCAGATCAGGGCGAGCACAAACATGAGCAAAGCTACACAATATCACACAGCAACGAACCTTGCCCTCAGAGCCCAGCTCGGATAAGCCGGTCAGGCTTCCCAGAACCAGATTACTGATTAAAGCACCGGGTCCCAACGACTGCACGTATTCTTCGTCGTCGATGCCGAAGTGCGCACGCAGGCGCTTCCACACAAACGGGGAGTAATCTACGAAGCGGGCCGCTTGAGGGTTGTCATCCAATTTTCCTGAAGAACGGCCACGGATACACAACGAGAGAAAAAAATTATCACAAGATTGTTGGCGGAACTGCACATACGGGGACATGCTGCCGCCGCCTGCAGGGGTTCATCATTGATGAACGAACCATTGGATTTCCTCCGTAACCTGTTGCCCGGCACCAAAGTGTATTTCTCCTTCGTCCCGAAGTCGAAAGTGGACAAGGGACGTGTCCCTTCTGCGCTCGTCCTGGACACAGCGAGCTGAAGACCTTGCATGACATTCATCACAAGATCCCAGTTCTTGTGGCCGAACACAACGGCATTGCCTTTGCTGGAGCGAAGGCGCAAACCCAGCCTCTTGCGTGAGTCTTCGATCAACTCCTTGATTTGGCGTGAAAGTTCCACGGCCTTCAGCAGCACGGCGTTGTCCTCTGAAACCCCTGCCTCCCGAGCGGCAGCGATTCTTTCGTCGAGGTTCTTCGCGTCCCGGACGCTGCGAGCTTCGATCATCGCATTGCTCAAGTCCAACTCCTCTGGGTGCGAGTCCGATTTCAACGGGCATGACAAGTTCACCTCGTCCAGGCAGTCGAAGTGATCACTTCCAATCGAGACTATGCGTTGTAGGCCCATGTGAGGGATGGATCCCTTCGAGCCGCCACCACCATCGCCGCCAATCCCGTCGTTCTCGAGCTGGCCTGGTTTCGGGAGGGCGGGTCCGGAGTTTTGGGCCTTGATCAACATACTCGCCCGCTGAGTGGTTGCTGCCAGCGTGGACTCGATGTCGCCGAACGACTCCACGTAGTCACCCACAAACTCACGAATATGCGCCCGCAAATCGTCGGCACTCGCGTTGCCGTGGCTCCCCCCTTCCTCCACGGCCTTCCCAAGCTCGTCGACGCGGTGTTTGAGCTCGCCCAACTCGTTCTCGACGATGGCCAACGTTTTACAGTAGAGGAGAGCCTTGGACTTCTCAGCCTCGAACTGCTTGGCGCTTTCGGTCATCGCGCGCTCGGTTTTGCTCTTGCTTCCCTCGCCGAACCGGAGCACAATGTCGGGGTAGCGGTAAATGGTGTGCTTGTACTGCTTCCTCGTGACGCGGCCTGTGTTTGTCGGGTCGAACAACGAAAAGATAGACTGCACCTCCGCCGTGCTCACGCTCGTTTCATCCTGTCCCATCACTCCGGTGAAAATGTGCGAGAGCGACTGAATGATGATGTTGAGGTCCTCGAACGTGAAGTAGCCCCGCGAATCGATGTCGATGATGTCGAACCCGAAGTCCAGTTTCTGCTCGACGGTGCCTTTGACCATGATGGCGAGGCCCGTGGTGTACTGCTCGAACGTGAGGTACTCTTGGGGTTTCATGTTCTCGTTTTGGACGCAGAAAACGTCGAAGAGCCTGTCGCAAATCAAAGAGTCGCGCACCAACCCCAGGATCCCGAGACTCGACCGGAACTCCTTGCGGTCCAGGCGCGAATTGCGGCTGATTTCGCGAAACTGCTCCTCCAGCACGCGGAGTTCCTTCTCGGAGAACTGGTTGTTTTGCTCATTGCCGTCGATGGTGATGAAATCCTTTTTCTGAGAGGTCGCTCGCAAAACCGCTGCATCGAGGTCGATTTCGGACTCGCCACGGTGCACTACCTTGGCTTCCACTTCTCCATTCTTGTGTTTAGAGGCCATGGCCAAGCGTGCGCTCAACAAAACGGCACCTCGACGCCCACCACCATACAACGAAGGCAACGTGCGTCACGGCAAGACTCGAGTTTTTTGCCGCGAACGAAAAATAAAATGGAGAGGGTTCCCGCAAGAAATTGAAGCTGTCGTGCGACTTTTTACAGAACCCGCTGTGCGCCGCAGATGCCGATCAAACGTGCCATTCATTGCGCAGTGTGGCTGTGTGCGGCGTGGTCCGGTGTGGGACCAAGTGGATGATACAGGCAAGCAGCTACCACATACAATCGGCAGTCAAGCACTGGTGGGGTGGGTGGGGTGTAGCAAAGTGTCTGCGGTCGCCAACACCTTCACCGTTCGCCGCTGCCGAGGACAACACCCACGTGGTCCGTGAAGCACTTCTGCACACAAGTTAACAACAATTCAATCAACACAGACGAGATAGCAGAGACCGGGGGGACGAAGGAAGGAAGGCACAACGAAGCACGACAACATGGACAGCCCAGCCTGCCAAACGGACAACACAACAACAACACAAAACACAAAACACAAGCACACCAAACCAAACCACCAAACAAACCACCAAACAAACCACCGAACGAACGAACCACCAAACAAACCACCGAACCAACAAACCGCCGTTTGCTTGTCCTCGGTCGGTCTTGGCTGACGGCTGACGAGTGAGATAGATCAATGCAATCGACGCCCGACCAACGAACAACCAATTCCACTCTTTCACCCACCCACTCACCCACTCACCCACTCACCCACTCACCCACTCACCGTCAATCTCGTCCAGTCAGCCAGCTACGTATGGCTACTGCATTCCTTCCTTCCTTCACACAACCACATCACCCACTCACCCACTCACCCACTCACTATGGTCATATTCAGTCACTCACTCACTCACTCACTCACTCACTCACTCACATTCATTCGAACATTCATTGATGATTCGTTCACCCACTCATTCTGCTCTGATGTCGTCATCTCAGCTTTCAGTCAGTCAGTCAGTCAATCAGTCATCAGTGTCAGTTCAGTGACTGACTGACTGACTGACCGAGTCGAACAACATCAATCAATGACAACTGTGAGTGAGTGAGTGAATGAATGAGTGAGTGAGTTGTGCAGTGGCCATTGTTCCATTGTTCATAGTTCATTGTATTTCGAAGTTCGATCGAAGTTCGATCGTCTCTGTCTGTCTCTCTGACCACCCACCTCCATTTTCCCACATTCACACTACTGTACACTCCACGCCCCACACACACACACACACACACATTCCACATTCCCACACACCCAGATGATGATGATGATGATGTCATGGTATCTACATTTGATATTACGTTGTATTACGACATTCAGCATCTCTTGAATCCGTGAATTCTTACTTATAGATACTTCCGGTCCGCAACTGTCAGTCAGTGAACGAACGAACGAACGAACGAACAGCGTTGTTGCTAACTTGTCATAAACTTTCATGTGTGCGCAGTTCGTCTTTTACAGTGATGTGAGCGTTGGATGTTGTATGAATGTGTGCGTGGTGGCGGTGAAGTCCCAGTGTGCAAAATAACGTCAGGCAGTCGGCAGTCAGGGGCAGTGCGAGTGAGAGTTGAGAGTTGAGAGTTGAGAGTTGAGAGTGACAGTGAGAGTGAGAGTGAGTGAAGGAGGAAGAAGGAAGTGGTCGTTAGTCGTTAGTCGTTAGAGAGAGAGTTCACTCACAGTCACTTACGAGGAGACCGTCGGTCTGTCTGTGTTTGTCTGTCTACGCTGTCGTCCGTCCGTCCGTCCGTCCGTCCGTCCGTCCCTTCGTCCACACTTCACTTTGCGAAGTAACAGACGATAGCTTCGACACAGAGACGGACGGTGACGGACGGACGGACAGACGGACGGACCATGTGTGAGAGTTTGCGTTCACGAGGCGCACGACTATGTGGCCCACGGTCTGTGGCAATCAACCGATCTGCACGCCCATGGTCAAAGTATGTTGTTGCGCTCGCAGTCTGGGAATGGCAGGGCACTTCGTCGTTTTCGTTTTTCCTGGTCTTTTTTGTGCGTTTATTTTGCTCGGCATTCGTCTCTGCCGCTCGTTCCTGTTTCGTGCTGAAACAGTGGCTGCAGTACACGTCTTGCGTTCGCTGCTCAGGCGACGGTTGCGCGGCGCTGCGGCGTTGGCCCAGTTTGATTGAGGACCCGTGCAAGCAGCACACCTGGTTCACAGGTGATTCGCTCGGCAACACCAGTCGCTGCCTGGCGATCACATACCCACCATGGAGGGAAGCGCCGATGACGCCGTCTATCTCGACAAGGCCCAAAAGCTCCAGCAGCAGTTGTCCCAGTTGGAGACCCAGAATGAGCTCTTCAAGAGCTACATTTTCCACAGGGGAGGGGACAATGCAAAACCCGAGGGCGTGCTTCTGCTGACCGAGGATCAAAAGCTGGACGTCGTCAACTCCGAGCTCGACCACATCAACAGCGTCACGGAAGAAACCCGCAAAAGCAGCGAGAAGATTATCGACACGCTGAAAGCAGTGATAGAAGAGACCGACATGCGCATTTCAGAGCTCCGGAAGGAGGCGCACGAGTTCAAGCGTGACATCGTCGTCGGCGCAGAGAACTTCCGAACGGGCGCCACCATGGCGGAGAAAGTGCTCAAGTACATGGAAGACAAGCTGCGGCAGAAGGACGTCTACGTAGAGAAGATGAAGCTCAAGAACGCGAGCACCCGCTCCGCGATTGCCAAGCTCGAGAGCCAGCTAAAGCAGAAGGAGGAGATGGGGGACGTCCTGCACTTCATCGACTTCCACCAACTCCAAATCGAAAACAAACAGTACGTCATGAAGATCGAGAAACGCAACCAGGAGCTCATCAAATTAAAGGTGTCGACGGGCAAGATCGTTCAAGTGTTGAACGCCAAGAAGAAAGAACTGCACGGCCTGCTAGAACAGTCGCGGTGGCTCACGTCGGAAATTGCCAACCGCAAGGAGCAGCTGAAGAGAATCAAAGAGGAAAACAAGCGGGTCGCGGACAAAATGGCCGGCCGCAAGAAGTTCATCGGCAAGCTCAAGAACGAGGCCGAGGAAACCAGCGAAACGCCGCAAGTCATCGACTACGTCAGGCAAAAGGCAGAAATGTACGAACTCGAGACAGAACTGAAGAACTACCAGCGCAAGGTCGAAATTGCAGAGATTTCGCTGAAGCAAGCACGTTAGATTTGACGATGAATGACAATTGCCAGTCTTTATTCAATAGGGCAAGAAAATTCTAAATATATTCTAAAACATAGAAGCAACCACAAACTAGGCATCGTGGAGGGAGGTCTCGGTTGTGAGCACGCCCCGTGGTTGACGTCGTGTGATTTGCGCAGGTGTCGATGGCTGGTGCAGCCCCAGTCACCGGGTATCGTGAGAGATGAAACCTAAGCTGGCAGATTCGCGGGATCTCGCCACAGACGCCACGCGCTTGACTTGGCCAAACCTAAAGTGCCCCATATTGTGGAGAACTTCACGTTCGTGCTTGCCTTTGGGGGTGTCGGACTTTGCGTGGCGGGTGACTTCGTCGGCGCTAGGTTGACCTCGCGAAGCTTCCACTGACTCCAGATAACGGTGGATGATGCTATAGACGCTGCCGTCGACGTGCTTCTGAGGCGACGACGAAGTGCTCGCTGCGCTACGCTCCGATCCCAATTTGCCCGGTTCGTCGTGGAGTGCGTCGTCATGAAACGACTCGTCCGTCACCGGCACGCGAGTACTCTCCTCCAACTCAATCCGTATCTGAGAAGGGCGGGGCGATCTCGGACTGAATGTACATGTCAGTCGTACGTGAACAGTGGAGTGCACGACGAATCTCACTTCTCCGCCTTTAAGGCACGTGGAGGACACCACCAATTCTGTTCGGCCTTCATTCAGCACAGCGCTGGCCGGGAAATGGTCCTCTCCTTGTCCAACATCCGACGCGTCAGCGTCTTCGAAATTTGAGCTCTGGGATCCGTCGCTGCGCGTGGAAGTTGATGCTCCGTCTACAAGCAACCCCCGAAACGAATTCCTGAGAAAGTTGCCATCAGCGTCCGTGAGGTACACCACACCCTTCTTGTTGTATTCGGGGACATAAACAACGAGTCCGTTCTGCCGTAGCCCGGACACGATAGCTCGCCCGAAGAGGGGCCTTCGGGCGCACAGAAGCGACAAAAAGAGCTCATTCACCGAACGGTTGAGCGACTTGGCCGTCCTGGTTTGACTGTTCAAATGAGCGCACATGTCATGCATGGCCTCCGTCCCAAACGGCGGGATGCTTTCGACTCCAACGTATAGTGCAGCAGCTTTGACTGCGTCTGGATCCAACCGCGCGCCGCCACCGTCTGACCCCGTTGTAACTGCTGCGGGGCGGGCAAGTGCGGCTGCTACACTTGGGGCGACGTAGCCGGCGGCGCCACCCATGACTCCACCTTCTATTAAGCAGCGATGCACCAACACATCGGCGTACCGCCGAATGGGGGACGTGAAGTGCGTGTAAAACTCCACCGCCAGTCCGTAGTGACCAAAGCGGAAGTTCCCCGCACCATTCCGCTGCCAATTTACGCTGCTGGCCGCGCTCGCGGACGAGTCGTTTGTCTCGCCGTTGACCCACACCGATTCCCGCTGCTGGTTCAGCCCGTACTCAGTCGCACCAGCGCAGACGTACTTTGCTTCCGACATACAGCTCACAGCCAAAACATGCAAGAAACGCCGTCCTACCGTCACATCGATAGAATCCGTGCGCCGGGGTGAAAACACTTCATCAACTGTTTCCAGAAACTGCTGCAGCTCACGATTGCTTCCCGTGGAAAATTTGAGGCGCTGTATTTGGTCAGCACTGACACTCTTCGGCGGCAGTCGCTGGATCAAAGCGTCAGCAGCCGCTTCCAGTTCCACGAGCTGTTCCAGTGGCGGTGGGTTGTGACACCGGAGAATCGCCTGCCCTGGAAATGCGCTGTATATCCGTTCCGCAACAGCACTGTTCGCCATTATCATCAGCTCTGCAACGACGTCCATGATCGGTAGATGTTCGTGGCTGTGCACAGCGTCGACAGTGGCCATTAGTTCATCGGTACCCGACGCAGCAAGGTCAGCGTTAGGGGATCTGGGCGCGTTCTTGTTGTCGTTTTCAAGTTCGAACTCCAGTTGATTGCTCGCCAACTGAAGCGCGCCATGGCTTTCCCTCACTTTACATCGTCGCTCCGCGACTTTTGTTAGCCATCGCAGAGCGTTTCGCACGCGCTCCTCGTCCTCACGAGGCACAGGCGTCCCTGCAGACTTGTATTCCAGTGCCGATTGTGGTATTTGCGTCGGGTCGGGATCCGCCGGTCCACCCCGCAACAGCCGGTGTGCTTGTGAATAAGTCAGAGCGAATTCTGAGCGGATTGCAGTGCGCCCTTGCCACACTCTCTCTCGCAAAATGTGCTTGCCTTCGTCATCCGCGTCACTGGCTTTCTTCCTTGTCCTGACAACATCGAAGTTGTTATCGAGCTCGAAAAACACCGTCACTGCGCACCTATCCCGTTTGGGAAGCAATGAGCAAATGTCGGCGCTGAGAACGGATGGAATCATGTCCAGACGACGATCCGGGAAATATAAGGTCGTCGCTCTCCGCCGAGCTTCCAGGTCAAGCTGGGAATCGCGTCGAATGACGCTCGACACGTCAGCGATGTGCACTCCCAACTCATAAGTCTTGTTTCCCTGAGCGTCAATGATTTGGCGGATTGACATGGCGTCATCGATGTCAGTGCAACCGTTGGGGTCCACGCTGAATACGAAAAAGGGGCTCGATCCGTGCTGACACGGTTCGACGGTTCGTAGCTCCATGCGATCCGAGGCCTCAAACAGCTTCCTTTCGGGCACGTCATGGGCGGTGAACCCAGAGTCCATGGAGTTTCGAGTCTCAGGCGCGTCTTTGGCAGCGTCGACCGATGCTTCGCTACCATCGTTCGAGTCTGCGACAACCCAGTCCTGAACTTCGTCAATGCCGTCCTGAGAATGCTGCAGAAGGTGGGTGACCATGTCCTCCTCGATCATGAGAGCCCGAAGTTCTGTGTCCAGTTGTCCGCATGGCCCGAGGTCAGAAATATAGTGCCCCTCAGGGTATGTGGAGTCATCCTCCCAGCCATCAATGGCGACGACTATTCGGTGCCCCGTCAGAGCCTGACGCTGTGAAGTGCGGATTCGCACTTTTGGGAGCCGGGGATTTAAAGGGACCGCGAGGACATGAGAGGCACCCGCATGCCCTTCATACGTATCGGATGACTCCAGAATAGTGGCAATAAATTGCCGTGGGTTGCGGCGCAGTACCGCCACAACGCGACCCGTTGGGACAGCTCCCGCCACACTCTTGCCGTGCGACGCATCTCCATCAGAGTACACGTCACTTGCATCCACTTCCCAGTCAGCTTTGGCTAGCAGCTGCACGGCCACCACGTCGCCATGGAGAGCACGGCCTTGAAGTTCTCGGCTGGGTATGAACACGTCCTGTCCGCCTAAGCTTGCGGGTCCTGCGTCTGCTCCTGACGACACTTTCACGTAAGCCTGCCACGTTTTCCGGGTCTTTACCTGGAGTGTGCCGCTAACGTATTTCCCGCCTTTAATTCGCCTGGTGATTTCGGCACGTGTCAGATTTGGTTCGTCCACGAAACACAGAACACCGTCCAACATCTTGGTCCTGGAAGCAGCAGCAGGTCCAGCAGCGACTTCGGCACGCTTCAGTTTTTCTTGGTTGGCACAAGTCTCGAACAAATCTAGCGCTGTCGCCGCCACCGAAGAGAGTCCAGACTTGCCAACACAGTACTTTTTAACGAACGTGGCATCGATGGGAACAACGCAGGCTGCTTTCGGGGCTGTGCTGCTCGATCGAAAAAGCTCGACCAGGATGTCCGATCGACAAAGTAGGTCGCATCGAATGTGAGCTTTCCCGAGATGCTGTGCATACCACTCCCATGTCCGGAACGTTGCAGCAATATCGCCCCAAAACGCAAATTCTCCGTCGTCCAGGCTCTCACCTGCGCGTTTCTCACGCGCGCGCTCTTTCAACGAGTCCTTAAACTGCATCGATAAATCGCCTGTGACTGCTGTCTCACAGTGGCTCTGGTTGTTGAAGACATGGACCACGATATCGGTTCGTTCAAGAAAAATGCGCAACGCTTTTAGTTGAGCGCTCGTTGCAAGTTTTCGAAAGTGAACCAAGTCCGTTTGAAATACAACGAAGAATCGAAAATGAGACGTCGAGAGCTCCAGAAGCGGTAGAAAGAAGAGCAGCACGTCCACGGTCACGATACACACCGCGGTCGAGGACTGCGGTCCGGGAGACACGTGAGCAGCACCAGAGGGCAGGTGTTGTTGGCACGAAGAGCAAGATGGCACGCCACATGGCACGTCGTCCCGCACGTATCGCTCACGGACCTTGAGAAACCCAGTATTCTTGTGCTGGTCTGCAGGTTTCGTTCCCTTGTACGCGAACGATGTGTCTGAAACAACCCCCCTTGCTTTGTTGAAACGAGCGTCGACAGGCAGACAAGACACGTCGTCAACCACGTTCCCGGCGCCAGAAACGGGCGGTGCGGCAAGGGACGCGTGCGTAGTGGACATCACGAAGCCCTGTGCGGCAACGGGAAGTTCGGTGGACTAGAGAGCCGCCGGTGGCGGCGGAATGCGTCCGTGTCAAACTAAGGACCCATCTTTTCTGTTCAAACAGATTTTGGAGAGAGTTTGTGCGCAACACTTTTGCTGCCACACGCAATCTTCCACGCAGCCAAACATCACCCAACCATCTCCGGTCCCCAGCAAGCTACGTTGACAACCAAAGTAGGCATTCAATCCGCAACCAAAGTTTCGACGACAACCAGCAACCAAAGTACCACCCAGCCAACCACCAACCAAAGTTGACGACCACGAACCAAAAGAGTCCGCCCTGACACAAAAGCCAAAGTAAGTCGACAACTGACCAACCACCACCACAACACCACCACGCCACCACACCAACACACAAGCCAACCAACAAACAAAGGCAGAAGTAATAAGTCGACAAAGTTGACAACCAACCAAACCGACAAGCCAACAAGCCAACGAACCAACGAACCAATCAACCAACAAACGAGAGACGAAAGCCGAACGACGAACAACGAAAGCCGAACTACGAACAACGAACGACGAACTACGAACGAGCGAACAAACGAACGAACGACGATCGACGATTGACGACGAATAGTGGCGAAAGTTTCGGCGCGCAGCGGCCACAGCAGCAGCAGCAGCAGCAGCGAGCCGAAGTCATCTCATCAACCCATTCAACAACACACTACAGTATTGCTGTGATATTCGTAGATTGAGGTCACGATTGAGCAAATTGCGTTAGTATTCTAACGACTAACAATGGAAGCCAAGGGTTGGACGAACGACGAACGAACGACGAACGCCGAACAGCAACAACGGCGTCGTATCTTCGTTCTTTGTTCTTCTTCGTTGCGGTGTCGCGGTCGTCGTTGTGTTGGAGTTGTGTTGGTTTTGCGTCGTTGTGTTGGTTTTGCGTCGTTGTGTTGGAGTTGTGTCGTCGTGCATGTTGTGGTGGTGGGGTTTTGAGCCG
>Ga0213839_1002233_pt1:0-10000 | contig 11077 bp, 7 predicted proteins | sample SWPATP21_FD_160075 | JGI IMG/M metagenome (GOLD analysis project Ga0213839, IMG submission 160075) | Coastal seawater microbial communities from Marineland, Florida, United States - SWPA TP2 #1 | ecosystem: Environmental > Aquatic > Marine > Coastal | place: USA: Florida | collected... | reverse complement strand
AGGATTGAGGATTGAGGATTGAGGATTGAGCATTGAGGATTGAGGATTGAGGATTGAGGATTGAGGATTGAGCATTGAGGATTGCGCGCGATAGAAGGCAGGAAGGCATCTCACACACAGTGTCGCGTTGTCCATGCAAGAGGGAATTTCATAGCTCTCGACAGAGCTATTACTTACCCCTTGGTCAATCAATCAATCGAATCGAAGTCTGCAGCCTGAGCAACGAGAGACGCACACGCCACTCGAGTATGATAAACGAACGTCATGATAGACACGCGTTACAATTGTAATGATGATGATGATGATGCATGGCGAACGCATGTGCATGGGGATTGCACCACAACAGGGTACGTGATTGTGCCTCAATATTGCTCGCGCAGGTCAGGCAGGTCGAGGAGCGATCAGCACGAAACCATAACAGAAAGCCAAAACGCCACGGTCCACGATGGTAGATCACCGCTTCAGCATGGCGGGTCAATGTGCAAACTGCATGGAATGATACAGTGCACACACGAGAAGCGACGTATGCTGTTTTATTAGTGAGACTTCACTTCCTTCAATTCGATCCCCGATGGGTCCGTCGCATCGCTATTTTGTTTACTTTTCCGTTTGACTTGCTCGTTGTAGTTGTGGGTATCTACACACACAAAAACACACATCAGCACATCGACAATGCATCATTCAGCATTGCGAACAGGGAAGATAGATGAGTTATCTGCCAAGTAAACGCACCGGCGCTGTGCGCGCGTTCCCACTCCTTTTTGCGGCCACCTCGCTTCCTCGCGTAGTCCTGTTTGTGGCCCGCCTCGGCAACCTCCTTCTCATGATTGACTTCGCGCACATCTTTCAGAACAAGGGCACCTGCTCCGATGGTGGCTGCAATCACCAAAGCCAGAATCAGCTGCGCGATGGCGGCGGCCAGCACGTTGGAGTCGAGGAATTGCTTCAAGCTCGTCTCCGTCCACTCTCCGGCAACGAAGGACAGGCGCGACACGACATCCGCCAGAGCTTCGCTGCTGAGGTTCGCAACCCTCGCCGTGTTTTCGTCCACACCTTCCACGAGGAAGGCTCCCATGGTGATCATGGTAACCAAGGCCACAGCCGTGAACGCGATCCAACCGATGAGCACTTTCTCTCGGCGGCACACAAAGACGCCGACTCCGCCCGCGACGACAGTGAAGCACCCAGCCAAAAACAGCCCAACGAGCCAGTCAGTTGGGAGAATTGGGATCAGCACGTAGCAGCACACTACAAACGCTACTCCTGCGATGAGGATGATGCAGTTCATCCAGAACAACATTGTGCCAAGCACATTGCGGAACGTCAGCATGATGAAGGTACATATCATGCCACCGATCATCGAAAACGCATTCCAGGCGACAGTGATCCACACAATGTACGGTTGCTCTTGGTACCACTCCCAAATAAGCTGCCATGCCTGGGCGGCCGAGTACACCTGCCATTCGTTCGGGAAATAGAGGTAGAGCTGCTCCCAGGCTATCTCGACGATGATCTCCAACCAAGACGGAATACCGAGCGTGATGACGGAGAGGAATACGAACCCGATCAAAAGGAACATGTTGATGTACAGGTAAAACGCCGCTTTGAGTGTCTGCCGGTCTGCTTGCGCAGCCATAATGCCTAACACGGCCAAAACAATGATCACGAGACCGAGTCCAATGAAGTGGAAGACAAGGGCGTCTGCATTCTCCCACAGATAAGTGTCGGCATCTGCGAGGATGCTGACAATCCCAACAAGAATCGACACAACCCCAATGATTACCCAAATGACACTGACGCCCATCAAAAAGTAGGACGCCGGGGACTTCCCTTCCCGGGGGGCGCGCTTTGCCGTCTTGAAGATCAACTCGAAGTTCATAAGCTCCTTGATGCGGCGAGAAGCCACACTGCGGGCTTTGCGGCAGCAGCAGAAAACTAGGAAACAAATCAGAATGACTCCCAACAGAACACCCCAAAAGACCCACTCCAAAGTTTCGTTGTTTTCAGCATACTTCACACCAGTGATGTCCTCGTAGGCACAAAAGTCCGTAGGGTCCGGGCACTCGAAGGCACCGATGAATCCAGCAACGTAAATATTGGATTCGTTCTCGCATCGAAACCACTTAGTGCCGCCCAGGACAGTTTTCACCCCAATCTGCAGGTAGTTCTCGGTGTAGCAGTTCGCCAAGTAGCACAGCCCAGCCTTTTGGACAACAGTTGTGTCGGTAAGAACGAGGGCCGACTCGGTGTAGAGAAGTAGCGAAGATCTGAAACATCGCGATCGGTCCGAGTAAATCTGACCACCATACTCCTGAATTTCGGAGGAGAAATCAACCCAGTCAGAGTCGTCTCCGGTCCACTCCACTTCGTCAATGGCGAACTTCAGCGCACCGGGAGAAGGCTCGGCGTCCAAGCAACTGACTTGGCCCGTGACCACGGGTGCGTAATCCATCGCAGATAGAAAACCGCCGTATGTGCTGTCGAGGATGGTGGTTAAGTATTGGTAGTCTGACGGCAGGGCGGGGTATTGATCGTTTGAAATGAGCGACGTCGAGATGCTACCACCGGTCACCTGCGCGTACCAACTGGCACTGGGCGTATCGGACTGAGTGTACCACGACGTTGATGCAGCGTTGTAGTCGGCGCCGTACTGATAGAGCGAACACCGCCCCGACATTCGGTTGTCCGCGGTGCACATATTGGTGCTGGGCTCTGAGCAGAAGTATCGATCACCCCACGTTTCCGCGGATGGGTACTTCATCACGAAATCGCAGCCGGCATTGCGTCCCCAGCGCTGGTACCCTGTCGGCCACGTTCTGTTCTCTCGTACGATCCCAGTGTCCTCAGAACTGGCAAATATGTTTGTGAAAATATCAGCAGCAAGCTCCGAATCGGACCCACTGGCTTCGTAGATACGCTGCGTGCCCGCCGTGAAGTTGATCTGGTACTGGTAGGTGTCCTCGAAGAACTGCAAAGTGAGCATGGAGACGTAGTACTCACCCGTAGTCAGCCCATAACTCATCACCTCTGAGCCCATCAATCTCGATTCCCAGTGACCATTCGCTCCTGACGGTAAATCTTCCAGGGGCACGCCAGTCATGTTGGGGCAACCGAATTGCTCCCTCGCCATTTCCACAACGCCAGGGGTAATCCAGAGAGCGATTTGTTTGGGTATGAACTGCGATTCTTGCTGAATTAACAACTTGTACGAATTCGGTTGACCTGCTCCGGTGTCAGGATCACGGAACACCTGTGAGTTCTTGACGGCACCCAAAACGTGCATGCACTCGTGCAGAGCGGTGGCGCGCTCCAGCATGGCGACGTCAGGGTACAAGAACTCTGATACGGACAAAGTCGAGGGAACCCACTCGAAGTAGCCCACGGTACACCGGCCGTATTGGTCAGATTGCTGGCACGATGCGTAGCCGGCGATGCCTGATTTGTCCTGGCTCAGGGGATGCAGCGTCACTACTATCACCAGATCAGCGTCAGGGTACTCGATCGGCGGGCATTGGCCAGCGAGCGTCGTGTTGCACAGAAGATTGCCCTCGCCGTCGACCGGACCATTCTCGTTGCCGTCGAAGGGGTAACCGGCTTGCGTCGACGACTGCAGCGTGATTCCGTTGAGGGCACGCTTCACAGAAAATGTGTCAGACAGATATTGCTGGACCCAATCCAAGCGCAGGTTCACGACTTGCTGCGTGAGGTTGGAAACGACCTCGTCGGACTGGCAGGCTTGCGATGACCCAGATCCAGCAATGTTGGCAGAATCCATCTTGTTCTGCTGCACAATTTGTCCGGCGACCACACAGGTCTCAGCCGCCGTTAGCATGTCGTCACTGCCGTCGAAGAATTCGGTCACGAATGCTGTGCGTAGAGGTTGCAAAGATCCCTGATCCTCTGCGTCTTCCCACGTCAGCCACGGCTCTGATGCGCTGTCATCGGCTAGCATGCGCTTGTACATGTTCATCTCGTCCACAGTGACTTCTACTCGCTCTCCAACCTCCAACATACGGCGTCGGTGCTTCTCTATCGTTTTGCGGTGGTACGCGACCGGAGCCACCACATCCAAGCGGTCAGCGTTAATGGCGGCCGTTGCCGAAAATGCTGGGCTGGACCTGTGCATGGGTCGCGTCTTCGGGTTCCGACGGCCTCGCCTCCGAGCATCCGAAAATGGTGCTACCACCAGCACCACGGCCAAAGCAAGGACGATTCGGCGCAGCATCGACATGGTTGGAGCACCTGACGGACACCCAGTTGGGTTAGCGCTACAGAGAGCCGGCAGAGTCAGCGCAATGCACAGCCAACGAAAAATCCACGCAACGATTTTACCTTGCCACTTGCTTTTTCAGCTTGTGTGTGTGTTTGCGTGTGTTCTCAGCGCTGACGTTGCTGTGATTATGCTGGTGTCCTTGCAACTCTGATCCGCTGCAAACATCCGAAATCAAACGAGCAGCTCACAGCCGCAAACCAGCACCAATTGGACGAACGTTGGGTCGGACGGGCGGATGAGGCACTCGGACGCGGGGCGCGTGCAGCCACAAACTTTCCAGGCAAAAGCAGCCCAAGTCACCCCCCCAAACGCCCCCGGGTCTAGTCCCCGCTTGTCACACGCGACCTACACCAACCAAACGGCACAGTTCCACAGTTCTTAATTCCATTCCCGCACTCCTCTCCGTCCCTTCCTTTCTTCCGTCGACAAAGAATCACTTCCGTCTCCCCCACGAATGTAGACAGAACGAACGAACAAACAGCAAACAGCAAACAGCAAACAGCAAACAGCAAACAGCAAACAGCAAACAGCAAACAGCAAACAGCAAACAGCAAACAGCAAACAGCAAACAGCAAACAGCAAACAGCAAACAGCAAACAGCAACCAACCGCAACCGCATCCAAACTTTCTTCCAAACCCACAAACAAACTGTGGGATTTGGTTTGGTTTGGATTCCTTCCACTGTGACGGTGACGGTGACGCTGAGGAAGCTTGGGGGAGACTGTCCCTCCCCCCCCTCTCTCTCTTTTGATTGATTACCGCCGACGCGAGGGACGGTGACGACAGTGAACGAATGAACGAACAAACGAATGAATGAAGGAACGAATGAACGAACAAACGAATGAACGAACGAACGAATGAATGAACGAACGAATGAACGAACGAAAGAGTGAACGAATGAGGGAAAGAAGAAAGTGGACAGTGAACTGTGAACTCCAAATTGGCAATCGCTTGAGTGAGTGAAGTGACTGTGAGTGAGTGAGTGAGTGAGTGAGTGAGAGTGAGAGTGAGTGAGTGACTGCGACTGTGGCACAGTGAACAATGAACTGTGAACTGTGAACTGTGAACTGTGACGCTGTGACACTGTGACGACGGCGTTCGTTCGTTCGCTTTGATGCTTTGATGGTTTGTTTTTGTTTTTGTTTTTGTTTGTGTGATTGTTGTGCAGTACAGTACCCGGATAGTCTATTGCGCATGGGAGTATGGGTGTAGGAAACCGGAGATTTTCGTGTGCGTGTCTGAGGGTGGGTGGTGGGTGAATGAAGTGAAAACATGAAAACATTCACAGTGAAACCAACCAACCAACCAACAACACAACAACACTGACTGGACGCTGGGTGAACGAACGAACGAATGAACGAACGAACGAATGAACGAACGACCACACACACAACACGGACAGACCGACCACAGTGAGCACTGACTGACTGACTGAGGGAGTGGCTGGGTGACTGCGAGCACCTTCAGTCAGCTCACAGTTCGTCCACATGCGTACATCGACCACCACCACCAACAGAGAGGAGAGAAGGGGCAGAGGAAAGGGAACATAAAACGATCGTTAATTCTGGAAAAGGTAGTACTGTAGTACTGACAGAGTACTAGAAGTACACGCCTGGATCTGGATTCTGGATTCTGGATTCTGGATTCTGGATTCTGGATTCTTGCGCTGTTGTTGACCACTCACTCACTCACTCAATAACTCACTGACCACTGACCACTGACAACTGACCACTGACCACTGACCACTGGCTGTCAATCAATCAATGCGCAGTGTATGGGCGTATGTACGTACAAGTTAGATGACAACCACTCAATGACCACTGAACATTCACTCCGTCCCTCCGTCCCTCCGTCTCTCACTCACTCACTCACTCACTCACTCATTCACTCCCTCACTCATTCACTCACTCATTCACTCACTCATCAGTTCGCTGTCTGTCCACTCCGTCAGTCAGTCAGTCTGTCAGTCAGTCAGTCAAATAGAGCTCAGCCGCTGCTGGCACACACACACTGTGAGAGTGATGCGAGAGCCACTCAGCCAGTCAGGTAGTGAGGCAGTCACTCACCCACCCACCCACTCATTCACTCACACAGACCCAGACCCACCCACTCACCTGCTCACTGCCCACTGTTCATTCTCTCGTTCACCACTCTCACTCTCTCACTCACCCACTCCCACTCTCACTCCCACTCTCACAGTCCGCTCCGCCTGATCGCTGCCTCATTGTAGTCGTCGTCGGTCGTTGTCGGTCTTCGTGCAGTTCGTTTGTTGACAGTGAGAAGATACGGCTGGTCCTGGGCTGTGGCCGGTAGACGTACGTACTTACGCCATGGACGACGTGAATCCCAGACGGCATCGCTGGCATGGAGGAACGATGTCGTCGGGTTGCGATGCTGCGATGGACGCGATGGCCTCATGCTGCGATACGATCGGTTTGACTGGTGATAGCAGGACGCACGTGTGCATCCACACGATGCACACGTGCATGCAGACGTTCGTTCCGTCGGCACCGAAGTAAACTCAGCAATGGTATCCGCGGTGTGCTTGATGTCTCACCACGCATGGAAAAGCCAACGTGCGGGCGGTTGACAGGACTTCCAACACTGTCCACGACGTTGCCAAAGGCGAGGATGTGTTGTGAAATCGTCGAACTGCGCCATGGACACGGATTGTCCATCTGGTGGAATTACACACAGCACGTTTTTGGTGTCGGCAATTGTTGTGCAATTTCTGACTCGTGTTTGGGATTGTTCTCCGCTTCTTCCGAAGACAAATAGAGCTCGACAGTTTGCGCTTATTTGCGGGTGTTCGTGTGTGTCTGTGTGTGTGCGTGCGAGCTCGCGATGCCGATTCGTAAGTCCCGCATTGAAAAGTGCGCTAAATGCACCAAGAGCGTGTACGCTAACGAAAAGTTGGAAGCCGTGGGCAAAGTGTACCACAACACTTGCTTCCGATGCGCGACCTGCGACAAACGGTTGACCATGATCACATACTGTGAGGGCCCAGACAAAAATCCCCATTGCCAGACTTGCTACAACTCTTCTTTCGGACCGAAGGGTTATGGATTCGGCGACACTGCCATTGGCGAGTTCGAGGAGCACGGGAAAGCCGAAAATGCCGGGCTGAAGTCGCGGTCTGCCACATACAAAGAAAGCAAACCAATGCCAGGGGCCCCGCCGGCGTCAAAGCCAGCCTGGCAAGTCAAACAGGAAAACAAAATTGCTAAGTCAAAGGCCAAGAAAGCTGAGCGCGAAGCCGCACTGGCGTCCAAAGCCGCGGACGGAGAAAAGTCAACTGCCGAGGGCAGCACTGGTGGTTCCAAGACCGGCGGTGAGGGCAGCAAGAAGCACGCTTCGTGGGCTGCCAAACCCAAGGCGCGGAAAATGAAGATCAAGAAGCGAGGGATTCCCAAGTGTGCGCGCTGCGGGAAGTCAGTCTATGCCAACGAAAAGATCGAGGCGATGGGGAAAGATTTTCACACCAGTTGTTTCCACTGCATCGAGTAAGCAGCGGTCGTCCTTGCCATGCAATTGATACGAATTCAGGTTCTGATGTGGGCTGTATGATTTGTCATTCACAGATGCAACCGCCGAGTTACTCCAATCACCTACTGCGAGGGAGGCGACAACGAGCTCTACTGCAAACCGTGTTACGCAAAGTTTTTTGCCCCGAAAGGTGTGTGAGCCCGTTTGCAAGCGATGGGTCGTCGTTGTTTTCTCAATCCTGACTTTGTGTTCACCCGCTTGTTCCAGGACACGGATATGGAGGTGCAGTTGTGTAAACGCAGGGTGGCGAATGCGCACGCGCACGCGGTTTTCGTGAGGGTTCTAGTAGTCGCGGTGAAAAACCAAGCTTTTTTATGCGTGGTCACAAGAATAGGAAATAAAATAATAAATATCACAAAGAGATGCACAGTTCCTAACCGAGAAATTGCTCGTCGTGCTTCGATGAAGTTGACTTCGATGCAGTGGGCGCAAGGAAAACTTTCAAACGCGATGTTGCAGATTATGCTGTCCACTGCAAAATATGAGCTAGCGCTGGTTGCGGCGCGGCACGGCGTGCTGAGCGGAACAGCGATGGCAAGCCGTGGATTGTAGCTTTGCTACATGGGACAGTGTGGGGGCAAAGCACATTGGACAGTGCATCATTTTTGTAGTGAGCCCCAAATATCCGCAAAACGGACAAGGTGACGTCGGTGCAGTTTTGTGAGAGATGCCATCCACCTGGCGCGCAACCTTGATGGCATACTAGAACAACATGCGCAAGGCAAAACATATTGATATTGGGGTGCTATCATTACGCAAGGCAAGTTTGTGCGCCGCACCTTTCGAGCCTCTGCGCGTCCACCATGTCGCTGCTCGAATTTTGCAACGTGGTACTTGACCTGCATGCAACAATTCACTGTGAGCAAAGAGATGCCACTTACCAGGTGTACTACCACACGCAACTCATACCTGCTCGGGTGTTTTCGAGCTCTCAGAAAAGAGGTGAGCGATCGCCGCAGCGTCGGGATTCGTTGCGTACTTCAGGCAGAAGACAATATGCTCTGCAGCACTCCACTTCGGAAATCGTTTCGGCAGTCCGTGCAATCTCCTTGTGCCATCACTCCTGCGGACAATGTGAGATAGGGTCGACACGAAGTACGATCGAAATGTTGCAGCCAGAGCTTGGCCGTCAGTTGCATCGAAGCGAGTGTCCCGCGCGTCGTTTTTGTCCATCGTCTTTGCCATCAGGCACTGCAAAATAACCATCCAGTCTGCACTGGACGGGTCGAAGCCTACCAGATCAAAGAGGTCTGAGGGCAGCACCACCATGCCACCCACTGCTCGAAGTGGAACCACAGCAATCAAAGAGACATGGATGTTTCTGTTGATTGGATTTGCCGAGGGTTGCAAAACGGAAACATGTGCCGTCCGGTCACTGGCGTTGAGGCGCTGCACAAATCCACGCGATTCCGGGCCATGGTCAGGGCTATACACGGTGACAAAACTCCCAACCATGATGCGCTTGCCGCACGAAGCGGTAAGGGCAGGGGCGTGCTTTGTAAGTTCATCAAAGGCTTTTCGAAACTGGCCGTCATACTTTTTCAATGCGTGGTGTACCTTGGCGAGTTTAATGCTCGAGAAGTCACGAACGGCTCGCCAAAGTGAACGCTCTCCATGAGGGTATTCCATCGACGCACGGGCAAAGGGATATCGTTGCGGAGCAGCCGCCATGGTTCGCAGCCGGACCGTACACAACTTCTCGAGATCTAGCTTCAGCAACGCCAGTGCCGCTGCAAGCAAGTCGAAGACAAATGTCACCCCCGCTCGTCTGTCATAGTTGCGCGGTGCCGCGCGCCTGATCTCAAAGTGCCTTTTTTTCATTTCCAGGTTGCTTGCGCTTTGGTCATTTCATCCCGGGTATGGACAGTTAGCCTCTTGATTCGTTTTCACAGTTCACAGCCGACATTGAATACAGCTGGGGCACGTCGTGAAAGACGGCCACACCAGCAACGACAACTGCGAATCAAGCGTTGGCGTAGGCTTTCGGCAATCCACAGTCTTCCCACGTGTCGGAAAGCCCTGGATACCAGACGGACTGTCACTTGTAACGCTTCCCTTTGAACGCGTCGTTGCTTCGTCATTCGGCGGAAATTCCGCGAGCACGACTTTGCAAGCCTGCTCTCGCGCTCAATGCCAACAGGTGCAGCTTGCATGTATACAAGGTGGACGCCTGGATGGCCG
>Ga0213839_1002232_pt1 | contig 11077 bp, 8 predicted proteins | sample SWPATP21_FD_160075 | JGI IMG/M metagenome (GOLD analysis project Ga0213839, IMG submission 160075) | Coastal seawater microbial communities from Marineland, Florida, United States - SWPA TP2 #1 | ecosystem: Environmental > Aquatic > Marine > Coastal | place: USA: Florida | collected 2016-08-14 | reverse complement strand
TTGCGTCGTTGCGTCGTTGCGTCGTTGCGTCGTTGCGTCGTTGCGGTTGTTGCGGTTGTTGCAGTTGTTGCGTCGTTGCGTCGTTGCGTCGTTGCGTTGTTGGCGCGTTCGTTGACTTACTTTCTTAAACGCGGTAGGTTGCGTTTCTGGTTGCTATCGTTGCTGCAGGTCATGAGTCATGAGTTATCCGTGGTTACGAACGTGCGCTTCACTACACAACACCCCCCACACGGATGAGCAAACTCGGATCGCCACCCTTCATTGTTTGGGCCAATGCCTTGCGTATGACCACCGACGATGGTTGCGGACGAGTGAATGGGCAATGTTTAATGTCGCAAAATGTGGAAAGTACCAGGGCAGGAAAGCAAATCCCTCCTGTAGCTGCTAGCGAAACCATAGTGTCCATTTTTGCGGTCTGTCGACTTTGTCAGTTTACTTTTTGACATTATGTTGTTCCCGTAGCACGATACGCATGATGCAGCGGCGCACAGTTCCCTTGCGAGACGTAAGGACAGACATCGAGAGTTTTGATGTCGAAGCCCCTCTCATTGACGGACCCCGCAGTGGTGGCGGCAAGCATGATCGCGAGGCTGCGACGCAACAGCCGTGGCCGCTCCGACGCGTGGTATCATATTGTAGTCGACGCCTGGTACTCTTAGCGTGCCTTCACATCTCAGTTGTGCTTCTGTCGACATGTGCACTGTTCATCGTTCTTGTTGTTGGAGTGGACAACCTGGTATACGCCGTCAAACACAACGAGTGGCCAGTGTTCCGGGACGCATGCGAGACGTGTTCCGTGAAACGCTGCATGAAACATTGTCCAATGGACAAGCCCTTGTCTATCTACTTTTATGACGACTTACCTCTGACTAAAGCGGAAACTGAGTCAAAAGACTTTATGCGTGCTCGGAATGCGCTTTTGCCATTTCGAACTGAGGACCCCAACGAAGCTTGCCTATTTTTTCCTCCAGTGAACACCATGTGTCCTACGAACAAGTGCACCCCAATCACTGCCGTTGCCGACACGCGATTGCTTCGTCTGCCATATTGGCATGGAGGCCAGAATCATCTTCTTTTTGACATTTCGGACTTCGACACGCGTCAGGGAAAGTCAACCAAGGCCATCAACATCCGAACGAACAGTCTGTCGTTCTCATTTCAGCCAGACTTTGACGTGTCCGTGGCATTGTTCCCAATACTGGACGACGTTGACCACGACCTGGCTCTCCACAAGACAGTAGCTGACCGGAACATCACCGTAGGATTCCGTGGGAGCTCGTACCTGGCAGAAAAGCGGGAAAAGCTCGTCCCTTGGAGGTGGAACTTTCCGCCGGGCAAGGCGTCGATCGAGCTTCGATCGTGCCCCAACTGCTGGACACCCAAGGACAAGATATTGTTGCGCGATTTGTTGTACTCCACTGTCTTTGCCTTGGCACCCAGTGGGTATGGAGCGCATTCATATCGCCTTATGGAGGCCATGGCATGTGGTGCGATCCCGATAGTCATTGCTGACGATTTTGTCCTGCCACTGTCATCGATTTTGCCGTGGTCGGCCTTCGCAATCCGTGTGAACTGGGACGCGCTAGATGAACTCCCAGCCATAATTGATAGTTACTCTAGCGCAGACCTGGAAAGGATGCGTTTGAGAAGTCTATGCGCGTGAGTGTGAACTTGCACATCGTTTTGCGCGGTGTATGTTTCGTTGACCATGACTGTTGTTTGAAGATACGAGAGATACTTTTCGACTGCGGAGAAAATGTACACGGCTGCCGTCAACATTGTTCATCGGTCGGTATCAAGTTGCAGTGCCTCAATTTTTGTTGCTGCGTTCCTCACGTTTCTTCTTGTGTGTTTCCCATACATGGTGTGTGTAATTCCTTAGACGCGCAATGTGGGGCTACAGTGGCAACGATCGCGTGTCACCAGAAGATCTGGACACATGCTTCAATGCTTGATTGATGCTCTGCTTCAATGCACCAGTTTCCGCCGGTATTTTGTAACCTACAGTGCCTCTTTCTTAGTCTGACAAACAAATCTTGCTACAGCGTGAACGAATCTTGCGGTGTTGCTGCACCAACAGCTACCGTGCAGACCGTGTTCCTTCACCGTCCTTGTCCGCCAATCATTGAGTCAAAACCACCACGCCACCGTCGAAGCACCACGACACACAACATTCCTTGACGACAGCATGCCCTTTCTCTGCTGCGTTGCTTCATTCATCAGGTTGACCAAAAACACAGCGACAAAGCGACTCATTCTAAGTCAATATGTAATAAGTGCGTATCTATTTCTCAACCTATACTTTCGAATTATCGGCATTATTGTTCGGGAAGAAGTCCTTCGGCCTTCGGCCAACGAAACGATCAACGAAACGATCAACGAACCAACGAACCAACGAACCAACGAACAAACGACCAACGAACCAACGATGAACGACCTCGAACACGCGGCGTCGACGTCGACGTCGCTGCGGTCGGGGCGTGGAAAGCACGGGCACGCGGTTTTCAAGCGGAGAAGGCAAGATACGACCACCAGCGACGAAGAACAGAGTGCTGGTGAAGAAGTCCTTCCTACTTGCAAGACGCAGTGAAAGTGCGTTCGTGTGCAGACGATGGACAAATCGCGGGAGAAAATGTATAACGTGTTTGGGGAACGAAGACTGTGGCGTTTCAAACGTGGCGGCAAAAGCACAAAACGGGTGGCCATTTGGCCATGTTGCGCAAGCAGTGAGATTTGTTGTGGAGTGGATGTGGTTTTTAATTTTTAAATTAAACACGAAAAGAAAAAGCAAGAGTTGGCTAGTTTTGAGTCCGTTGATTGTGTTTGAGTCCATTCTTTCGGGGCCCGGGCTGTTGTACCATGGCGAGCCGGCCGCGCAGGGCACGCAAGCCGCCGCCAGTTCTGTACGCGCCCGTATTCCCGACGCGGCGGCAACCAGTGAAAGAGTCCTCTGTTGACAACAAAAAGAAAAAGAAGAAATCTATTAGAGAGACCTCACTTCCTGTCAAACGCGGCTCACTAGGCCAGGCCAGCAAAGCAAGCAAGCGCCCTAAGAAAACAAAAACCAAGCCCCGGTCCAAGGCCAAAGTTAATGTCAAAGCAGGTAAACAGCGAAAAGCCGGGCGTGGCAAGCGCAAACCATTCGTTGACGAGCTCATTGGCTGGAAAAGGCCTGTGCCCGAAAGTGCCGACGACAGCGATGCGGCTTCCCGCCATCAATTTGATACTCTTCACAGAATGTGGGAAACGCCATCTGTTGCCGTGTTCTTGTGGTTGCTTAGTGGACCCTTAAAGTTCCAAAAGTTTTCGCTTTCAGAGTTCGAAACAATGCTCGTCCACCCAGCCCACAACAATCTGGCTGAAGAAGTTTTCACAAAACTTCTGCTGTGGGATGGAACGAGTCAATCATTGCTCGGCCTGTCAAAAGGTGAGGGATACCCATTCGCTTGGTGGGACTTACACTTGCGTCAAAAAGTGACGCAGTGGTTCAACGATGCTCATCCCCGCGCGGCGGGTGGAGAGTCTGCTGACACGACTAATCCGAGCCAACCATCCAATGACAGTGCACCGCCTGTAAAAGCGGAGGACACCATAGTTGATCAAGGCGTCAGTTCTGGCGCAAATGACGAGACAGATGAACTCGTCAGCTTACTACGAGAGTTGGTGCAACCTATCAATAACGCCAAGCCGCCGGCACCACCTGCAATGGTTATAGAAGTTGGTGATCGGGTGGAGGCAAAGTTTGACGATGGCGATGAATGGTATGATGAATGCAGTGCTGTTGTTTGCTTCAAAGATTGGAAATTTGCTCATATGTTTTGATTTGCTTTATTACGCAGGTATCCTGGGGTTGTTCGAGTCGTCAACCCTGCGGGCACTTACAATATTATCTTTGACGACGGTGATGAAGACGACGCTGTGCCGAAAAATATGACGCGACTAGTTGAAAAGAATGCATCCTCCGTTCAAATTGATCCGGATCGAGCCAAAACCCGTCGGTCTGAATCCAAAAACCCTTACTCTGCTGTCAGCAACACATCCCCTGATGTGGATCAAGCCCTTGATACCGTCATTCGGTTTCCTGAGTTGCCTGTTGTGGTGCGCGTACGGGTTCTGAAAGCTTTGTGCGACTACCACTTGTATGTAACTTCACGAACTTGCAAATTTCTGCGAGAAGTTGATGAAGACGACCTCAGAGTTGAACCATTGGGTTCGTATCATGGGTCTCGATTCTTTTATTTTCCGCAATTTTGGATGGACTGTCGGCTCTACCGCCTGCACGGATCTGGATCGTCTTGTTGGGAGCTCGTGTGCAGCGGTCTCGAAGAGTTGTCGAGTTTTACAGAATATTTAAAACCGGCAAAGAGCAAGGAGTTGCAATCGCTTCGCAGTGACTTGGAGAATGTCCTTGACGACATGCGAGTTGAGCGCGAAAAGTTAGAGAAGCAGAAAGCGAGGGAGGAAAAGTTGGCAAAGTTGATGGCAATGCCCCGACGCCAGTCGCGTCGTGTGGCGCGGTTGCAAGAAGACGCTGCCGTTCGACGTCGAGAAGAGATTGCTCTGGAAGAACAACGTCGACTAGAAGAGCTTGAAAGGCGGCGAATTCAGGTGCGGTGATGCTGTCATTGGTTCGATTCCGTCCCCTGCGATCTGACAGTTGCAATTGCACAATTCGCAAAGGCCGAGCGGCGCAAAGCACGTGCCGAACAGCAAGCTCGGGAAGCAGCCGAGCGGGAGCGGCTGGCACAAGAGCGAGCTGCCGAAGAAGAAGTGCGACGCCGGGAACAAGCTCGTGAAGATCGTGAAATAAGGCGACAGCAACGCATTGCCATGCAGCAAGAACAACGAGAAGGTTCGTGACACACATTCCATGTTGACAATGAATGCTTAAGCTCACACCACGTTCATTCCTGTTCGCCAAGAACGCCTGAGACGCAAACTCGAAGCCGAAGAAAGGCTTGAAAAGCAAAAAGCAGCGCGCTTGTTACGGGGTCAACGGCGGACAATTGGCCCAACTCAAGGCAATAACGATCTCATTCACGCAGTGGCAGCGACGGTGAGCGAAGATGCACACATCTTGCGCGCCGCCCACAGAGCACGGCAAGAGCGGGAGCAACAGAGTATCGCTACAAAAGACATTGATCTTAGTGACGCAGGTCATCTCGGACGAGCCGCTCTCCGCGCAAATGTGGAGTTTGTGAAATTGACAAACCAAGCACGTGCGTCGCCAGTGTCCGGCATTGAAGATATCAAAACAGTTTCAGCGCCATCAGACACAACTGTGCCCTTGCCACAACAACAACAACAACAACAACAACAACAACAACAACAACAACAACAACAACAACAACAACAACAACAACAACAACAACAACAACAACAACAACAACAACAACAGCAACAACAACAGCAGCAGCAGCAACAACAGCAACAACAACAACTGCACCGCCGCAATGATGAACCAACTGCGACACAGGCGCCGGAACCCATAGAACCCGCCCCAACCACAACACCAGCTCCCGCATCAGACGACCATAGCCACCTTATCAGGGTGGCTGAAAGAGCAATGGTTGATCATGGCATATTGCTGCACAAAAAGGCACAAGCCAGCACATCTGCTGGGATGCCTGAGGCGGCATTGCACGCTGCTCATTTTCAGCGCGACCGAATCCTCCAGGACAGTCAAAGTGGAAAGCAGTCAGCCACGAAGAAGGTCATCTCTATTGCGGCCCCGATACAAAATTAGTCGACGGGTAAACGTACATTTCGATTGCAACCGGTGTTGATACACCACGCAACACCTCGCACTCACCGCTCAGGTTTCGTACAACAAGTCCGCAAAACTTGAATCAGTCCATCACAAGACCACATCACACTGCATGCGCCGTTCATGGTAACGAACGCAAATCCTCAAACTTTTACAGCCAGAACCCGAATGTTTAGTTTTCGCGAAAACAAGAAACAACGAAACCATTCACGACGTAGTGAAGAGTACATGACCTCAAAAATCACGTTTTATATTTCAATCGTTTTCATTAAAATATCGCACTGCGTGATAACCCCCCGCTAAGAGCTTTGGAGGCTGCAGGTGCAGGCCGTCGAGAAACTGCACTTCGAGTCTGAAATACATACAGTCACATCATGTGTTGGAAAGCGACAACACGCCCAAGAACATTCAATCACATGCAACGCACCAAGTCGACTGGATCCTGAGTGTAAGCTGGCGGATTTCGACACAAGGAACACCACTCTCCTTTCGGCTTCAGCGTCCGAGTTGTTCTACTGTCTTTGTCGCGTTCTCCAGACAGAATCAGCGGACCACTAGCTTCTGCCATCATTGGCCGGTCGTCCGAGTCATCAATTTCACTCGGCTCAACCTCATCACTCCAGCGGCACTGGCAAATGCCCGTGTACTCGGCGTGCAAGCTGTGCAAGAGATCAGTTGCTTGTGTGGCAAACACATGCCGTGACTCCTTTGACGCTGTGCAATTGAGGTGCAGAGTTTGAGCCCATACGTGACCTGATTTGAATAATTCGAGTGCTTTGTCGGTCATTCCAATGCCTAACATCTCCTTTGCAAACTGTTGCTTGAATAAAGCCACTTTCAAGAGAAACAAGCAGTGAGTGGTCTTGCTCTCATTGCTGACGACTTGAACAGTCTGTTGCAGTTGTTCAACAGTTGCTTCCAAGTGTCGGTCGACGGATAGAAGAAGTTTCACGCTTGTAGAGTGGTTCAATGGATGCGCTGCATCAGCAGATGCATCCGATTCGTCAGGCGGTGCTTCACTCGCTGTTGCATTGCTGTTGTCTTGATGATGTTGAGCATCCGGGGCGTAGCGTTCAGCACCACACAGATCACACTTCACTTCATGGAGGGAAGTTTCTGTTCGACAAATTCTGCAGGTCCATGAAATGTGCCCAGAGCGACTAAAGTCGTCCACGCGTGGCGCGTGGCTGCTTCTGTTCCGTTTGGAGCAAGCTTTTGTGAGCTCGTTAGTTAGAAGTCCGACCTAAGCGTGTGGACGATTACTGTTAAAACCATTGTTGAGAATCAGGCACTGCAAACGACTCAAAACAGCAATCGCACCTGTGCAGCTAATTGCATGACTTTATTCACAGCAACACGAGCTATTGCGGTTGATTCCTGTGAGTGAAACAACACCCACACGTCGGCGAGAAAGTTGCAAAACTCGAGCATGTAACAATTGACAAATGACGTACCTTGGTCTTAATTTTGAGTTGCTTGGACACCCAAGCTTTCATGGCAGAACCGCTCATGACACCACCGCGGTTCTTTGTCGCTATTTCTTCCCGTCGTTGCGCTTTGCGTAGCTCATTTTCGTCAAAGCTCAATTCATTTACTAATTCGTTGATTTCGGCAACTGCTTGACGCACACTATACATGCTGCGCGGGAGAGCAAACTTTTTGGACTTCAACGACCAAGCCTGGAAGGCGTCTAGGTGGGTTTCAAATATCTCGTGAGCATTGACTCGTTTAGAGATGTCAGGTTCCGTCATCCGGGCTATCAGATCCCTCAAGGGCGCGGACAACTGCGCATCAGAGAATGTTTCACGAAGTACGTTGCCAAGGGCCAGGATGTCTACGTGTGGACAGAGGAACCACCTCGGAACAGAGACAGAGTCTGCTGTAGCCATTTGGTCACCACTCCGTCTCGGCGACACACTGTATCGCATTCCAATTTGCGAGTACAGGAGGTACAGAGGACCTTCGGGCATCGCCTGTTGAACTTGGAACGATAACACCGTTCTCAGTGGGCTGTTTGGGGCATAGTAGACAAGTCGCGTTGGGTCTTTTGGTGCAAAAAGAAGGCTGTCCAAGCTTAGTGCTCCGAGCACAATGCCACGTTGATGCAAAGTCACAACAAGGGCCACTAGTTGATGAGCAAGAACTTTGATATGGTCCTTGAAGTTGGCGTAAACTGATGTTTCTACACACTGTCTCCATGACACATAATGTCCAGTGCTCAAATTGGCGTGGAAACGTTCGCTAGTGAAAATCGAAGGAAATGCTAGATGAATATTTTTCATAGGCACTGTGCAGCACACATCATCGTCGTCATTTGCATGGTCGCCGCACGAAATCGACTCTAGTGCCGCCGTATTCAGTTGGACGCGTTCCAGTTCACGGTCGATGAAGGCTTTGTTCATTTGGATTGAATCAGTCAAGCGAGATCCGCAGTCTGCTCCTGAGGACCGCCGACGTTGTCGCAAACGAATGGCCCGTTGCTGTAGCCGACTGCCCAGACTTGCCGTCTTGGATCTGAGAATGTTTTCTGCAACAACCGGGAATAATTGTGCGAACTGCGAATACAAATGATGATAGATCTCGACTGTCAAACTCATTCGCGTGGCTGTTGGTGGAGCTCCGGCTTGTTTCAACTCGTCATTTCGTGCGTTGATATGTTCCGCGCATCCCGCATTGGCAACGGGGTCGGACCATGGCAGCGCAATAATGACAACGTCACGGAGACTCGAGGCAGCAGCGAGTAGCGCAGCAGGGTCGTCATCAGTTTCTGGAAATGGAGGACACGAATCAAGTAATCGCTGCATGGTGACTGCAGCAGCTCGACAAAACGTGATGAACACGCGTCGATGTCGCGCTTTGCTGGGCGTCGTGCCAACTACGTTAGGATTTGCACTTTTCGTAGCGACATCCATGCCGCCGCTACCGTTATCCCCGCTCGGCTCTAGACCGTCGTTCAAATAGCGGTGCAAGCGAGCAATGGCGCAACTTTCGGAACTGTAGATAGTGCGCTCAAACATATCACGCATGAGTCGCCTATTGATGCCCACTCTTTTCAGTTCGTGATCAAAGTCCGGCGTCTGCATGTCGGGATTGAGAGCCAACCCGGTGACTGGTGGTGGCTTGCGGTTGACGAGTGGTCTTAATGTGATGCCTGCCATCCGCGCTCCTATCCGTGCAGTCTTAGCAAGCCCAAACGCCTTCCAGAAAGCGATATGCGACCAATCTTCCTCTTCAGATTTCCGCTTCGCAAGACCGGGTTCCAGTAAGGGATCGATGGGACCATGAATATACCCGTAGAAATTGTCGTCCGTCAGATCGACGTAAGCGGAATGCGGGTCAAATCCTCCAGTCGCCCCATGCGGAGCCTGCACATTCTCTGGCGCGGCACCAAGCATGCCCATGACACTTTGCATGACCAAATGCATCACTTGCGAGCGGTTCTGACCCTCGTGGCAGACAGGGTACACCACGTCGGATGGGTGCAGATGGAAAGTGGGTTTCGAGGCTGTTGATTCTGACAAAACAGCGTGAGGCCTGTTGGACACACAATCAGAGCCAAAGAAGACGACACGTCCACCACGACCCTTGAAATGCCGGACCAGCGACAGCTTGGCTTGGAGATCATGACGATCACAGTCGCGAAAGTACTGCTGAGCTGCCGCCTCGGTTTCACATACACCACCATCAGCTGAACCATCTTCCTGCCAAGAATCTTCAGTGCAATCTACAATCGGCAGACCGGCTTGCAGCGACAGCAGTGACCGACTCTGAACCATATTTCGCAATCCAAAATCTGTTGTTCCGATCGCCACGGCGAGTTTGGAGTTCAAGTTCGCCTGGGCATCGAGAACACTCAGCACATCGGAGGCTGTGATTGATCCAAGAGACACGTTGTCACTTGTGCCAGCTTCAGTGATTTCTTCGACATGTGTGCGGAGCGCAATTCGCAGCTCCTCCAGAGCGTTCGACTGATTCTGCGCCGCATTTTGAATACGTTCAAAAAATTCAATGTCCCCGAAGATCACAACATTCCATTGCCCATATGGCGTGTCTGCAGCTATTTCAGCGGACTCCGACAGCGTACCACCGCAACAGGTTCTCCTAAACGTGGATGTGATGTCGTATGCATACACTAACTTGTTCTTGACGACATGGACGACACAGACTTTCGCAGATGGTTGAAATCGCACCAGAGTCCCCTTCGACATCTTTTCTTTTGTTCTGAAACAAACTAGCGGTTTCCCGCGTGAGTCTACAAATTCACCCACTACGATTTGCCCTCCGTGAGCGGATTCGGTGTTTCCTGCTCTGGGCTGTGCTTCGATCACTTTGCAGCTCACCTGACCGCCGGCCATTGTCCACCGTGAACCTTGCACAAATTTAGACAAGTCGCCCAATTCTAGGCGCAAGTCGCTCCTCTCCGTTGCGTGGACCGTTTTGAACTGCTTCAGGGATACCACTGAGTAAAAAGTGAACAGTTCATCTGACCTGCCTCGAAGCCACTGCGACGGAATCGTCAGGGCGGGCGGCGGTCGCGCCGGACCGAGAGACGGAGAGTCATCCAGTCGCACGTGCACCTGGTTCGCGGCGAAGCGTTGTCCACTTGGCGGGTAGGTGTTGGCGCAGTCCTCAAAAGCGGATTTCCGACGCACATCCAACGAATTCCCAGTCTTGTACGTTGGAAGCACGTTCGACTCTGCGTCGAACAGTCCATACCAATGCACATTTTCCGGAAACCGAATGCAGGCATTTTCATCCAATTTTTCGGGCTCGGCGAGGAAGTGGAAGCATAGGTCGAGATGTTGCGTTGACAGTGAAGCATCGAGCTGGTGGAGTTCGTCCAAGCAAGCAGTCGGCCAGCAAGCAGCGTTGAGACGAAAACTCGCTCGGTTTTCGCTGGAACTTCCCGCGGCTATTTGGACCACGCTGCTGCCATCTCGAGGCTTCACGCGAACCCAGTCCTCGTTTTCTGGGTCCGCCATCTACGTCTCGACACCTCCACCCTGCCGGCGGTCCGTGGGGTTGAGGCAATGGCGTTGCGCTCACACGCACGCAGGCACCAGAACCACGATCCAAGAGTGTTCTCTTCCGCAGTCGCAAAAACGTGACCCCTTTCCCGGAGTCCCGAAATTTCGTGAACGGTTTCTTCCGTTCAGACTTTCGGCGAGCAAGCACCCGACACAGTTGTCACTCCAAGCGTCCGCCGCGCAAAGCCTACGATTCACACGGTAACATAAGACCGTGATATGCGGGCTGAGCATTGGTGCGTGTCGTCGTGGCAGGAGACCCTCGCTACAAGCAGCGCAATTG
>Ga0213839_1002231_pt1 | contig 11081 bp, 9 predicted proteins | sample SWPATP21_FD_160075 | JGI IMG/M metagenome (GOLD analysis project Ga0213839, IMG submission 160075) | Coastal seawater microbial communities from Marineland, Florida, United States - SWPA TP2 #1 | ecosystem: Environmental > Aquatic > Marine > Coastal | place: USA: Florida | collected 2016-08-14 | reverse complement strand
AACGTGCCAAGCGTTCATTCCAACATGCCAAACATACACGACGTCGCCGCTCGCTCCAACATTCCAACATGCCAAACATGCACGACGTCGCCGCTCGCTCCGACATTCCAACATGCCAAACATTCATTCCAACATGCCAAACATTCATTCCAGCATGCCAAACATTCATTCCAACATGCCAAACATTCATTCCAACATGCCAAACATTCATTCCAACATGCCAAACATTCATTCCAACATGCCAAGCATTCATACACGACATCGCCGCTCGGACGTCGTTGTCTTGTGGTGTCGTGGTCGTTGTTTGTACAGGTCAGCGGTCCGCGCAATCAATCTCACCGTCCGTCGGCAGCGCAGATGACTGCCAAAGATACACCACAACGAACGAACGAACGAACGCACGAACGCACGAACGAACGAACGAACGAACGAACAGAACGTGTTTCGTCTTCTGTTGCACGTGCCACGTGCCGACCTTGTCTACTTACTTACTTTACCTGGACGACCTGCTTTCCCTCTCTCTCATCTATCTATCCCGGTTGTCGCAACGGCTGTCGTGGTGTGTGTGGTCGTATGGTCCGGGCTGACGTCAGAATTATACTTCGGGAGGGAGGATGTCGTGATGGTCGCAATGTCGTCGAGTAATAAGAAAGCACCGACGTGTGGCGACGATGAATGCTCTTCTCGCCAAAGATCGACTCCAGAACTGCGCTTTAGGTACACGACACATCATTTATCGCACAACACGCACAACCGAGCACGAGTGTATCACTCAAACGTTCAAGAATGCCGTGACAGATCCGCAAAGCAGTCGCCCACGTTCCTGTGTTGGTATGTTATTGCCGTGCATCCATCTTCACCGCAGCGGGCTGAACCATGAACGAAGTTGCTGAATGAGTAGACCCAGTTAGAAAGTAACGCAGGAACTACACAATTCCCCGTGAATTGAAGTATAAAAACCAGAAAATACTTGGGAAATCGATCGGGAGCAGCTGTTGAAGACTGCTCTCCTAGCCTCGACGGACTTCGGCGCTGGTGCTTTACTCCATATATTGTTTGCATGCGCGAGCGGCTCACCTTGCTGCGATAACAGCAACGCGAAGCTGCTACGGCGAATAATTGCACCATTGCCTCATGGAAACTGAGACCGTAGACGATGCGGATCTGGAGGAAATTGTGTCACAGGCCGCTGAAATCGCCATTGTCGCTGTATCTTTGATCTCTGTGGCAGTGCTGTTGGGAAAATTTGCTTATTATGGAATCCAAAAGTCTGGAAGTAGTTTCGTGCTACCACCTGCCGTTTTCGCTGGGGTACTCGGACTTGGCATTCAAATGGCAGGTTCATACGGCAAATCAGTGATTTGCAATAGTGTCGTGGCGTCATGGGAGGTGGGACTGGACCTCTTGGTCAATTGTTCGTGCGCTGCCCTTTTCTTTTCATTCGATTTGATCAATCGCCCGTTCAAACGGATTTGGCATGAGATCATCATCCAATTGATGTACGGCCAAATTGTATCTTGGGGGCAGTACGCTACGGCCACACTTGTGGCAATTCTGTTTTCCAGCGCAGACCCCGTAAAGTACACTCCGTACATGGGCACAATCGTCGCCATGGGCATGGAGGGCGGGCAGAAGACGGCTTGGAACCTATACACCAAGGGCACATTCACGGAGGTCCATGTCTTGTTCAAAGACGCCTATGCTTATGCCATGGCGGCTGCCAATATCGGGCTGCTTACCAGTGTGTTTGTCGGCATCATGCTACTCTCTTGGAAGAAAGTCTGGGACAGCAAGACAATCGACGGAACGAATCATCTCACAAAGTCGGTCAAAGTCCATCGAAAGTTCAAGCATGAAAAGGCTCAAAAACTCGTATTCGAATCGCTAGCCGTGCACATTGGCTTCATTTCTTTATCGGTCGGAGTCTCGTTCGCAATCTGGGCAGGACTGACTGCTCTTGAAGAGCGAGTGGACACCCTGAAGCAGTACAGCGCTTTCTCTGTGATTCCTATTTACCCACTTTGCATGTTGATGTCAACTTTTTTCATGAAGATATTCAGCCGTTGTTCCAACATTTTTATGAACCTATCGAGCTTCCAGCATATCGCAACAGCTGGAATGGAGTTTATCGTTGCAATTCTGATTTCAATGTTGGAGTTTCCTGTCCAAACAGACGAGAGCTGGACGTCGTTCGACACGGAGTTTTACGTCATAATGCTGGCCTGCATATTGTGGAACCTCTTTTGCTTAGCCGTTGTGTCACGGCGAATGTGTCCGAACTTTTGGTTTAGTCGTGGGTTGGTGGAGTTTGGACAATCGACGGGAACATTTTGGATGGGTTTGTCTGCCATGTTTCACAGTTCCGTTGTCCGTGCCGCTTAAATTGAGTTACTGTTTCTGTACTTTTGTAGGAATGACGTACATGGCGCATCTAGATCCACGCATGATCACACCAGTGCCACTGGCATTTACCGTGAAGCAACTGGTCCACGGGAGCGTGCTGGGCGGGTACGCGCACATGACCTTTGTTGCCATTGAACAATACATGTTAAGCCATTTTGTACGTTATGTCGCGGACAGGGGTTTGTTTACTACTTTCTCCCTCCAGATTGAACACCAACTTGGGCCATGGGCGAACTTTTCCATTTCCATTTGCTGCGTCGCAATCTGGTTGACCATATTCGGACTGTACTACAGACACAAGTTCCCAAATCAGACGCGATTGAACCTCAAAAAGTTTAACCTGCTGTTCCAAGCTGTTCACAACAAGTTGGTAAATTCGAGAAAGGTGAGTTGCCGAATGTCTGCCTTAAGGTACAGTCCACCATTTCAATCGCTCCTGGCATTGATCACAGGTATCCAAAAGTCGGGAAGCTGCTTCGTCAAAGCGTCTTTCAAAGGGCCCAAATTCTGAGCTTCCCCTCTCGTTAAGAATTTCAAGAAAGGATCCCAAAAAGTTGTCAAAAGCGTCATCACTGGCATCTATCAATGATGGACTGTCTGGTTCAATGTCACCGCCGGATGTCGAGTTGCAAAATACTTTGTTAGAACAAGATGAGGCGCCGGACACGTCAAAGCATTTGCTTCCTGACGCAAGTACTGGAAGTACTGGTGTTGGGGCATTAAGCTTCTTCGTCGAAAATCCCGTGGAAATACGTGGAAAATCCAGTGTTCTGAAGCCTTTTCATTTTGCATCGCTTCGTTCAGCGCTATCAGCACGTCACCAACTTGACAATTGGACGTGCATCTACAATTTGCAGGCACGTTCGGTGTGATGGCAATGCTGCTTGTGTGTGTGTGTGTGTGTTTGTGCGTGCGTGCGTGTATGCAAGTGTGCGCGTGTGTGTATGCAAGTGTGCGCGTGTGTATGTTGCTGTGGCGATTGAAGGTTATGCCCTGACCTGCGTTTTGATGCACCGTACAGAACGACGGAGCAAGTATCACCCGATGTCTGAAAAACTGTCGTGGTCGTGGGCCAACGGTTCTCGTCATGGAAGATACGTGGGGTTTCGTGTCAGGTTCGTCTGCGTGGCCGCCTCTTTAGTCTGCGTACATGCGTCCGTCAAGTTGGCCTTGTCGCGCGCACAGGTGCTTTCATCAGCGCACCATGGAAGTCGCAAAAATGCTGGTTTGGCACGGGAGAAACCTTTTGTTTCACTTTTGAGCCGTCGTTTGAGGTGTTTAAGTGGACAGGCGCGAACGAAAACTTCGTTTGCGTTGATCCAGATAAGGGTCTTGGTTTCGGGTCAGGAGGCGGGTTCGCGTTGTGGTTTGACGCCAGTTTTGAGAACGCATCGACGGCTCGGTGTCAAACATTCGACAACCGCCCGTTGGCGAGCAATCGAGACTTCGGGTGCATCACTGTGGAGGTGTGGGAGCTTGGGACATGAACCATGGCAAATCTATTTCATCAAACAACTTAGGCTAGCATGTCCAAAGTTAAACTGTTATTGTATCAACGCTATCATCAAAATGCTCAATGGCGACTCCGTAGGGAGCGTGTTCGTGGGGCTGGAGCAGGAGCTGTCGTGCTGTCGCCAGTCGATGACTCAGAGGTGTCATTTTGAGACTCCACTCGAGTTCGCTTCTTCACATGATTATCGTCACTCTCAGCTGCGTCGCCACCCGAATCGTCGCTCTGGTTGGCGCCAGAATCGGAATCGATTTTGCGTTTACTGCTGTTCTGTGCATCACCACTCTCTGTCTCGGGGACCGGTGAGTCGCTCTGTGACGGCGTAGTGTCTACAGTTGTTTCGCCGTTGCTTGCTTTGGCAGTCGCGGCGGGCTCTACAGTAACGATGCTCGGTAGATACCGCACATGCAAGCGGAAGGGATTCGGTTTGCCGCCATCCCCATCCATTGAAAACCAAAACCCTTCGCTTTCTTTCTCAGTGCGCATCAGCTCGACATACCGTGCACCGTAGCCAGCAACAGTTTCCTGTGTGATGTCGGTGTCAGGGGTCGTGGTACTCAAGTGCAACTCAAGCAAAGCTTGAGAGGACGACTGCGCAAGGTGATTTAACTGTTTTGTCCCTAGCGCTACGACACGGTCCAGAGTAAAGAGCTCATATCCATCGCTTCCAAGTACGAGGCGCAGGCGATCTTCAAAACGATTTGTCTCAATGGATCCGTCGAGCAGCGCGTAACACGCGGCGAGGACGTTTTTGTAATTGTTCTCCCAACCCAGTTCTTCTTCCAAGTCTGGTACTCCCGGAACGGTCATCGGCCGAATAGAATGCTTTAAATTTTTCGGCTTGTTGGCATTTTTCTGGCACAAGCGCTTCGCACTTAACAAGCGCGAATACAAAATATGATGCGCTTTGAGGTAAAGGTACATGTGTTTGTTCCCGAGGAAGGGCAATCGCGATGGCGTCAGAGATGGTTGTTCATCAACAGATTTCGGGGAGGCAGACGTCTGTTGTGCTGCACCATCTGAGGACGAAGATGACGCAGCTTCGCCAGCAGCGGGAACCTGGTCGATACGCTCAACGTTCGACTTGTGAATGAATCCCGTTGCGTAGGATAATTCAACCTCGTATACCCCTCGACTCTTTGCGAAAGACTTCACTTTCCCGACGCCCGCGGGTGTCTTGCACATAGATCCAGGTGCCAGGGGAGCTATCAGCTGGTCGCTGAATATGGTTCCGACATTCGCTGCTGGGTCAGGGCCCAGTCGTTGTACAATCTCTTCATCGGAAGGGCGGGAACTGTCCTCTAAAAAGTTCTCCGGCAAGCAGAAGAAGCGACGGAAGAAGCGCTCCCACATATCCGCGGCCTTCATCTTATTATCCGCGGACACGCTGGATGTGTGCTCAACGGCATACATATGGAGTTGAAACACGTCAGCATGCACATCACGATCAGGGTACTCGAAGGTACACGTGTCAAGCTCAGAATTGTGTTGCACTGGCGCAGTTGACGACGTAGTCTCTGGCGTTGAAAACTGCTGAATTGATTTCAGAGCGGCTTCCGGGTTCGGTTTCTCGAGCTCTTTTGCTGCCATACTGGCTACCTGGTTCATCAGAGACTTGGACGCCAAGCTTTTTGGGTCGTCGCGCTTGAATTGGAAGCTTTGGAAGTCGAGCGATTTGTAATAATTCTTTTGCATCGCTTCCCGCCACGTCTTGTTCAACCCCTCCACCACTTGTCTCCATTCGATGTCCTTCGCTTTCAGCCTGCGAAGGATGATCGGGATCGCATGAGCCGGATTCTTACGTAGGAGTTCCAAAATCTCTTTTCCGTGATCGGCATATACGCGCGCGATAGCTTTCAAGTGGATGACTGAGAGTGACCGTTTGTCCAATCGATATTGCCACTTGGAAGCCCCATCTTTGTCGACCAACACTTTGATTTCCTCAGCAAGAGGTTCCAGCGCTCGGATGGCGGATTGATTGCATTCCATTATCATGTCAATTTCGTACCGCTCGTCCTCACATTTTAGTAGGTTGTCCAGGTGAGTGTTCTTTGTCCGGTTTTTGAATTCGACATCAATCGGCACGCTGATCCATTCGTCATTGAGGACCGATTGATCCTCTGGGGATCGTTCGCTGCACACAAGCTTCGGATATTGATCGGATATTTTCCAGTAGCTCGGACTGCAGTGTTCTGAATTCGAATAGTCCTGTTCTGACAGAGGCATCTTCAGTAGGTCGAACTCGGGGCCTCGGTCCACCTGGCTGCGTTCCAGAATAAATTGCAATTCATCCAGCAGTGAAGCACATCCCGGCTTGTTGAAAAGGTCAGCTGCAACTGCAATTAGCTCGCTCTCTCCGATTACTTCGGCGCTGTACAATTCGAGTATCTTCAAGAATTCCGTCCAAGCTTGACTCGAATCGAGTGCTTCGCGGACCTTAGTGAAGAACTGCTTTTCAACACTTGGCAACTGCTGAATACTTTCTGTTTCGCGAGCAATTCGCTTCTTGCGATCCTTCACCTCTTCTTTCTCCCTGGTCTTCTCGCGCCTCTTCTTTTCGCGCTGTCTGGCTTTTTGAGCGCTCATGTTCTTCTGCATGCGCGTCTTCGCTTCCGCTTGGGTGTCCTCGGGTAGGAAATTGATGAACCCAAGAAGTAAATCTTGGTGGTCCGCGAAGAGTTCACAGACTTTGTCCACAACATCATGAATTTTCGAAGAATTGCGGTGGTCGTGCAGCAGCGTCAAGAATTCGTTGTAGGAGTCGCGAGGATCATTGTCGAATCGCCTCTTGATCTCAATCACATACGCGACAGCTTGCTCCCACCTCACATCGTACATTCGATTGCCTTGCGGCACACCAGGTACGGCAGCAACCAGCGGGTTTGGCATCGCGGCGGCTTGTTGATTGCCCACGATTGGGACTGGTCCTGGAGCGAAACTCCCGGGCTGTCCCTGTCCTTGCAACATGCCTGCGTGTCCCATTCCCATGGGTGGAATGCCTCCCGCGCCAGGTTGGGCATACATGCTGCCAATCGGAACGGGGCGTTTCATGGGGAGAGGAGTTGGCAAATCCTGTGGCTTTGGAGGTTTTTCCAACTTGATGTGCTTCGGGGGCTTACCTTTTGGCTTTGGCCCCGGAGGAGGCTGGCTGTGGAAGGTGGAGGCAGCCGGCGGAACCGCGGCCCTTGGCTGTTGGATTTGCGGTGGACCGTTGGCGGAGGGACCCTCGATTTTGTTCAAAATATCCGTTGGTAAAAATGCTTTGAATCCGTGAATCAAATCGGGATGGCCGCGGAAGAGCTTGTACACCTCTTCCACGACGCTCCGAATGTTGTTGTCTCCTTCGCTGGTTTGCTGGTTTTCGGCATTCAACTTGTCCAATGCATCGATGAATGCCTTGTACAGCCCTTCATTGTTCTTGAACCTCTGCTCGACGCGCTGAATGTATTCAGTTGCTGCCTTGCGCTTGGCTTTGTCTTCCTCCTCCTTCGCAGTCGCGGGAGGGGCAGGCTGCATCTGTTGCGGGGTCATCGTCACTTGTGCCATGTGTGCCTGCGCCTGCCAATGAGCAATTGCTTCTGCTCGAGGGCCTTGGTGATGCGGCATTGCTTGCATTTGCGGGTACATGGGCACATGCATGCCCATTGGAGCACCCAGCATCATGTTGCTTTGCTGCGCTTGGGGTTGGCCGGGAATTTGCGAGCCGTTCGCGCCAACATCTGAAGACGCCTGCACTGGCCGTTGCTGAGTGTGGTTTTGGCCGTGCTGCTGACCCTGTGGTGGCTGCTGACCATGTTGCGCATGAGATTGCTGCTGTGGTTGCCCCTGCTGCTGCGACTGCGCCTGTGGCTGTACTTGCGTCTGCTGTGGCTGCTGCGGCTGCTGAAGTTGCAGTTGATGTTGGTGCTGCAGATTGCGCAGTGCATGTGCTCCACTGGCATGGGGTTGCTGTTGATGCTGCAATTGTGGAATTTGTTGACGGTGAAGGTGCATTTGTGACTGAGACTGCTGCAACTGCAACTGAGGTAATTGCAGCGGCTGTCGCTGTTGCTGCGACGGTTGCTGCGACTGCTGCTGCTGCTGCTGCTGTTGCTGCTGCTGCTGCTGCTGCTGCTGCTGCTGTTGCTGCTGCTGCTGTTGCTGCTGTTGCTGCTGCTGCTGCGACTGTTGTGGCTGCGACTGTTGTGGCTGCGACTGTTGCTGGCGGTGCTGCGACTGATGTAGCTGCTGCTGTTGGTGGAGCTGGTGGTGCGAGGAATGTTGCTGCTGCTGCGTTTGCTGCTGTTGGGGGTGCAGGGCATGGTGATGGGTCCGCTGCTGTTGCTGCTGTTGCTGCGAATGCTGATTGAGGAGGTGCTGTTGCTGCTGCTGATGATGAGGTGATTGTTGCTGCTGCTGGCTCGGCGGCTGTTGCTGCGGTTGGCGCTGCTGCTGCAACGAGAAATTGGAGTGCAATGCTGAAGTTGACTGAGGCTGCGGCCGCGCCAAGTTGTGCTGCTGGCTGATGTAAGAAACTTTCCCACCATCGTGTGCATGCATGCCCATTTGCCCTGGCCCACCTCGATGACCCATCATCGCGTTAGTTCCCAACATGCCGTTCATCGAATTTAAGTATTGAGTTTGCTGCTGTGCTTGTGGTGGGACTTGTTGTTGCCCTTGCATATGCTGCATTTGTTGCATCGAGTGCGCAACGCCACCCTGTGGGTGATGCTGGCCACCGCTGTTGGGTTGTTGCTGCATCACGTAATGTGGGGAAGTTGCTCCAACTTGGGCGTGATTGTGGTGCTGCTGCGACATGGCGGCAAGCTACAACAACGGAGGTGGTGAGCGACCCCGCCAGCCACGCAGCTGACAGACCAGCTGCTAAGCAGGGCGCAACGATCTGCACCGAGACGTTAGTCTCCAAGAATGGCCTTTGCCGTAGGAACCCTTGGCACACAGGAGCGCGCGGTGGTGAAGTTTTTGGGCGCAAAAGCGAGCGCAGCGTTCGCCACGTTGCACTTTTGACGGCAGGCCGTACCCTGTTGTTTCACAGTCGCAACCACCCAGAGAGCTTGTTGTTGGCCACGTTGTCAACACACAGTCGAAGCGACCATTTGGTTTGTGCGTACGATGTGTTGCTGCAGTATGGACCTGTCAGCCTCACGCAAGTGTGTGCACGTTGAACAACTGACCCATGTGCCGATTCTTCTTTTCGACACAAAGCACAAGCGAGGACGCAGGCACTCGTTTCAGCCACAAGCAAGCCGCGTATAAACAAACAAACCTACAGTCCAAGCCAACAAACAAGCCAGCGTCCACCGCAACCCGACCCGACCCCAACTCGCCCAAACAACGACGACGAACAACGACGACAACGACGACAACGACGACAAACGAGTTGCAAGACGAGCCCACCTCCATGCTTTCCGGACAGACAGACAGACAGACAGACAGACGGACGGACGGACGGACGGGCGGGCGAACGAACGAACGAACGAACGTCGCGGTGGGGAAAGCGCCCACAAACCACCTCCGCCCCCGGCACCCACACTGACACCCACACCACCTCATCAGCACGCGGCGACGAACGAGCAAACAAACGAACGAAAGAACGAACGAAAGAACGAACGAGCAAACGAACGAACGAACGAACGAACGAACGAACGAACGAACGAACGAACGAACGAACGAACGACAACAACAACAACCGCGCCACACCACAAACCACAAACCACGCCACGCACACGCACACACACACGCCCATCCAACACACACACACACACACACACACAGAGGCAGGCAGGCAGTCAGTCAGTCAGTCAGTCAGTGACCTTCGAACCGAAATGCATTGTGTTTGAGTGCGTGCGCTAATGAGTGAGTGCGTGAGTGAGTGAGTGAGTGAGTGCGTGAGTGAATGGTGGTAGACACTCAACTCAACTCAACCAGAGCGAGCGTGAGAGTGAGAGTGAGAGTGAGTTGGACTGAGTGAGTGGCGTGGAGTTTGAGTGAGTGAGTGAGTGAGTGAGTGCCGCTCGCTTTCATTCCTTCCTTCCTTCCTTCCTTCACTCACTCACTCTCAGCTCACTGTCAGTCAGTCAGTCAGTCATCGTGAGTGTGTACTACCTTCCTTCCTTCCTTCCTTGCCTCTTGCTGTCTGTGCTCACTCACTCACTCACTTGCTTACTCACTTGCTTACTCACTCACTGATGGGCGCTGACTGACTGACTGACTGACTGACTGCGTGACACGCGCGTTCGCGCCATCATCTCATCATCTCATCATCTCATCATCTCTCTCGCTCGCTCGCTCTGATGACTGACTGACTGAGAGAGAGAGAGAGCAGCTTGCGTTCGTTTGGTATTGGCGGCCCCACTCACTCACTCACCCACTCACTGTCTGGGCACTGTGTGCGGGCCGCAGCGCCGCAGCGACGAACACTGAGTGAGTGAGTGAGTGAGTGAGAGTCCCAAGGCAAGAACGCGCCGCCAGTGATGGTTTTCTCTGCGCGTAGTGAATGGTGAATGTGGGATGATGTGGTGTACAGTAGTTGAATACGTGGTTTAGTAAGCTTGTTGGAAGGGAGGGCATTTTCTGGATTTGGTGTCGGATTGAAGGGGTTGTGACAAGACGGAAAGTCAGAAAGTCAGAAAGTCGACAGTCCGCATTGAAAGTGACAGTGACAGTGACGGTGACAGAGAAGCGACCAGACAGCAAGGGAAGAGCTGACTGACACGCTCACTTTCACCAACCAATGAATGACCACTGCTCACTCAACCACTCATTGAACCACCCACCCACTCAGCGTCCAGTGCTTAATTAACCACTCATTGACCACTGGTGAATGGATTGATTGGTGGTGACCAGTAACCACTCCATTGAATGGTCAGGCTTCACAAGTAAACAAACCCTCACCGACCTTGACCATTGATGAATTGTGAATGGCAGTTACCGCTGCTTTTAACCACTCTTCACCACTCATTGACCACTCCTCACCCACTGATGCTTCACCACTTCTTCCCCATTCGCACGCTCTTAACCACTGCTCAACCACTCAACGACGACTCATCAATCATCAGCAAGCAACCAGCCACAGCTCCATCAAAGAACGTAAAGTGGCCAGTGGCCAGCGCAGCCAACCACACGCACTCCCTCCCACCCACCCACCCACACTGTCTGTCACACTCAT
>Ga0213839_1002229_pt1 | contig 11089 bp, 8 predicted proteins | sample SWPATP21_FD_160075 | JGI IMG/M metagenome (GOLD analysis project Ga0213839, IMG submission 160075) | Coastal seawater microbial communities from Marineland, Florida, United States - SWPA TP2 #1 | ecosystem: Environmental > Aquatic > Marine > Coastal | place: USA: Florida | collected 2016-08-14 | reverse complement strand
CAAGGTGAGAATCATGGTGATCGCCGACAAGCTTCCCAAAGCCGTGTATACACCGATTCGCCAACCGTGTAACGCACCGCGGGTCAGGCACAATAACGAACTTGGCCCGGGAGACGCCGTCAGTATCAATACGGCAACCAGATACAGCAACCAGGTATCTAAAGACATGATATCGCTCCTTGATATCGATAAAACGAACGGTTAATTCATCAAAATATGCATAGAAAGTAAATAGTTATTTTCTTCAGGTATAAAAAAACCGAGCTCATCGCTCGGTTTTTTGAATCAGAAGTCTCAAGTTACGCGTCGTCAGACTCTACGTCATCGCTCACATCGGATGCCGGTGTTTCCGTCGCTTCATCAGCCTCAACTGATTCAACCACTTCGCCTTCCTCATCCAGTTCGATTTCTTCAACTTCATCAATGCGCTGCAAACCAACCACAGACTCATCTTCAGCAGTACGGATCAAGGTGACACCCTGAGTATTCCGACCCACCTGGCTGACTTCAGCCACACGAGTACGTACCAGAGTACCAGCGTCGGTGATCATCATCATCTCGTCACCTTCTTCCACCTGTACTGCACCCACGACTGGTCCATTACGCTCAGAGACTTTGATAGACACAACGCCTTGAGTCGCACGGCCTTTGGTTGGGTATTCCGCCAGTTCAGTCCGTTTGCCGTAGCCGTTCTGTGTCACTGTCAGAATGTCGCCTTCGTTTGCCGGAACAATCAATGATACAACCTGATCGTCATCAGCAAGCTTCATACCACGAACACCTGCCGCAGTACGGCCCATAGCGCGCACTTTATCTTCGCTAAAGCGAACCACTTTACCGGCTTTCGAGAACAGCATAATGTTGCTGTCACCGTTCGTGATATCGACACCGATGAGGGAATCATCGTCACGCAGATTCACGGCGATCAAGCCGTTAGAACGTACGTTAGCAAACTGATCCAGTGACGTCTTCTTCACTGTACCGTCACCCGTCGCCATAAAGATGAACTTGTCTTGAGAGAACTCATCCACACGCAAGATCGCGGTGATGCGCTCACCCTCTTCCAACGGAAGGATATTCACAATCGGTTTACCACGTGCAGTGCGGCTAGCCAGCGGAAGTTGATACACTTTCAGACGGTAAGTCTTACCGCGAGTAGAGAAACACAGAATGTTGTCATGAGTATTCGCCACCAGCAGACGCTCGATGTAATCCTCATCTTTCATTCGAGTGGCACTCTTACCTTTACCACCACGACGCTGAGCTTCGTAATCACTCAACAACTGGTACTTCACGTAGCCTTCGTGCGACAGCGTCACAACCACATCTTCGCGAGCAATTAACTCTTCCAGATCGATGTCATGGCTGGCTGCCGTGATTTCAGTGCGGCGAGCATCACCAAATGCATCACGAACGGTTTCCAGCTCTTCACGAATCACTTCCATCAGACGCTCAGTGCTGGCCAGGATGTGCATTAGTTCTGCAATCTCATCTAGCAGAGCTTTGTATTCATCCAGAATTTTTTCGTGTTCCAGACCGGTCAGTTTGTGCAGACGCAGATCCAGGATCGCCTGAGCCTGTTGCTCAGTCAGGTAGTATTGGCCATCGCGGATACCGTATTCCGGATCCAACCATTCAGGGCGAGCCGCGTCAGTACCGGCACGTTCCAACATAGCTGCAACGTTACCCAGATCCCAACCACGAGCAATCAGGCCCGCTTTTGCTTCTGCTGGTGTTGGCGCTTTACGAATCAGGTCGATGATGTCGTCAATATTGGCTAGTGCCAGTGCCAAACCTTCAAGGATATGAGCACGTTCGCGGGCTTTGCGCAGTTCGAAGATCGTACGACGAGTCACCACTTCACGGCGGTGATCAACGAAACACTTCAGCATTTCTTTCAGGTTGAACAGCTTAGGCTGGCCATTGTCCAGCGCAACCATGTTGATACCGAACGTTGTTTGAAGCTGAGTGTTGGCGTAGAGGTTGTTCAGAACCACTTCGCCGACCGCATCACGCTTACATTCGATAACAATGCGCATACCGTCTTTGTCCGACTCATCGCGCAGGGCACTGATGCCTTCAACTTTTTTGTCTTTTACCAGCTCTGCGATCTTTTCAATCAGACGCGCTTTGTTCACCTGGTAAGGGATTTCGGTGACAATAATGGTCTCTTTGCCATTCTTGTCAGCTTCCACTTCCGCTTTCGAACGCATGTAGATCTTGCCACGGCCAGTCTTGTATGCGTCGATGATTCCCTTACGGCCACTGATCAATGCTGCCGTTGGAAAATCGGGACCAGGAATATAGTCCATCAGTTCATCGATGGTGATTTCTTCGTTATTGATGTATGCCAGACAGCCATCAATAACTTCACCCAGGTTATGCGGCGGGATATTCGTCGCCATACCCACTGCGATACCGGATGCACCGTTCACTAGCAGGTTAGGAATTTTCGTAGGTAATACGGCTGGAATCTGCTCTGTACCGTCGTAGTTTGGTACGTAGTCAACCGTTTCTTTGTCTAGGTCAGCCAGCAGCTCGTGGGCAATTTTTGCCATACGAACTTCGGTATAACGCATTGCTGCTGCTGAGTCACCATCGATCGAACCAAAGTTTCCTTGGCCGTCGACCAGCATGTAGCGCAGTGAGAACGGCTGAGCCATACGGACAATTGTGTCGTATACAGCACTATCACCGTGAGGGTGATATTTACCGATTACGTCACCGACAACACGGGCGGATTTTTTATATGGTTTGTTCCAATCGTTGCCTAGTACGTTCATCGCGAAAAGCACGCGGCGGTGTACTGGTTTAAGGCCATCACGCACATCCGGAAGAGCACGACCAACGATTACAGACATCGCATAGTCGAGGTACGAGCCTCTCAGCTCATCTTCGATGTTTACGGGCGTGATCTCTTTAGCTAGATCGCTCATAGAGCCATTATCCCTCTATTTATAGATCGTATGTACAATACGTTTAAGGTGCAAAAATATAACACACAATTCAACGGTTCGGCATTACTTTCCCTCCCCTTTTATCAGGTTGTGAGCTTTGTTGTGGATTAAATGCCGAGAAATTGCACATTGTTTACATATCCCGCTGAAAAGAGACTAATTTTTGTCCAGCGCTACGGGAATGTTCGTCAAGTGGTAGCCAGCGACGCAGTTACCGTTATAATGCTCTTCATTCACGGAAGCACGCTCATTTAGAAGAAGTACCGCTATGACTGATACTCAAAACGTAGACCCAAACGAAATCAAAAAATTTGAAGAGATGGCCTCGCGCTGGTGGGACCTGAATGGCGAGTTTAAACCGCTGCACCAGATCAACCCGCTACGTCTTGGGTATGTGCTCAAAAACGCCGACGGACTGTTTGGCAAGAAAGTGCTCGATGTCGGGTGCGGTGGCGGTATTCTGGCCGAGAGTATGGCGCGTGAAGGCGCTGATGTGACGGGCCTGGACATGGGGAAAGAGCCGCTCGAAGTCGCCCGCCTGCATGCATTAGAGACAGGCACCCAACTGACGTACATCCAGAGCACCATAGAACAGCATGCTCAGGACAATGCCGGCATGTACGATGTTGTCACCTGCATGGAAATGCTGGAGCACGTCCCCGACCCGCTCTCCGTGATTCGTTCTTGTTCTGCGCTGGTCAAGCCGGGAGGGCACGTATTCTTTTCAACCCTCAACCGCAATATCAAGTCTTACCTGTTCGCCATCGTTGGTGCGGAGAAGCTGCTCAAGATTGTCCCAGAGGGCACGCATGACCACGAAAAGTTCATCCGTCCGTCTGAAATGATGAAGATGATAGACAGTACTGCGCTGCAGGAAAAAGGCATCACCGGTTTGCACTACAATCCACTGACAGATAGCTACAAACTGGGCCGGAATGTCGATGTCAACTACATCGTACATACCATTAAAGAATAGTCTCAAAACTGTAACAAAAATGCAAAGGCGGTAGCACAAAGCGACCGCCTTTTTTAGTTAAATTTTCGAGAATTACGTGCTCTAGATTCAATTTTAACCAAGGCGATTTTTGACTGTATTTTTGGGTAAAGATCAAGGGATTTTTTTTTATCTCTGGTTACTTATAAACCGATCCTCAAACGTCAGTTTTCTGCATTCAAACCTGCCCTTATTTCATCGGTTAGTGGTTACTTACCGTTTTTTTTAATTTTGTTAGTTATCCACAAGTCATCCAAGATCTGGTGCCTTGAAATAACCATCCGATAGCACTATCTTGTAACCCGAAAGCTAACGTACCCCTACATATTGTGTTTGAGCTACAATATGTAGGTAGACCATGATCACAAAGCCGTAATCAAATTTACAAAAATTACATAAAAAAGCGGCTTTAATCAGTTTTGTTAGGGAAATGAAGCAGAATGAACCAACAACTTACCGTCACCAAGCGTGATGGCCGCAAAGAAAATATTGATCTGGATAAGATCCACAGAGTCATCACATGGGCAGCTGAAGGGCTGAACAACGTTTCGGTCTCTCAGGTAGAATTGCGTGCTCACATTCAGTTTTACGATGGCATTACGACATCAGATATTCACGAAACGATCATCAAATCAGCCGCTGACCTGATTTCGGAAGAGACGCCGGATTATCAGTATCTGGCTGCTCGTCTGGCCGTATTCCACCTGCGCAAAAAAGCGTATGGTCAATATGAGCCACCAACGCTGTACGATCACATCTCTAAACTGGTAGAGATGGGTAAGTACGACAAGCACCTGCTGGTAGATTACACCAAAGCTGAACTGGATGAGCTGGACGCCTATATCGATCACCGTCGTGATCTGAATTTCTCTTATGCAGCCGTTAAACAGCTTGAAGGTAAATACTTCGTTCAAAACCGTGTGACCGGTCAGATCTATGAGAGTGCTCAGTTCCTCTACATTCTGGTTGCGGCGTGTCTGTTCGCTAAGTATCCGAAGGCAACGCGTCTTGACTACATCAAGCGCTTCTACGATGCGACGTCAACGTTTAAGATCTCTCTGCCAACACCGATTATGTCTGGTGTTCGCACACCAACTCGTCAGTTCAGCTCATGCGTACTGATCGAATGTGGTGACAGCCTGGATTCAATTAACGCAACGGCTAGCTCAATCGTTCGTTATGTGTCACAGCGTGCCGGTATTGGTATTAATGCGGGCCGGATCCGTGCTCTGGGTTCTGAAATCCGTGGCGGTGAAGCTTTCCACACCGGTTGTATCCCATTCTACAAATACTTCCAAACAGCGGTGAAGTGCTGTTCTCAGGGTGGCGTTCGCGGCGGTGCGGCAACGGTATTTTACCCAATGTGGCACGGAGAAGTTCAGTCCCTGTTGGTTCTGAAAAACAACCGTGGTGTAGAAGAAAACCGTGTTCGTCATATGGACTATGGGGTACAACTGAACAAGTTGATGTACCAGCGTCTGGTTGAAGGCGGCTACATTACGCTGTTCTCACCATCGGATGTCCCGGGTCTTTATGACGCCTTCTTCCAGGATCAGGACGAGTTCGAACGTCTGTACGTGAAATACGAAAACGATCCGTCCGTGAAACAAGAGCGTGTGAAAGCGGTCGAGCTGTTCTCTTTGCTTATGCAAGAGCGTGCTTCAACCGGACGTATCTACATCCAGAACGTTGACCACTGCAACACCCACAGCCCGTTTGACGCTGAAGTTGCCCCCGTTCGTCAGTCTAACCTATGTCTGGAAATTGCTCTGCCGACCAAACCGCTGAGCAACGTGGAAGACGATTCCGGTGAAATTGCGCTGTGTACTCTGTCTGCGTTCAACTTGGGCGCGATTCAAAGCCTGGACGATTTTAAAGAGCTTTCTGAGCTGGTTGTTCGTGCTCTGGATGCCCTGCTTGATTACCAAGATTACCCGCTGCCAGCTGCGTACCGTTCAACCATGAACCGTCGTACTCTGGGTGTGGGCGTGATTAACTTCGCTTACTACCTGGCGAAACACGGCGTGAAGTACTCCGACGGCAGTGCAAATGGTCTGACTCACCGTACCTTCGAAGCGATGCAGTACTACCTGCTGAAAGCTTCGGTCGAGCTGGCCAAAGAGCAAGGCAAGTGTCCTTCATTTAACGAAACGAACTACGCGAAAGGCCTGTTGCCAATCGATACGTACAAGAAAGATATCGATACTATTTGTGATGAGCCACTGCACTATGACTGGGATGGCCTGCGTCAGGAGATCATGGAGCACGGCCTGCGTAACTCAACACTGACTGCGCTGATGCCTTCTGAGACCTCTTCTCAGATTTCCAACGCGACAAACGGTATTGAGCCACCGCGTGGTTTCGTCTCTGTAAAAGCGTCGAAAGACGGCATCCTGAAACAGGTGGTGCCGGACTTCACGGAACTCAAGAATAACTACGAACTGCTGTGGAACATCGGTTCTAACGACGGTTATCTGCACCTGGTTGGTATTATGCAAAAGTTTGTTGACCAGGCTATCTCAGCCAACACGAACTACGACCCTGCACGCTACGAAAGCGGTAAGGTACCGATGAAGAAACTGCTGCAAGACCTGCTGACCGCGTACAAATTTGGTGTGAAGACCCTTTACTACCACAACACGCGTGACGGTGCGAAAGACGACCAGAAAGACGCAGTTCAACCACAAGATGACGATTGTGCCGGCGGCGGTTGTAAGATTTAATCCGACCGACATAGAATCACATTAACAGACTACCGAACGCCCTCCTCGCCTGCTGATAGGATGGAGGGCTTAAAAGGAATTGAGGCATTATGGCTTACAGTACTTTTAACCAGACCAAAAATGACCAACTGAAAGAACCGATGTTCTTGGGTCAGTCGGTCAACGTTGCACGTTACGACCAACAAAAATACGAGATTTTTGAAAAACTGATCGAGAAGCAACTGTCGTTCTTCTGGCGTCCGGAAGAAGTTGACGTGTCCAGCGACCGCATCGACTACAACAAGTTGCCAGAGCATGAAAAGCACATCTTTATCTCGAACCTGAAGTATCAGACTCTGCTGGATTCTATCCAGGGCCGCAGCCCGAACGTCGCCTTACTGCCGTTGGTGTCTCTGCCAGAGCTGGAAACCTGGATCGAAACCTGGTCTTTCTCAGAAACCATCCATTCTCGTTCGTACACGCACATTATCCGTAATATCGTCAACAACCCGGGTGTTGTGTTTGATGACATCGTTGAAAACGAACACATCCTCAAGCGTGCAAAAGACATTGCGCACTACTACGATGATCTGATCAAACTGAGCAATGACTATCACCGTTACGGCGAAGGCCAGCATCAAATCAACGGTGAAACCGTATCTGTCAGTTTGTATGAACTGAAGAAAAAGCTTTACGTCTGTCTGATGTCGGTCAACGCACTGGAAGCGATCCGTTTCTACGTAAGTTTTGCCTGTTCTTTTGCGTTTGCGGAACGTGAGCTGATGGAAGGTAACGCGAAGATCATCAAGCTGATTGCTCGTGACGAAGCGCTACACCTGACTGGCACTCAACATATGATCAACCTGCTCCGTAATGGTCAGGATGACTTCTCATTCATTCAGATTGCTGAAGAGTGCAAACAAGAGTGTTTTGATCTGTTTAAGGAAGCTGCAGAGCAAGAGAAAGAATGGGCGGAATACCTGTTCAAAGACGGTTCAATGATCGGCCTGAACAAAGACATCCTGAGCCAGTACGTTGAATACATCACCAACGTGCGCATGCACGCTGTTGGTTTGCCTGCTGCTTACCCAGAAGCCACATCGAATCCGATTCCTTGGATCAACGCCTGGTTGTCGTCGGACAACGTTCAGGTAGCGCCTCAGGAAGCGGAAATCAGCTCTTACCTGGTTGGTCAGATTGACAACGAAGTAAACGCGGATGACTTCGAGGGCTTCGAGCTGTAATGGCCAATATAAAAATCAACAAAATCACTTCCGTTGAATCCAATCCGTCCAATACTCTGCTGGAAACAATGGAGCAAGCCGGATTGGAACCAGAATACAACTGCCGTGACGGGCATTGCGGAGCATGTCGTTGCAATCTGGTTTCTGGTGAAGTCGAATACGTTGGTTTTGCCATGGCGTACACGCAAGGTGATGAGATATTACCTTGTATCTGCCGAGCGAAGACAGACCTTGAGGTCGACAATGTCGTTTACCGACTCAAAGAAAAACGCGCCTGACGGCGCGTTTTTTTATGCTCTTTTTTCTGTTCAGAGGTCAAACATACTGGGCGGAGCTTCCCATCAGAATTTCATCTGCGATATCCATTGATACGGCCTTATGGGCAATCTCTCTTCCATCATCGTCAAACAGTGAAAGTTGGAAACCCTGATACGCGCTGTGCTCTTCCATCTGGGGAGTTTTGCGCCACAGCGACACAACATCAAAACTGTCGTTGCTGAATGTCTCACCCAGTACCACTTTCTGACTTGCGACTTTATACCAGACAATAATTTTTGACTGATGGAACATGATTGCCTCCTTGCGAATCACTAGCCGGAGCATTCAGTTTACAATCAATTTCCTATAACTAAAGGCTGAAATTTGACCCGATTAAGGGAGTCATTATTAAATCAATCGCTTAGGAGTTAGAAAGATTCCTTATATCAAATAATGTGAACTTGAGTGCCTGTAATAAGTTTTATATTCATCGGGTTATAAGCGGCGCCCCATCAGCCGCCGCGACCTGATTCAGTATTGCAGTTGCTCCGCTGGGACAAAAATGTCTTTGACCCGACCAACCGAGCTGTAGCTAACAAACATGGGCTTTTTCGCCAAATAGCGACGCAACATATCCAGTGCCACCGTACTGATCAATAAGCGCTGATTTTCGCGGTTATACTGCCGACTGAACCTCAGCACCTGTCCCCACTCTCCCTGAGGCGTCGCCAACGCCACAGAAAATTGATTATCTGTGACTTTACCGGTCACCAACGACAGCTCTGTCGAGCACTTCTGACGCGTTGCACCGGCGAGTGCCAGTGTCGCAGCCAACGGATCCTGCTCGTCATCGCCCACCGACACGGCGCCGCCGAGAATCCAGCCGTGACCACACCATTTTTCGGCCGCGGCTTCCGACTGCAACCAATTCGACAACCAGCCACCCGTTGACTGTTCGCTGGTCGAAAGCGATAGCTGAGCATCATCGAGCAAACTGGCAATATGCTGGATCATCGGCTCATCGATACTGACCACGTGAGTGTCAATTAACTGATTAATGATCTTCATGATCCCCAGTTTGTTACTGAGATCCCCTTTCGGTCCGAACAGCTTCACCTCAATAAACGGCAAATAAGAGCGATATCCAAGCATGTAGCCCGCCGGTAACTGGACCCGATCGAGTTTATCCGATAGCGCCGATTCCGATGTCCCAAATGTATAAAACCGACTGCATTCCAAACCAGCCTGCTGAGGGTAACGCTGTTTCAGATCGGGTAGGATCTGCTGCTCCACCATCATCTTAAACTCAGATGGGACACCAGGTGTGAAATAGAACAGACAGTCATTGATCAGCATCGAAAAGCCACAAGCAGTACCAATCGGGTTGTCGACTAAGGTAGCCTTCTCGGGCAGCATGGCTTGTTTGATGTTGCTCTCTGGCATCACCATCTTGCGCTGTGCGAAAAAATCCTCCAGACGCGCCTGCCACTCAGGAAACAGCTTCAGAGACTGCTCACCCGCTTTTGCTGCCGCCTCACTGCTCAAGTCATCACTGGTTGGTCCGAGTCCACCATTCACCACCACCACTTGGTTGTTGAAGCTCAGCATCATTAGTTCTTCTACCAGCGATGATAGCTCGTCCCCAACAGTCGCGCGTTTTGACAGAGGAAATCCCGCCTCAAAAAATTGTTCCGAAAGCCAGGCGGCGTTGGTGTCGACAATATCGCCGTGAAGCACCTCTTCACCTGTGCTCAGCATTGCAATTTTTAACATCTGTTCATTCCTCTGCGAATTCATTCGTTACGTCGCCTATCATCACACAATTTGCGCAAGAAAAAACCCGTTTTGTAACAAACATTTCACCTGTTGGTTGTTTATACTCGCAGGCACAGTTCGCGCTTCTTAATCCACTGCCGTTCTGTGCTCACGAACTCTCCCCCTCATAATAACAACCGCGATTACTTTTCTGTGCCCGCGCTAAAAGAAACCAGAAATTACGCTGCCGATAGAGTAAAAACTTGACTGAAATCAAGCTCCCAACACGGGTTGCTTCTACACTTAAGAACATAAGGACAATAAAACAGAGAGTTATGTTTTACTCAGTAGGAGGCTTAGTATGACCAGCACATTCATTGTCAATTTCGTCGGCAAAGCGACTCCAGCAACGATCAAAGAATTGGCTGCTATCACCCACGAAAATGGCGGTAAATGGTTGATCAGTAAAGTGAACTTTATTGAAGACCAAGTCGCTGCTGTGATTAAGGTTGAGCTGCCCACCTCAAACGAACAAGTGGTGAAACAAGCGTTTCAGTCCCATCCGGATCTGTTGGTGCAGATTGTGGATTCAGGCAGTCAGGCACACCGGGAAGACACCATCTACCACCTTCGTCTGGACTCCAATGATCGTGCCGGTATTGTGAATGACATTACCCACATTCTGGATAACCAGGGGGCTCACATTCTGGATATGGATTGCCAACGGGTCTTCATTGCTGGCGGTGGTGGTGTCAGCTCCAGCTTGTTTACCGCTAACGTCGCAATCCGGTTACCCGCCGAAGTACAGATCGAAGATGTCGCGAATGAACTCGAATCACTCAGTGAAGACATCAAAGTGATGGTGGAATCCTGATACCCGTCCCTGATATAAAAAGAGCAGCCAATGGCTGCTCTTTTTCTTACACCGCGATTCAACCGCTTACTTCACCGACCATTGCGACAGAGAACGTTTAAAATCGGCGTATTCAAACTCGTTCAGCTTCTGAATCTCACCCGTTGAGCGCTCACAATACACCGATGGCATACGCAGCCCGTTGAACCAATTCAGTTTCACCATGGTGTAACCGGCACTGTCAAGAATGTGCAGCTTCTGACCGATTGTCAGGGGCTGCTCAAAATTCGCAACACAGAACTGATCGCCAGCCAGACACGAACAAG
>Ga0213839_1002228_pt1 | contig 11089 bp, 13 predicted proteins | sample SWPATP21_FD_160075 | JGI IMG/M metagenome (GOLD analysis project Ga0213839, IMG submission 160075) | Coastal seawater microbial communities from Marineland, Florida, United States - SWPA TP2 #1 | ecosystem: Environmental > Aquatic > Marine > Coastal | place: USA: Florida | collected 2016-08-14 | reverse complement strand
GTTGTGGATTACTTGTGAAGTGAGTGGGGGTGAGTGAGTGAGTGGGTGAGTGAGTGGGGGAGTGGGAGTGGGAGTGAGAGTGAGAAGCCGCCGGTTACCAGTTTAGTTCCTGCCTCCTGCCCTCACACACAGTCAGGCTCACTCACAGTCTCACAGCGCGACTGTGGGAGCTCCGTGGCTGTGGGCTGTGGGTTGAGGGCTGTGGGCTGTGGGTGCGGATTGGCGGATCGGCGGCGGAAAATTTGAGAGAGGGATGATGTAAGTGTACAGTATTGTTTTTACTATTCTAGTGAGTGTAAGTGACTGAGTGTAAAATGTATAAATGGGCGGAGGCTTGGGTGCGTTAATCAGTTGGTGTGTCTGTGAGTGTGTCTGTGAGTGAGACAGTGAACGACAGTGAGCGACAGTGAACGACAGTGAACGACAGTGAACGACAGTGAACGACAGTGAACGACAGTGAACGACAGTGAGTGAGTGAGTGTCGACTTCCACAGACACTCACTCACTCACTGACAGTCGCTGACTTCACTCACTCACTCACTCACTCACTCACTCACTCACTCACTCACTGCCAAGTAAGTCAACGCTTTGTTGGCATTCCTTGATCACCAACGCTGCACTCACTCACTCACTCACTCACTCACTCACTCACTCACTCACTCACTGTCAGTCACAGTCACCGTCAGTCGTTGTTGGCAGTGCAGCGATCGATGTTCGTTCGTTCGTTCGTTCGTTCGTTCGTTCGTTCGTTCGTCGCTGGCGTTCACTGTCGTTCACTGCCATCCGTCCGTCCGTCCGTCCGTCCGTCCGTCCATCCGCGGTTGTTGGATACTGACTGACTGACTGACTGACTGTCTGTTGCTGTGCTGCAGTCAGTCAGTCAGTCAGTAACAAGCAGTCAGCGCCTCCAGCTCGCGCTCGCAGTTCGCAGTTCGCAGTTCACAGTTCACAGTTCACAGTTCGCAGTTCGTCGTCGTCTTGTTGTCTGTTGTCTGTTGTCTGCTTTTGTTTTGTTCTGACAACACGACAAAACGACGGTGTGGTGTGGTGTGGTGTGGTGTGGTGTGGTGTTGGTGGATGGACGGACGGACGTCGACTTCGTCATCTGCAAACGCCTGTTTCTGTGTCGGTCTGTCTGCCTAACTATCCGTCTTCGGTCTGTCTTGCTTTCCTCCCTCCTCCCGGCGCCGCAAGTTCGCTTACTTGCCTGGTGTCGGGTGTCGTTATTGGAACGCCACGATGCAAGGCGGCGGTCACGACAACGACGTTACGCGTGGGCGTGTGCGTGTGAGAACTTTCTGCAAGAGCACTCACTGCATGCATGCGCAAGAGCGATCAATTGGCCTTGTGTAGGTGCGTGTGGGTGCGCGGGACACTGTTCTCGCTGACCTCGAAGATAAAACAGACTGAAGAAGTGTCTGAAATTCGTTGCATTTTCTCTCACACATCTTCTATCCTTCACCCCGTACCACATCAACGACATGGCTGCGTACATCACCAAGCTCGCGAAGGCCGCCTTGGTCCTCGCCGCTTTCGCCGGATGCTCCCTTGCCCAGGACGAGGAGCTAACCCGCGACGAAGTCGTGGAGCGTATTGCGCGTGTTGAGGCTGCAATCGCCGAGCACCGCTCGAAAGGCGAAGACGACCACGTAGCTGGCGCGACAGGTGTGCTGGAGCAACTGCAGGAGGCCCTCCGTGAATTTGACGCCCAGAACGGCGGCGGCGGCGGCGGTGCACCTGGAGAAGAAGAAGATGTGTTCAGCATCCTGGATCAAGATCAGGATGGCCGCATCTCCCGCGAAGAGTTCGCCCAAGGTTTCGAGGAGGAGCCCGAAGGCCTCTGGGACCAAGAAGACAAGAACGGTGACGGATTCATCAGCTTTGATGAGTTCGGTGGACCCAAGGGTCAGCGCGGTGGCAACGGTGACGGTGGTGGTGACGGTAGGTTGTCCTGTCCTCGTTGTGCCGCACGTGAGCTCCATCCTTAACCGTTGTTTGTGCTCGTGTGTGCAGATGGCGTCGCCCCCACGGAAGTGTTCTACATGATGGACACTGACGGCGACAACCGCATCTCACGGGAGGAATTCGACACTCACTTCGAAAACCTCGGAGTGGAGCCCAACGACGCCCTCTTCAAGCGTGACGACCAGAACCAAAACGGTTTCATCGAGTTCGAAGAATTCGGCGGAAACAAGGCCGGCGGTCCCGGAAACTTGTTCGCCCAACTCGACACCAACAATGACCTTCGTTTGAGCAAAGAGGAGTTCACTGTTGAGTGGCACACGGTAAGCACTCGGTTTTGAAGTGTCGCGCGCTCATTGCTCCAGCACGCTGACATCCGCTCCCTACACATCCACTCGCAGGCTCCCGTTGAGCTTTTCGACAATGATGACAAGGATGGTGACGGCTTCGTGTCGTTTGAAGAATTTGGTGGACCCAAGGGACAAGGTATGTCGAAAACTAACGCCTCGCATGTTCATGCTGTCCTCTCACGTCCTCGGATTGCGTTTCCGTTGCCACTTCAACTGCTGTCAACTTCCTCTCCACTTCCGCTGTCTCTGCCACTTCCATTTGCACTTCCACTTCACTTCCACTTCCACTTCCACTCCGCGTCTACGTTCATGCGATCGCACCCACTCACCCTTCCTCTGGCAAGGTCCGCCACGAGGTAGCGGTGGTGGCCGTGCTCCTCCTCGCCGTCGTGGTATGCTGCACAGTCCTCATTGCAGTCGTCCCTCCCAACCACACTACCAACTCTTCTGGTGCAAATGTTCTAATCGTTGTTCTGTGCCTTGTGGTGGTGTTGTGCAGATGAGGGTGGCGCAGGAGCTGGTAACGGTGGTAACGGTGCCGGCGGTGAACAAAATATGTTCGCAATCCTTGATGCTGACCAAGACGGCCGCATTTCTCAGGAAGAGTTTAACGTAGAGTGGCACCAGCCTCCGGAAGGCCTGTGGGACCAAGAAGACCGCAACGGGGATGGTTTCATCTCTTACGATGAGTTCTCCGGCCCAAAAGGGCAGGATGGCCCACCGCCGTCCAATGAACCTGTCGGTGAAGACGAGGACATCTTCTCCGTCCTCGACCAGGACCAGGATGGCCGAATCAATCGTGAGGAGTTTGTTGCCGGTTTTGACGGCCCCGAAAACGAGCCCGAGGGACTTTGGGAACAGGAGGATGCCAACGGTGACGGCTTCATCTCGTGGGAGGAGTTCGGCGGACCCAAGGGCCCGGCCCCTAAGGAGCTGTAAGCGTCGTGGTTCCTGCGTGGTAGCAAATCCGAACCTTCGACGAGATGGACTATGAGCGACCATGAGTTGGTGTTTGGATTCAAATAATAGCTAAAATTGTCTCAAAGAGATGAACTTGGTTGCACACACCACCTGTTTGAATACACAACAAACATGCCTTGCCACTTTCCGCACAGGTCGGAGAAAAATTGTCACAATGCGAAATGCACGTGATAAAAAAACAACTTGTGGAAAAGTGGTTTTGAGTATCTATATCGCGAGTAAAAAAGTTAAATGGCAGTTGTCGTCACCTCGCGCCAGCTCGAGGATCCAGACACCAACATACATATATAAAGCAAATCATCGGTGTTGTCGGTGTTGAGATAGAAGTCGCCACGGTTAGCAGCCGTGCAAGCAGGCCGATCTCCGTCGTTCTGTGGTTGCATGCCAAGAGTTGTGCCACGAATGTCACCAGTCGTGCTAAGTGTTCCATTGCCATCAATCGCGAATATCTCAGTCGAGTCTCCGACTCCACGCAGAAAGTCAATGTCGTCGGCCCCAGACGCAAGCTCGTGCGTGAGTTTCAGCACAGCAGAATTCGAAAACGAGGTCGATGTGGCGCTGACCGTCAAAGGCGCAGTGGACGTCAAATCACTGGTTACGGATGCAAGTCCAGCAACCGTCAGTGCCTCTCCGGATGTGGCATTGAGTTGGCATCCTCCGTCGAGTACGGCGAAGCCTCCGTCAACCGTGGCACCCCCAGCGTCGACCACCAGTCCACCAGCAGATACTTCCAGCCCTCCAGCGTCGACTAACAAGCCACCAGTATGCACGGTGACGACTCCATCACCAGCGATCTCAAACACTGCTCCGTCGCTATTGGACACCTCAACTAACTTCACCGTATTCGTATTTTCTGTCGTCGACGCTGCAGTGAAGACGGAGCCTGTGTAGCCAGCCACTGTGCTGCTCACATCCAGCACCGTGTTGGTCGTTGATGCATCTTCGATAAGCGTGAGACTGCGCATTGCACCGTCACCACTGACATCCAGATCGGTGTCCACGCTGAGTTCGGTGAGAACTACCACACAACACAACAGTGATAAAGAATTACACTCAGAGTGTTCAAATTCGACAAATATGACATGCGATGCACAAACCAGTCAGGTACTCCACATTGATGTCAGAAGCTGTGACGAGTCCGTCTCCGCGAACTGAGAATTTAGAGTTGCTCAAGGAATCATACAAGTTTAGGAAATTGAAAGTTTCCGGTGAACCAGTGTTAGCGACTGTCACCGTGAGAGCATCCCCGCCGTAACTGGACGAGTTCGCTGTTACAGCTAGAACGTCTGCACTCGCATCCGTGAAAGCCACAGACGTCGCGGAATCGGACACGGTGAGACCCCCGTCGGTGATTGAGATACCGTCAACGGAGAGTGAAGGCACAGTGAAGCTATTGGCCACAACCACAGAGCCTTCTCCGTCTACGCTGAACACCTGCGTGCCATCACCATCTGTGGCCGTGATGAAATTAAAATCTGATCCACCGCTTTTGTACGACTTCAGTTCCAGCACATCACCGGTGTACGCCAGTGATTTCGACTCAAGCGTCAGTACTGGATCCGATGCACCAGACGCGATCACCTCGAGCAAAGACCCGCACGCAACTCCGGTGAACCCGTCAAAGCAATCACAAATTCCATCGGAAAAATCGCACACTCCAGAATTCCCGCAGTACGCATACTCGTAAATGTCGTCGTCAGGGTTCACCGTGGTCACATTGCATTGCCCAGGGTCCGCTCCATCGGTTTCAAGTCGTTCGACGTTGCAGAAGAAGTCGCTGTCGGTCACGTCCCCGTCGTGGTAGAATAGGTTGTTTTGCTTCGGCTGTGACGGGTATTCTTGCAGCTCAATCAGATACGTGGCTCCACCCCCGGCGCCGGCCGTGGTGGCGCAGGTTGCTAAGTTGATGTTGTCGAATTGATCGATGATGTCTGCATCGCAGTCAACGCCGTCCTGATTGCCGTCGAATGTCACTTTGTACTTGCCAAAATGAAGAGTGATTGTTCCGCTTAACGTGTCTGCGGGGTTGGCTGGCTGGATGTTAACTTCGATTTGACGATAGGTTTGATTGGTGGTTTTGTAGTCATCACCCTTGGGACACATTCTCAGAGAGCAGTCGTACCCTGTGTATCCGTCGTCGCAATAACACATTTGCAAAACGGACGCTTCCCAATTGGTGTAGGTGATCCCGGCATGAGCTTCCGCCAGGTCAGCGATCGATTTGCAGTAGCCATGTCCACTGCAGTCGCATGCGGTTCGCTGGCAGGCGTTGCCTTCGAATCCATCAAAACATTTGCACTCGCCGGTGGCACGGTTGCATGTACCAGCATTGGAGCACTCGGCGTCTGCGTGCGCCACGTTGTCGGCCGTGGCCTTGTCAAACCACGCAGTGCCATAAGGGCAAGTTCTCTGCGAGCAATCCGCTGAATAGTCCCAGTTCGTAAAGCAGGTACAAGTGCTATCACTCCCACAGGTGCCGTGTGACGAGCAAATGCGCTTTTCAGAGTCGGTAGGGCAAGTCGATATACTTGCGACGCGAACAGTTACGAAACATAAAAGAGTTGCCGTGATACAGACCCGGCGCAACAGGTCTATGACAGCCATTTTTGCTGGACAGCTCACTGCAGCCACTGGCACTGCTTACATATCGCCTAGTACTCTCCGGGAGCAAAGTTCGGAGCGCAAATGGAACTATTTAGTGATGTTGACAATGTGTTCGACCATAAAATAGTACCACGACGCCGTAACAAGAGGAGAGACCGGATCCGACACGTTCGCAGAGACTGCCCACCTCGTCGCGTTTCAGTTCGTCGTGCAGAAGATGCATGCACACTCCGTTCATTCATTCATCACACCCACAACCACACAACCACCACCACAGTTTCTCCACCACCACATGCAAGATTGATAATTCATTTGCAAAACCATACTCTCCACGTCACAATCAACCTTGGACAGACACACCACGCACGAACTAACAAACGAACTGCCTGACCGACCGACCACCCAGCAAACGAACAAAGCGACCATCCATCAACGACGGCGAAGAAGAAGAAACGCTTCGATGCTTTTCACGATCGATACGAACGAACGAACAAACGAACGAACGAACGATTCCAACGGAACCAAAGAAGACAGTCGCCTACTCACTCACCCACTCACAGCCCAGAGCTCGGAGCCCCCGCACGCACTGACATAAAACTTGTCACTTTCTGTCACTCTCCAACTTTTCGTCTTTTCCCAATTCATTCCGTCCCCACTTTCCTCGTTGATCTCTCACATCCAACAAAACCCAAACCCATTCGAAAGAACAAATTACACAACTATGCAACTTCCTGACAAGGTTCACCGACCACCACTCGCCTGACTGGCTGACTGATCGTGAACCCGGCGCCGCCAATTCTATACAGGCTCACTCACTTCCACTCTGACAACGACTTCCAAAACTCCAAAACTCAAAACTCAAAACTCAAAACTCCAAAACCGCCAAAACCGTCCACGCGCCTCACTCCCTCCCTCCCAGCCCCCTTCTTTCAGTCGTTGAACCACACAACGAGATGAAACCTGAAAACAGTTGATTATAGCCTGTATAACTCATCTGCTGTAGCTCTGTCGCAGGGAGAGGCGCACCGTGGGAGTGAGTGAGTGACTGTGAGTGAGTGAGTGAGTGACTGTGAGTGAGTGACTGTGACAGTGCAACGCTCGCTCGCTGGCTGGCTCACTCACTCACGCTGATGACTCACTCAGTTGGTGGTTGGCTGCTGACGCCAACCGTTCGTTCGTTCATTCGTTCGTTCGCTTCGTTCGTTCGTTCGTTCGTTCGTTTGTTTGTTTGTTTTCGGGCGTTCGTTCGTTCGTTCGTTCGTTTGTTTTCGTTTGTTTTCGGGCGTTCGTTCGTTTGTTTGTTTTCGTTTGATTGTCTTTCGTGCGGTCGTTCGTTTTGTTTTCGTTCGGTCGTTCGTTTGGTCGTTCGTTTGTTCCGTTCGTTCGGTCGTTTGTATTCGCTCCCTTTGTTTGTTTGGTTTGTCTGAGTTCGTTTGCTTCCTTCGTTCGTTTGAGTGCGGTCGTTTTGAGTGCGGTCGTTGCGCTTGAGTTCGTTTGCTTCGTTCGGTTTATTCGTTGATTTGAAGGTGACGCATACAGAGAATGAATACAAGGAACGAGAGACGGAACGCTAGTTCGGTATTCGCCTTGTTAGATGTGTGTCATTCCTGGAGGGACGTATGGAATCTTTGCGCTCACTTCGTTGATTCGTATGTTCATTCACTTTTTCGGTCGTTCCCATGTTCTCGGTTGTTTTTTTGAGTAACTTTGCGAGGAAAGAGGCTGATTCTCTCACAAAAAAACTATTCAGTTGGTTACCCACTTACTAGCGCTTTCTTCACTGGGTGTCTATGAGCAGGGTTCAATCGTGAACCGTTCGATTGTACCTGACCAAAGTCAGGTCGGGTCAGGTAGCCTCCGGCGTGCTCTTCGTTCACAATGCCGACAGCGTTGCCGGCCCGCGACACCGGGGACCGTGGCGTGGCTTTTATGAAGTCACAGTCGAGCGCTTCACTGAATCCCCGGAGCTCGTCACGCCCGAGTAGTGCCTTGTCCCGAGGCAGCAGTGCAGCCTCCCTGTTTCGTGGCGCAAGTCAATCGTCCTTGCGGCGTTCTGAAAGTGGACTCAGCATTTTGTTAGGCGAGCTCGCTGAAAAGCAAAAGCAAAAAGAAGCGTCATCACAATCTCCGTCTCATTCTGCGGCCCAAAGCAATGCAAACACCGGCGCGTCGGGTTCTACTCCTGTCGATGTGCAAAAGGAAGAACGTGTTGTCATGACTAACTATGGTGCAGACGACGTCCCTCTGCATCGCCGCGCCATTCTGCAGAAAATTCCACGCGAGTGGGTCAAGTGCATCGCGAGCTACACCGCTCTGGAAAAGCGGCTGAACTGGCTGATGCTTGTTCATGCATTGTGGTCCAACGAGAAGGAGTTCAAATTGAAGATCAATATTCCTGACACAATTTTGTTCCACAATGGACGTATTCTGTGCTGGTTATTCACGTCACCGCGCACAGGATATCTCCTGCGCCGCAACAGTGAAAGTCTGTTCATGAACAAAATAGCAAAACACATGTTAGCCCCGTGCCGCAACGCCCACCCGACGAATCACGCTGCCATGTACTGGATGGATCGGGGGGACGTGTTAGTAAAGTACCCATCCAAGCATCAGCTCCAGCAATACATGAACTTGAGGGACAAAGTTGACCTGGTGTCGATGGTGTCTCTCCAGAAGTCCCTGAAATTCGAGGACACGTGCGTCTCCCCACTCGATGATCTCGTGTCCATGAGTGTCCTGTAACGTGGCTGACTTCTTGCTGCACTGTGTCGCGTGGACAGGTATATCACATGTTACACAGCGAGGTTAGTGCACTTCCGCGACGATGTCGAAGACTACCGCACTGCGACCTATTCGTTTAAGATCCATCAAGGCCGGCGGATATTCCTGCAAGTGAGGGAGCTGTCGCAGAAATTGGGAAGTATGCTGAGGACCGTGGTCGGCACGCTGCAGGTCAGTGTTTTGCACCCATCGCTATTTTGGCGTGACATGGTGTTGACTCATGCTTTGCCAATGTAGCACAATATTAAATGCCGCTTCTTGTACCTCGAAGCCGTATTTTCTGTGGATGAGTTTGGCGAAATTTACTTGACTCAGCTGGTAAGAAACACTTGGGTGCCGACACCAAGCGCAGCACCATCATCTCACCCTCGATGCGATGTATGTATTTTTGTCAGGCGCAGTCTTTAACTCGATGGCGGCTCAAACAATTTCAGAAAGATCAGGAGACCCTGAACCCCAAAGCTGCGACTGGTGGTCATCATGGGGATGTCATTCGCGGAATGCAAACTCAGCAAGTGAAGGTATGTGCGTGTTTTTAGTGCACCTGGCTCATAGATGGCTTCCGAATACTGAAATGTTTATTGTTGTGAACTCACACGGTGATCAGTTTGCCAGACACAAGAAGAAAAAGAAGAAGTCGGTGGCCAGGTCCATGGGAAGTCTGATGCCACGCGGTGCCAAAGCATTGAAGTCAGAGTCTGATGACTTGGCCATGAAACGTTGGATCAGGTTTGTTGTTTGTTGTCCCAAGATGCGTTTCCTGGCACTGTTTGACTGTTTTGGTGGTGTGTGGTTTGTCGGGAAGATATCTGCAAAAAAATCAAGGCTTGCACTCTGAAAGTCATCGCACATTGCTCGGCTTTAAGAGCACGACCTCGTTTGCGTCCACGACAGGTCGGCATCTTCCAGACGTTAAGAAGCCAGCGCAGAATCAACTTCGAAATTCTGCCAATGGGAGTAGTCTAATGCTCGGAGGGCATTTGATGCCTGTCGAAGGCTCACGAGGGGCCTCTAAGAAAGGAGAGCGGAAGGACGACGAAGAAAAGGAAGAAAAGCACCTTTTGAAACAGGTTTGTGCATTCATTTTCTTTGCGCACCATGATGGGTCCCTGACTAACTGCGTTTGTTTAGGAAAAACAAACAAGTGCCATTCAACGGCTACACTCTTCGAAACTGGTCCAGCGATTTCGGGAACGCTTGCAGACTGATAATACTTCCGGGCAGGGGCAACCACGGAGCAACATGCCTAGCGCGTCTGGGTCAAACTTTGGACCCAATGCCATGATGAGCACCTCCATCCGAGGCAATCTCTCGAAGAGCCCAAATCGTGCAAGCAATATTGGATCTATGGGAGGGGTTAGGGCAGCAGGAATCGCCGCGGCGGCAGCTGCAGACAACCGAAAGCGTGATTTCATGATGATTGTGGAATGGGGTAGCATGCGAGGAGGATCTGGAGGCGGCGGATCAAGACGCCGAACCTCCGTTACGGTACGCCGTTCATCAGAATTGCATTCTGTGATGATTGCTACCTGCATAACCTCTCACTTACTGCATTGCCTTCAGTCTCCGTGCTCCACGGACGGACTTTCTCAAGGAGTGAAAGACGTTTCAGCTCGCGGGTACGATGGCTCGTACTCTTTACTCTTGTAAAGTTCATCATCTGTTTGGAGTTTCATCGATTTCGCTTCGTTTGCGTAGCTGCCCAGGATTGTTCTGTAATTCGGCGAGGATAAGTGATGACTCAGGGCAGCGCACCAATGAACGTCACATGCTACCCCTGCGTGTCATTATTGGTTCGTTGACGCCTCTGTGAAATGGTGCCGCACAATCTGAAACGACATGATTGTGGTGCTGTTGTTGTCATTTATACAGCTGTTCTCCTCGAGGAATCTTTCTATACTGGCATCCGACTCAATGAACAGGTAAAAATATCGAGTTGCGAACCTATTGTGACTGAGTCATTGTGTTTTATTGTCTTACCGTTGTTGGTTTGTTGCAGACAACTATGTGGGAATGTATTGTTGACTATCAGCATCATCGTTGCTTACAAGAGAATCTCAAGCCACACACGGACGGCGGAGCTATGTATACAAATGACTCATCCTCTGCAGGTATGGTTTCTTTCACCCTATACGTAGCTTTGTCACCCACCCATCGCAACTTTCTGGCTTATGGTACAGGACGCCGCGGCAGTGGTGGAAAAGTAGTCTCACCTCCTCAAACTTCTTCGCCATTTAAAGCAAAAGCTAATGATAGAAAAGTGAGTAGAGTCACAAATGTGTGAGACAAGGATGTAGCTTCACTTTGCCGTGGCGTGGTTTGCACAGGCATATGACATTCTGACCGCACTTGTTAAACATATTGGTGGAGGAGCGGTACTTTTCTACCGTTGTGAATTGTTTCTGGAGGGT
>Ga0213839_1002227_pt1 | contig 11102 bp, 9 predicted proteins | sample SWPATP21_FD_160075 | JGI IMG/M metagenome (GOLD analysis project Ga0213839, IMG submission 160075) | Coastal seawater microbial communities from Marineland, Florida, United States - SWPA TP2 #1 | ecosystem: Environmental > Aquatic > Marine > Coastal | place: USA: Florida | collected 2016-08-14 | reverse complement strand
GCCAGGGAGGCGCGCGTGGCGGCCGCCTGCCGCCAGAACGACACGTCCTCGAAGGTGGCGTCGAGGGCCTCCACGCGCTCCCAGGCCCGGGCGGTGGCGGCGAAGTCGTCGGCCACCCAGTGGGCCCAGCCGAGCTCCCAGTGGGCGCGGAGGTTGTCGGGGTCGGCCTCCACGGCCTGGGTGAGCAGCGAGCGAGCCGCCACCGTGTCGCCTTTCTTGAGCGCGGCGACGCCGTCCTCGAGCGGACCCGCCAGCGCTGCCGCGATGCACCAAATCCCCACCATGACCGCCTCCGCGACCAGTCTATCCATGCTGAGGTGCGGAGGGCCTCATCTGTCCCTGCGAGCCTGCTCCACGGGCTTTCACGAAAAATGTGATCATTTTCCTTGCGCGATTGAGATCTGCAACCTAATCTATGAGCACTGCAAAGCGCAGACGGAGCCAGCCCTCGATGTTCACCAACCCCGCCACCACGAACACGCGCCAAGCGATCCCCGGGATCGTGCCGGCCACGTGCGTCGCGATGCGCAAAGGCGGTGATCGGCACGAAAGGGCCCAGGCCGGAGGCTTCACGTAGGCAGACATGCTCTGACTACCCAGAAAGCCCCGGCCTCCGATTGGACGCCGGGGCTTTTTGCATTCTCCAGCCCCATCCGGTGGGAACGAGGACTCCTCGAATTCACCGCACAGACAGACGGCCCCCCGGGGCAACCGAGAGGCCGTCTGCATTTGTTCTCTGACATCGTGAAGACGAATGGTCTGACGACCCCGACACGCTGCATCGAACGGTGTAGCAACCCGATCATAGCGCGTCGGTGGTCACCTTGCACTCGGCAAACAGGTCTTTTCCTGGCCGAGTGCACCATCTCTGACGAGAGGGCGGCTGGAGCGCGTTCGTGCGCTCGCGGTCCGGCTCGTCGACACGCTGTGGGCGAAGCTCAAGTGGTCGGAGCACCAGGTCGTGACCCTGGGAACTAGCGGGTTCGAGTCCCGTCGCTCACCCCATCTACGCGGCCGAGGTCGAAGTCGGACGAGACACTGGCCTGTCACGCCAGAGGAAGCGGGTTCGAGTCCCGTCGGTCGCGCTTGTTTGCGGGATGCACGCATCTGTGGAGAGGCACCGGACTCTTAATCCGGAAATGCAGGGTTCGAACCCCTGGCATCCCACTTGTCAGAGCCCGGCACGGGCCTGGTCGAAACCAACCACTGAAGGGAGGTCTGTCTACGACGATCCAGCACAGAAGGAGGCCAACATGTGGCACACCATGAACCTGCGGAAGCTCAACTCCGCGACCAAGTACCCGAGCATCCAGACCTACCACGCGCTGGGACGAAAGGGCCGGCTCACCGAAGAGGTCCAGGTGGGCTTCGCCAGCGAGACGGTGCACGTGTCCGAGAAGGTCGACGGCACGAACACCCGCATCATCGTGGCGCCCGACGGCCGCTTCATCGTGGGCAGCCGCAACGATCTGCTCTGGCACAGCACCGACCTGCTCTTCAACCCGGCCCAGAGCATCGTCGAGGTGCTGCGGCCGAGGGTCGACGGGTGGCTCGCTCGCGGCACGATGGTCCCGCGAGAAGGGGCGCTGCGGGTCTTCTACGGCGAGTCCTACGGAGGTAGGATCACCGGCGCGTCGAAGAACTACAGCCGAGCAGGGGCCACCGACTTCCGGTTGTTCGACGTGATGGAGCTCCCCGAGGACGCGCTCCGGACCGTGCTCAGCTGGAACGTCGAGGAGATCGCCGCCTGGCGCGAGGGGGGCGGACAGCCGTTCTGGGACTCCCGTTCCCTGGAGTCCCTGGGACTGCCGCTGACCCCCCAGCTGGCCATCGACGGCGGCGTTCCCATGGGGCACCAGGCGGTGCTCGACTGGATGACGGCGCTGCTCCCCCAGTCCCTGTGCACCCTCGACGACACAGGGCTGGGCGGGCCCGAGGGTCTCATCGTCCGCAACCGTGACAGGAGCCGGATCGCCAAGATCCGCTTCCAGGACTACCGCCGGACGCTGAACATCCGGCATCCGTAGACTCGCATCCGAGGAGGTTGGATGCAACCAATCTCGAAACCGAAGTTCACCGCAGCAGATGCCCCGCTGGCTCGGTGGTGAGCGCTGGCCTTTTAAGCCATGAGGTACGAGTTCGACTCTTGTGCGGGGCACCACACCGAGGGCAGGGCGCGGGGTGTGCCGCCTGGTTTGGAACCAGGACATCGCTGGGTTCGACTCCCAGGCCTTCGATCCCTTCGGGTTCGTAGCTCAATGGCAGAGCAGCCGGCTGTTAACCGGTCGATCAGAGTTCGATTCTCTGCGTTCCCGCCACTTGTGCACGTCACGTGGCCGGTTGCCCGGATGCGCCTGATAAGCGCGTCGTGTTGGGTTCGACTCCCAAGGCGTGTACCACTGATGGGGTGTAGCCAAGCTGGTAAGGCACCAGGTTCTGACCCTGGTCATCGTAGGTTCGAGTCCTACCACCCCAATGTTCGTCGTCCTCTGTGGGGGATGGGGCTGGGATCCCCGACGGGGCTTTGACCTCCGTGCCAGCCAGGTTCGATTCCTGGGCCCCCAACCACTCGCAGTAGGCCCGGATGGAGAGGGGGCCGGTTCATACCCGGCTTGCAGGAGGTTCGATTCCTCCTACTGCGATCGATCCTTGCGGGGTGAGAGCGCGAGGTGTGCGGCTCGTCTGGGAGGCGAGCAATGGCTGGTTCGACTCCAGCGACCCCGACTCTGCGGACAAAGGTCATGTGGAAGACCGCCTGGTTGCCATCCAGGAGGGTGCGGGTTCGACTCCCGCTGTCCGCACCAATGCGCCGGTGCCGTAGGACGGACATGCCCTTCGTAAGGGCGTTCTCATGGGTTCGAGTCCCATCTCCGGCTCTGCTGTGTAGGCCCAGGTGGCGGGGCACATGCTTGGTAAGCGTGCGATGGCCGGTTCGACTCCGGCACACAGCTCTCGTGCCCCGCGTAGGCACACGGCCCCGTCTTGTACACGGGCAGGATCGCTTCGATGCGATGCGGGGCCTCGTCGATGCACTCATGGCGTAGCGGTAGCGTCTCTGGTTTCCACCCAGAAGGCCCGGGTTCGAGTCCCGGTGAGTGCTCCATCCACGCCCGGGAAGTCTCTTTCCTCTCCATCGAGATGGGGTCCCATGTTCCAAGGGGGCGACTGAGCCTTGCAAGCTCGGTGCGGTCGGTTCGATTCCGACGGGCTCCACCATCTCCTCGCGCGACCCCGTGCCGCGCATCCTGCTCGAGAGTCCGAACGGTGAGGGGCCCCTTTCACACGGGGGTAGTCCTGGGTTCGAATCCCAGCTCGAGCATCTTCTGCTGTCGAATGCAAAGCGGTCGAGCAGGGCGCCTTTCAAGCGTCGCCTATGGGGTTCGAGTCCCCACGACAGCACCACCCACGAGCTCGCCGAAGGACCGGGGCCAGGCCTTCTAAGCCAGGGGGTGTGGGTTCGAGTCCCACCGAGCTCTCCACACCAGACCGTTCGCTTCGCGGTGTCGTCCTGTCCCGACGGGAGCCCGTCATGTCGTCCGTGCTCGTGCTCAACATCGACTACACCCCCCTCGAGGTCATCTCGTGGCGCGACGCCATCGAGAAGCTCCTCATGGGCAAGGTGGAGGTGGTGGAGCGGTATGCCGATCGGGTCGTGCGCTCCCCGTCCATCGAGGTCGTGCTGCCGGCCGTCGTGCGCCTGGTCACCGGCTACGCCCGCCGAAAGGTCAGGCTGTCGCGCAAGCACGTCATCGAGCGCGATGCCTACACCTGCCAGTACTGCGGCCTGCGCCCTCGGCGTGCTTGCGGGTCACCGCGCCTCGAGGTGCTCACCATCGACCACGTCGTGCCCCGTGCTCAGGCTCGGGCCGGTTGGGTCACGGTGCCCTGGTCGGGGGAGCGTGTGCGCGTCACCTCGTGGGAGAACGTGCTCACCGCCTGCGAGGACTGCAACACCACCAAGGCCGATCGAACCCCGTCCCAGGCGGGCCTCAGGATGCGGAAGCGGCCACGGGCGCCGTCGCCGGTCGACATCGCCCGCATGAGCATCCTCCGGTACGACATCCCCGACGAGTGGAAGGACTACCTCCCGCAGGACTCGCCGTGGAGAGCCTACTGGGAGAGCGAGCTCGAAGACTGAGCGCGCGCGGGCAGAGGCACAGGCGAGCCGACGCGCCACGCTGCCGCGTCATGGGCCTGCCATGTGGCTTGTCCTCCCTACCGCCCTCGCCGGCTACGCCTTCGAGGGCGACCTCGATCTCACCGACGAGACCGCCACCCGCGACCTCGTCGCGGCCCACGGCGGCTCCATCGTGGGCGGCTCGTTCGGTCCGGCCGGGTGGACCACGACCGCGCACCGACCTCCTCAGCATCCCGGTCCCCAGCGACACCGAGCCCGCGGAAGGCGAGCTGTATGTTGTGGTCGAGGGCTACGAGTCGGGCCTGCCCTCCGGCGCGTTCAGCGGAACACGGCGTCCAGCCTGCTGTTGGCGATGGTGAACTCGGCCCGGGTCTCGCCGCCAGCGGTGCGCCCGGTGCAGTCGGTGCTGTCGACCTTCCAGGCGACCACGGCCACGGTGGCCGAGTCGGCCGGCTCCATCGACCAGCTCCCGCTCTCCACACACTCCATCCGCTCGTCTTCGATCTCGACGTAGCCGTTGCCGGTCCAGGTGTCGTCGTCGGCGAAGCGCATCTGCGTGTAGACGAAGGGGCCCCGCCGGGCCGGCGTGAAGTTGGTGATCTTCAGCGCGACCAGCGCTGCCGCGAAAGCCTTGGACTTCGCGTCGGCGGGTCGGACGTACTTGCCGCGGGACGGGCCCGCCATGACGAGGCCTGGAACGGCGAGCAGCATCACGAAGGAGAGCAGGGACTTGCGCATCGGGCCTCCGGACTCGAGGCAGGAGTGTAGCCCGATGGCCGGTTCCGTCAGGCCCCCGAGCCGCCGGAGCCACCGAAGCCGAAGCCGCCGAAGCCGCTGCCGCCACTGCCGCCGTACCCGCCGTAGCCACCGTTGTTCCCGTACGAACCGTTGTTTCCGTACGAGCCGTTGTTCCCGTACGAGCCGTAGCCGGAGCCGCCGTAGCCACCGTACGAACCGTTGTTCCCGTACGACCCGTTGTTTCCGTACGAACCGTTGTTCCCGTACGAACCGTTGTTCCCGTACGAACCGTTGTTCCCGTACGAACCGTTGTTCCCGTACGAACCGTTGTTCCCGTACGAACCGTTGTTGCCGTAGCTGCCGTTGCCCGATCCCGAGAAGGTCGTGTTGCCGTAGCTGGTGCCGTAGTAGCCGCTGCCCGACCAGCTGGCGTTGCGATCGTCGGCGTCGTCGCGGTCGTCGTCGTCCTCCGTCTCGTCGGTCCCGCTGGTGGTCGACACCGAGAACGCCGACATTCCACACCCCGAGACCAAGAACGTGATGAGCAGCCAGCGCATGGACGACCTCCTGCGATGAACCCAAGCAAGGAGTGTTCCAGCCCGACAACACAGGTTCGTCCATGGCCACGGCAACGCCGCGATCTTTTTGCCTCATCCATTCGTCGCGGCAGCGCCCCACCACGGCACAGCCCTGGTTAGACCGCAGCAATGCAATCCCGACCCCCTGTCCCCACCGAACCCATCGGGAGGTTCCGGCTCGTCGCCGAGATCGGCCGAGGCGGGATGGGGGTGGTCTATCGGGCGATCGACACCGCCAGTGGCACCGAGGTGGCGCTGAAGGTGCTGCTCTCGGGCCAGCACGGAAACCAGGAGTCGATCGCTCGCTTCCTGCGCGAGGCCGAGGCCGCCGCTGCCCTCGCCCATCCCCACCTGGTGCCGGTTCGTGAACAGGGCTGGGACGGCACGAAGCCCTTCCTCGTGATGGACCTCATCGAGGGCCCGAGCCTCGAAGACGTGCTGCTCGACGGACCGATCGACCCGCGCCGCGCGGCCGCCCTGGCCTCGGGGCTCGCGCGCGGCCTGCACTGCGCCCACCGCAGCGGGCTGGTCCATCGCGACGTGAAGCCCGGGAACGTGCTGCTGCAAGGAGAGCAAGCGCGCCTCACCGACTTCGGGCTCGCCATCGAGAGCGACGCCGAGCGCCTCACCCGCACCGGCCAGGTGCTCGGCACGCCCACCTACATGGCGCCGGAGCAGGCGACGTCCCAGCGCGACGTGCCCGGCGAACTGTCGGACCAGTACAGCCTCGGCGCGGTGCTCTACGAGATGCTCACCGGCAGTCCCCCGTACGAGGGCGGCACCGCCGCGCAGGTGTTGGTCACCCTCGTGGGGCAGCCGCCGCGTCCCCTGCGATCCCTCGCCCCGGCCATCCCCCTGGATCTGGTCACCGTGGTCGAGACCGCCATGGCGCGCGACCCGGAGCATCGCTACCCCGACTGCGCCGCCCTCGCCGACGACCTCGACCGGTTCCTCCGCGGACAGCACGTCGTCGCCAAGCCCCGTCCGCTGTGGGAGCGGGGGCTCGAGCACATCGTTCGCCACCGCGTCGCGTGGACCGCGGTCATCCTCTCGGCGGGGGTGCTGCTCGGCGGTGGCCTCGGCTACGCCGTCGTCACCGACGTGCGGTCCAGCCGCGTCGAGGCGGCTCGGCAAGCCGAGGCCGACGCGAGCTACCACGGGCTCCGGAGCCAACTCCCGTCTCTGCCCAGGGCCGAGCGCCACGAGCGACTGGCGGCGTGGCTGGCGGTCGACGCCCATCGAGGAACCCGCGCTGCCTCCCTCGCCCGTCTCGACGAAGCCGACCGAATGCTCGACGAGCGCGCTCCGGCGGCCGCCAGCTGGTACGGCGAGGCCTTCGCCGCGGCCAGCGACCCCGAGCTGCAGCATCGCGCCTTGCTCGGGGTGGTCGACGCCTTCGAGTGGTCGTGGCGCTTCGACGACCTCGCGGTGGTGACCGAGCTCCTCCACGACACCGTGCCCGCGGCCGAACGGGCCACCGCGGCCGCACGTCTGGCAGCAGCCCGCGGCGATCTCGCCGCTGCCTCGGGCTTGCTGACCGACACCCATCCTGCCGCCGGCGGGCTGCTCTCGGCCCTGGCGAGCGCGCGGCCGAGCGTGCCGGTGCCTGTCGGGGCACGGGCGGTCGACTGGGACGCCGACCCCTCCGATGGGCTCGAGATCGGCGGGCTCGTCGACGGCAGGCTGCGCGTCGTGCGCCTGTCGCGAGGCGGCCCCGTGGTCGACCGGATCGTCGAGGTGCCTCCCGGCCTCGGGAGCGCGCAGCTCCTCGCCACCCGCCCCCCCACCGTCCTCGCTCACCGCGAAGGGGAAGGGCACGGCGAGCTCCTGCTCCTCGACGACGACGGCCACCCGCTGCTCACCACCGTCGACGCAGCCCCCCTCGACGCCGTGGCCACCGACCTCGACGGCGACGGCGTGAGGGAGATCTACGCAGGCATCGGGCCCTACGCGCGCCACCTGCTGCGAATCCTCCCCGACGACGCTGGCTGGCGAGCCGCGGAAGGGCCCCAGCAGCTCGTCGACATCGCCTCCGACGTCACGGCCGTGATGCCGCGACACCCTGCCGACGCTCCGCCGGAGCTGTGGGTCGCCAGTGGGGCCTGGCGGGCCTACGACCTGCGCACGTTCCGAGCCGACGCCACCGGCGAGCTGGTGCAGACCCGTCGACACAAGCACGGGTACGTGTCCCAGATCGTGGCCGTCGACGACCGCATCGCGCTCGTCGACAGCGACCTCTACCCGAGCCGGGTGGGCTTCGAGGAGGGGCGAGAGTATGGGGAGGAGCGAGGCATCTGGCTGCTCGACCCCCTGCACGACACACGGCAGCACCTACGCGTCCCCGGGCCTCCCCGCGCCGAGCTCGGTCCACTCCAGGTAGGAGACTTCGACGGCGACGGCGACACCGACCTCGCCCTGGGACTCCGCTCGGCCAACGACCGGGTGATGGCCCTGTGGGCACGGGACGGCGAGGGCTACGACGGGCCCTGGCTCGTGCGCGGGCTGCTCCCGGCAGCGACGGCACAGCTCGACGACGACCCCGCCGACGAGCTGGTCGTCCAGCGTGACGATGCGGGCGAGAGCTGGGTGCTCGGCGACGGCGACGCGGCCTTGCCCATCGTCGAGCGCCGCGAGGCCCGCACGAGACATCCCCTGCCGAGCGGCGTCCGGCCCACCCACGCGGCCCGGTGGTCGCGTGCGGAGAGCCTGGCCGCCATGGGGCTGAGCGCCGAGGCGGCCGAGCTGTTGGCCGAGGTGGCCGCGTCCCTCCCCGAAGCAGCGATCGAGGTCCGATCGGCGGCACTGGCGCGCGCAGGCCAGCTGCAGCGCAGCGCGGGCGATCCGGTGCGGGCTGCGGCATTGCTCGAAGAGGCCGCCGGCGGCGACGCCAGTCATCGTGCGGAGGCACAGCAGGCGGCCCTCGACGCCCACCTGCTCCCCGCGGCCATCGCGCTCGGTGCCGCGCCGCCCAGCTGGGCCGCCGACGACCGCCCGGTGAACCTGCTCGCCGAAGACATGCTCCAGATCGTCGATCCGCTGGGGATTCGGCGCAGAGACACCGGCACCCGGGTCACCGCGGTCTCGGGCGGCCCCCCCATCGCGACGCAGCGGCTCGCGTGGGCTGGTCACCACCTCTCGCTCACCCTCGACATGACGGTCGACCACGTGGAGTGGGGTGCGGGCATCGAGGTGCGCCTCACCCCCGTCGAGGGCGATCCAGTGTCGGTCGGCGTGCGGGGCTGGGGAGGCGGCAACCACCTCGAGCGCGAGCTCGGCTGCCTGCATCCCGTCGGCCCTCACCCCCACCACGCCGTGAAGGGCGCGTCGGTGGAAGAGGCGTGGCAGCTCCGGCTCGACTGGCGCGAAGGTCAGCTGTTCTGCGCCGTCGAAGGGGCCGACGGCAGCAGCACCACCAGCGTGCAGCCGTGGCTTCTCTCGCCCGGCGACCTGCTCGTGGAGGTGCGACCAGCCCAGCACGCAGGGGTCGACGCGTTCACCGTGGCCAGCGCCACCGTCCACCGGCTGCTCCTCGAGGGCACCGGCATGGCCCCTCTCCCGCCGACGGCCACCGCCGACGACGCCCGCACGGCGTTGTGGCGCGCAGCCGAGACCGGCGACGCAGAGCCCGCGGCGCTGGCCCGCCTCGCGCGGCAGCATCCCGCAGAGCTCCCCCGGCTGATCCGTCTGCGCACGCCGACGTTCACCCCCGCGCTCGTGCAGGCGATCGGACGCGACGCGCTGCTGCCCTTCGCACGCGCCTTCGACACCGCCTACCACAATCACCCCGACGACCCCGCCCCTCTCCGCGCCCATACCGCTGCGGCGGGGAGCGTGCTCGACCTCGATCTCAGCGGCGCATCGTTCGCCGAGCGGGTGGCCGCGGCACGGATCCGGGCCCGGCGTGGGGCCGCCTGGCGGCGGATGGGCGAGCCCGACGCAGCCCAGGTCGATCTCCGCGACGCGGCCGGTGAGGCGGGCGAGCTGGCCGCCGAGCGCGACGACCCACAGGTCCACGCGCTGGGCTTCCTCGTGCATGCGGAGCTCGCGTCGCTGGCGGCGGAGGCCGGCGCCGAGCGGGTGGCCCGCGCCGAGGTGGCCCGTGCCGTCGACTGGCACACCTCACCCGACATCGCCCGCGACGTGCTCGCCTCCCGACCCGAGCTGCAGCCCCTGGTGGCTCCGTGACCAACCTGATCGTCACCACCTCGTCGCGCCCCACCGAGGCGCAGCAGCAGCGAGCCGCACAGGTCGCGGCACGCTGCGGGGCCCCCCACGTGCCGCGACGACACGCGCTGCAGCGCCACCTCGCCGAGGCCGAAGCCTCGGCGGCCTACGTGGTGGGACGTCATCGCGAGCAGCTCAGCGACGGAGAGAGCTCGCTGTTCGTCCATGCCGGGCTGCTCGCCGCTCGCCTCACCCGGGGCACCGACCATCCGCTGGTGCAGGCCATGACCGACGGGCGCCCGGTGCGGCGGCTGATCGACGGCACCCTGGGCCTCGCCATCGACGCGCTGCACCTCGCCGAGGCCACCGGCGCCGAGGTGCTCGCCGTCGAGTACGCGCCGGCCATCCGCTCGCTCTGCGAGGAGGGCCTGCCCCGCCTGGCCGCCGACTGGCCGGCCGCGAACCGCATCCGCCTGTGGGGCGGTCGCACCGAGCGGGTGCTCGGGATGCTCCCCGACGACCACGCCGACGCCGTCTTCCTCGCGCCCATGTTCGACGAGCCCGCCGCCGCCGCCCCGGGATGGCACCTCCTCCGCCCCTTCGCCCTGCACGATCCGCTCGACGCCGCCACGGTAGAGCAGGCGCTGCGGGTGGCGCCGAGGCTGGTGGTGAAGCTGTCGCCGGCCGACGAGGTGCCCGGGCTGCTGCGCGGGGCGCGGATGGTGCGCTCGAAGGCGCTCCGCTACGCCGTGGTGGAGCGCTGACCACCACCGCGGGCCGGTGGAATCAGCGCGCGCGCCCCAGGTCGACCACCCACGCGCCGTGGGGAATGGCGGCATCGACCGCGGGGAACCAGGCCTCGCAGCGGTCGAGCACCGGCCCGTCGCCCGTGACCACCACCCCGTCGAAGCCGGCGAGGAGACGGTCGGGACTGTTCACCACCTGCACGTTGCGGGCCCCGCTGCGGCGCAGCACTTGCGCCAGGCGGCCGCTGTTCGCCACCGGCTGGTCGAGGAGCCACACCACCTCGCTGGCCCCCGCAAGCGCGCCACGGAGCGCCATGATCGCATCGCCCGTCCGGCCGTGGCGACGCCACGCACCGTGCAAGCCGGCGAGGTCGCGCAGCACACCGTCGCGCCCGCGGAACACCGCCGACCCGTCGAAGGCCTGCTCCACGGTGATGAGGGCGTTGAAGCCGTCGACCGCCACCCGGCAGCCGTTCACGTCGCGACGACGTCGTACCCAGCGGGACTCCCGCGCTTCGTCGGAGCAAGACCCGCGCTGCACCGCCTTCCGCTGCCGCTCGACGAGCTGGTAGCGGTCGCCCACCAGCGTGAGCGCGGCCCGCTCGCTGTAGCCGTGGGTCAGCAGCCACGACAGATCGTGCACGGCATCGCGCACCCGCGGCAGCTGGTCGCGGCCGAACAGCACGTCGTCGGAGGGGTTCGGTGCCATGAACGCACCCTACACCACCCCGGGGCCGA
>Ga0213839_1002226_pt1 | contig 11102 bp, 9 predicted proteins | sample SWPATP21_FD_160075 | JGI IMG/M metagenome (GOLD analysis project Ga0213839, IMG submission 160075) | Coastal seawater microbial communities from Marineland, Florida, United States - SWPA TP2 #1 | ecosystem: Environmental > Aquatic > Marine > Coastal | place: USA: Florida | collected 2016-08-14 | reverse complement strand
TCGTTCGTTCGTTCGTTCGTTCTTTCGTTCGTTCGTTCGTTCGTTCGTTCGTTCGTTCGTTCGTTCGTTCGTTCGTTCGTTCGTTCGTTCGTTCGTTCGTTCGTTCGTTCGTTCTGGCTGGTTGGTTGGGTGGGTGGGTGGTTGGTTGGGTGGTTGGGTGGTGGCTGATAACGAACGACGAAACGTATGGCATACGCGTAGGTTGCTGCCTGCAGCGTGAAGTGTGCTAGTGTGCTTGCTTGCTTGCTTCATGGCTTTGCTTGCTTCATGGCTTGCTTGCAACTCGTTGATGGCTGTGCGTCTTCGTTTTCGTTCTGTTGGTGATCGGCCTGCTGCTACTGGTGGTGGTTTCAGTGGTGGCGGTGGTAGTTTCGGTGGCGATGTTTCACTGATGTCGCTTGTGCGGCGTCGACGTGGTTTTGCCCGTCGTCCGTTCGTCTGTTGCGTTCGTGTCTGTCGCCTCCCTCCCTCCAAAGTATCTCCAACGTCTCTCCGCCTCTCTATCCGCCTCTCTATCCGCCTCTCTATCCGCCTCTCTATCCTCGGCCGTTCCTTAGTGTGAAGCAACACGTGACAGTAAACCCCCAAAAAAAGACGTAAACACACACAAGCACTCGCAAGAGAAGGAGCAAAAATGCTGGCTTGAGCTGTGTGACTCACTTACAGAGTAGCGGAGGTATCGCGACGGCGCTGCTTCGACGAGGTGGCTGCGGGACAACCACGCTGTGCCACCCCTGGCTCAAGGGGCACCAATTTTGGTTCTGCGACACCGGTCATTGAACGCAACACCGAACTCAAACTTACATCATCTCGCCTCCTCACATGTGGCGTCCGTGGACTGCCATGGCGGCGCAGTGTGCGCCGCCGCCGCAACAGCACACGTAATCGTCGACGTGCAGGCGGCCGTCTCCACAGAGGATGGACAAAAAGGCGCAGTCGCTGCGTGCCAAACCGACCTCCAGCACGAGTCCGAGAGTGGTCCAACGGCTGCTCGCGGCGAGAGCTTTGGACGAATCATACCACAGCGATCTCGAGGTGCGTCCCAATGACGGCCGGGAGAGCGAGCACAAGCCACGCGTGGTGCCATCGGGCGACCCCACGGACGGCAAGAAACGCTTCAACCCGGCAACCGCAGGTGCCATTCTCTCGTCGATGCACACGCCCGCGTTTGCTGCCGATCACAGTGGCGAGGGCGTCGATTTGCGACGCCACTGGCCTAAACCAACGCTGCAATCACATGTTGAACCCTACGTCCAGACCACGTTCGACTTTGCTGAAGAGGTCTACGGCTACGACGACCGCGACTACTTCGCCAACTTCCAGCTTGGGTACGTGCTCGAGACCAAGGCCGACTACTTTTCTGCGGAGGCCCACTTTAGAAAGGCCGCGAGAACGGACGTGCCAGATCTTTGGGTCGATGCCGTGTTTCACCTGGCGACCTGCCTGCAACGCCAAGGGAAAGTCGACGAGGCGCTCAAGTGGTACAGCAAATTGAAACCCTCCGACTCCAACAGCTACCGACGCAACGTCGACTTCGAAAGGGCGTCCATCCTGCTCGTGCAAAACCAGCTTGACGCCGCCATCGACATCTTGGAAATATTGATGCTGCAGCGGCCTTTTGATGGGTACGTCGTCTGGAGCTTGGCGGCGGCCTACTATCAGCGTGGAACTCGCGCCATCGACAGCAGCGAGACCGCGGCGCAATCGCAGTTTCCCGTGAGCGGCGAGACGAATCCGGACGTCGCTGCGTGCGTCGAGCTGTACTGGTACCTTGAGAATATTGTCAGGTCCCACCCGGTAGAAAGTGGGCGTTGGAAAGGCGGCGTCGACGACATGATGCAGAAGAACCTGTGCTTCTTGTCGCACCAAACACGCTGGCAAGAGAGACGAGCGGCAGTCGCCATCCAAACGCGCACTCGCGGTGTCCTAGCTCGCGCCCGCGCGCAACGCCTCCGCACGCACTTGGCGCTGCTCGCTCGCAAGACCGCGGCCTCTCTCCGCTTCCAAGCAATCGTGCGAATGAAGCTGGCCATGCAGCTGCGACGTAAAATGATGGCGTTTCGTGCCGCGAAGGCCACCATGATACAAGCTTTGATTCGTGCTAGCCAAGACCGAGAGAGGCTTCGCAGCCGCCTGGAAGCGGAGGGCATTGTCGTGTTCTACTTCCCCTTGGACGTGGAGCGGGTAGAGTTCCACCCCAAAACTGGCAAGCCGGTTTGGACGCGCTCGGAATTCATGCAGACGAGGCACAAGCTGCTTTCCAGCAAGAAGCAACGCGTAGATGACGAAGAATCCCTCAAGTTGCATTTATTACAGAAGAATCCAGCACCACCGTCTACAGGCAGCAAGTCTTCGGACAAACAGTCGCCTGTTGGTGGTGCCGAAGAGAGTAAAGTGGCGCCGACCACCACCCCGCGTAAAACGGAAGCTGTGCAGTGACACGTGGAGGCATGTCCAGAGCGAGTTCACAAAAGATTGCTACAATTATTTATCATAACAGAAATAGAAACTGGATTCAACATTTTTGGAGTGTCCGATGTGATGATAGTGCTGACAATCCATTCCCGCGTGCAGTGGCTTCCACGAGCTCCGCGATGCTGAAAGGTTGAGTGGCCACTTAACCCTCGCGTGTAAGCAGTACCAATGTTGTGTTACTGATACTGATCGACTTGCTCGCGCAAAAACGTAATTGCCGCGTCGATCGACATCGTGCCAAGCTGCTCACCATCACGATCGCGAATGTTGACCGTCTTCATTGCGCAAAACCACACAAACATACACCCAAGTCAGAAATCCCGCTGAGAAATCACAACACACGAACACCGAAAGTTATGTGAGTGGATATATATGCAAACCTGGTTGCCCGCTTCATCTCCGCCAACAACAAATTGGAAGTTGAACGCGACCATCTATGCAAGACAAATTATTTGTCGTGTGAAGTACTCAACATGACGAAGCACAAACACCCGTGGTTCCAGCTCATACCTGGGCCTCTCTAACCTTCTTTCGAAGAGTTTTGCTGCTTGTGTCGACGAACGTCTAAGTATGCACGAGCAGAAGGCGAAGGTGACTGAGTGCCACGACATCATTGCCCAAAACGCAGTGCACGTAACCACCTCAAATCCTGCCTCTCTCAGAGCATCATTCACGTCTTCCGCATAGTCATTGAACGCGGGGGCAACGGGAATCGTTGCAACTTGTCGAGGGGAGAGCCACAGCGGCCACCGGCCTGCGCCCAAACGCACGGTGTCAACCACACAGCAATGCACGCAAGAAATCTGCACACCACACCATCACGAACCATTGTAGTGCTCGCACAAGATCGCCATCATTCTCTCCACGGATCCTAACATGGCGCGGTGTATGATGACTGGGCGTTGCTCGCCAGGACGAAGTCCATCTGTGACTGCAGCATTCGTCGATGCATCCGGTGTGGCGCTGGAGAGAGCAGCGGTATTCTCCGATGATCGATAAGTGAGATCAAACCGCAGTGGGAGTTGAAAGTCCAATTGCACGGTCGCACACTGGTGAGATCGTCCGAGGGCGTCTCGCACTCGAATGTCAATTTTCGGTCCATAGAAAGCACCATCGCCAGGGTTCAGTTCCCATTGGTTTTCTCCACAAAACTCGTCCAGAGACTCAGCCATCACCTCCTCGGCCTCGTCCCACGCCGCGATGTCCCCCATCGCTTTCTCCGGTCTCGTCGAGAGGCAGGCGGAGTATTCCATCCCAAGAATACCATACACCCGATCGAGAAACCCGAGAGTGGACTGAACTTCTTGTTTGACCTGATCCTGTCGGCAAAATATGTGCACATCGTCCTGCTGAAAGCGCCGCACACGAGTGAGGCCGCCGAGTGCGCCACTAAGCTCGTTCCGATGCAGCGCGCCGAAGTCCAAGTACCGAATGGGCAAATCACGGAACGACCGGGTGCGCTGGCCATACATTACGCAGTGTGCCGGGCAATTCATGGGCTTCAATCCAAACGTGTCCTGATCGTCGGTTTCGAAGGTGAACATGTCATCTTGGTAGTGCTGAGCGTGGCCGGAAGTTTCCCACAGATCAAGTTTGAAAATGTTTGGAGTGATGACCTCTCGAATTCCGTCCTTGCGGCATTCCCGTCTTACGAAGTCGACAAGTCGTTGGTAAATCGTGGCGCCTTGCGGTGTAAAGAAGGCTGATCCAGGACTGTGCTGGCTAAAAAAAAACAAGTCCTGCTTGTCCCCGACACGGCGATGGTCTCTCTCCTCCGCGTCCGCTCTCCATTTGCGCCACTCCTTCACCCCGTTTTTAGCAGCGAAGGCGACACCGTATACACGCTGGAGGGGGTCTCCGTTCGCGGCGTCTCCTTGGAAATAAGAGCGTGAAGCAGAGGTTGCCTCGAACGAGCCGATGTGTCCAGTATGCGGTATGTGGGGCCCCAGGCACAAATCAACCATGTTTCCGACTCGGTACGCGCTCGTGAGCTCGCCGTCGCCCACTTTCGAGTCGAGGATGCGTAATTTGAAGGGGTTGCTGGCGAAGAGTTCCAATGCTTCCTCCTTGGTAAGCGTCACTCGCTCAAAGGGTAAGCGCTTCTTGAGAAAGTTTTTGTGGGCGTACTTCGTCATCGCTTTGAGATCGTCGGGGGTCAGACCTGTTGCAACATCTTCCGAGCCCATGTACGCGTCATAAAAAAATCCGTCCGCTGTCGGCGGGCCTATTGTTAGCTGTGCGCCGAACAAATTCTCGAAGCAGGCCCCGAGCACGTGCGCACTGCTGTGTCTGAGCACCGTTTGAGCCTCCGATGACTCGTGCCCGAAGATCTCAATCTTCAAGAGATCGGACAGCCCTGCACCATCCACAAAGGGAAGAGGATTGCTGAGATCCCATAATATATCTGTCGTTGTGTTTTGGCCGTCGCCGGACTCCCCGGACTCGTCCTCTCCTGCGAGCGCAGATGCCAAACCCTGTCCCACAGCCAATGCCTCACCAGCAGCGGAGGACTTGGGCAGGGACTGAAAGCGCAGTCGAGCCACCACACCACCCGCCCTTCCCCGGGAGTTGAATCCTGCTGCCGACGCAAGGTCGGCTGGCGACACATCAAACCTAGGCCGAGGGACCACAACAGTCCTCCCGTCGGGGAACAGCATCTCCAGCCCTTCTTGTTGGCCAGCTTCGAGCTGTGCCTGCAGCGCTTCTATGCCATGTCCCTCCAAGGCGGCTTGTTGGAGCGCTTCTTGCTGTCTGCTCAACTGGCGAACATGAAATTTCTCAAACAGATCGTTTCGGGTCTGCAGGAACGTCGGGTCTTTCTCGCGCACGAATGCGCCGCCCACCCGACTCGAAACCTGGATGGGCTGGCCATTGGAGGCCTTCGTCAACGCGTCCAACTCGCTCTGAAGTGTAGTGCGGCGTTTGTCCAACTCGCTGAGCTCAACCTGAATTTGAGCAGCTTTTCTGGTCGACGACTCGACACCGCTGGCCTCAGTGGACAGACAGCGCGGCAGCAGAGCATCCACGTGACCGGCCAAAGATTGCGAACGGCTTCGCCAAGTTCTGGTGTGAAGCGCAATTCGCGAGCGAGAATGGGCGGTCAGAAGTCGGCATGCCATTGTAATGGTTCCACCAGAGTGGGAAGGAACGGTAGTTACAGCAATGGGAGTGTTTGCTAGTTAATGTATGTTCGCAACTCAAAAGGTGCGCGACGTCAAAGCCCCATTGACGACAGGAGCCGTCGACGCGACAACTCTCACACGCACCCAGAAACAAATCAGAAGTTGAGAATCAATACAAGGAGCCCCAAAAAATCCCATGGCAACCTTCATCAATGGTGCCGGCTTATGCTTATGTCGGTTCACAAGTGTTGCATCGCGAATAACCCTTCTGGCCGTGACTTCAAACGTCTTATTATCTTCGAGGACACCTCATCTGCATGTCGTGTCGTACGATACGAGGGCAGCTGGACACGCACCACACGTCATTACCAGTTCCCGACACAATACCATCTTCAACCACTCCACCCACGCCTCGCACACCATCGCCACGTCACTCATGCAACATAACTCCACAGCACCTCGTCTCTCGTCTCGCATACATCAATCCAACGATCAGCAACACGTGGCAAAGTCGTGCTGCGACGCTGCGACCGACGTTCATTCGTCAGCTCGTCAGCAGACGCCGTGTGACCGTGTGTTGTTGTTGTCTTGTGTGGGGTGTGGGGCTCAGGCGGCCGACTTCGGTCGTCGGGTGTGGAACTGTTGCTTCACAGGGTCATGTCACCACTCGATCAATTGACGAAAAGTCAGTACCTTGTACCAAATGTAGTACGGGGTAAATTGAGAGTTCACGTGATGCTGGCTGGCTGGCACAGACAGGGACACGGAGCAGAGCGGCGACGATTGGCGATGGTGTGGTGCAGTTGTGCAGTTAGTTCGTGCAACATGGTGGCGCGGCGCATGCTGTTCATTGGCAAGCACAGCAGGCCTCGTGGCAGCACACGACCGTCGACAGACGACCGACCTTCCTTAGTTGAGCGCGATCCATGCCACGATGCATGCATGGGCACTGGACCCTCGTTTGGGTGGTCTGGGTTCCCGCAACTGGAGTTCGAGTGCATGCACTGCGTACAATGCAGTGCAGTCACATTTGAGATCGCACCAGACCGACAATGAACCAACCAACCACACAACAATTAAAGAATTCCCGCAACTGGAGCAACTGGAGTTCAGGAATTCAATGCGGCAATACTCCAAAAAGAACGGCATAACAATGCAGCCACCGAATCGACACAATCATGCCACAACGAAGGCGAACAACGCGTGTTCATTCAATCCACACATTACAATACGAAAACCCACGTTGTTTGATACTCCGAGTATACCAACCACAGCGCACTACAATCCTGGGAAGTAGAGCTACCACTGCTGTCTTCGTTCGACCATGGTGGGAGCTGGCCGGGGAGCATGCGAAGAAATGTAACGAATGTGGCAAGCGTCAACAGTTCTCGCTAACTGGCAGCTGCAGTTGCTGCAATGTTTGCTCCTGGTGTTTCCTCGTGGGTTTGGTACTCGAGTACTGTTTGCTCCTGGTGTTTCCGCGCGGGTTGGTATATAGTATACTATACTTTTTGATTTTCATTCACACGATGGTACATTCGTTCGTTACTGGCTTCGGTGCAGGTGAATGACTTGGTATACACGTTGCGCCTATCGACACGGCTCAGCCACAAGCAAGAGCAATGGTCATCATGGCATGTTTGGTGTGTTCTGTAAAACTTTAAACTTTAGTTCTCAAGCAGCGCAGCTCGACTGAATTCTTCGCAACGCTGCCGTGTCAGTGTTTTGCATGCAACTTGATCGAACTGTGTTTCCAACTTGCGGTGATCGTGTGTTTGCATTGTCATTTGCCTGCGTGCTCGTGTGTCTGCATGGTCATTTGTCTGCATGCTCGTGTCCGCATGCTCTTGTGTCCACATGCTCGTGTGTCTGATGCTCGTGTATCTGCATGCTCGTGTGTCTGCATGCTCGTGTGTCTGCATGCTCGTGTGTCTGCATGCTCGTGTGTCTGCATGCTCGTGTGTCTGCATGTTCGTGTGTCTGTGTGCTTGTGTGTCCGCATGATGTGTGTCCGCATGATCGTGTTTGTGCATGTTCGTGTTTTGGCACGTCTGCGTGTTTTCATGCTCGGGTGTCCGTTGTTGGTCAACTACATTCAGCACCACGTTAGATGGATGGAAGCAACCACATAAACAATTGCGCTATTTAGAGTGCATGAATCAGCAACCTCTTGTCGGCATACAATGCAGACGTGCAGACGCACTGCTTGGTTCAAATGGTTAGTGCACTCACCGCTGTGCGTGCGGACACGTGACTGAGTGGACAGTGACATGGTAAAGAGAGTAGCGACACGATATAATGTACACACCAGCAACACGCAACACTTGCCAACGTGCAACCCATTCCTAAATGTGCGACACACCATAAGTCACGTTGGTGTCGGTCCAAACGAAGTTCTAGTTCCCATCGCAGACTTGCTTGGTTCGCGCTCGGGGTGTGTGACGATGACCTTACAACCGAAAACTACGCTGCGTCCTGTTCGCAACGTTGATGCGCCATCCAACAGAAACTGAGTCGCCACAGTTGCGCACTCGCATGATGCGAGCTGGCAGCCACGACCTTGCAAAGGAGGCCCACAACTGCTTTTCTCCCAACCTGCAGCCCCCGCGCGGTTCGTTGTTGGTCATTCCTCGTTGGTCGTTGGTTGTTCGTCTTGCTGTCGTTCGTGTTGGCTCGTTGGCTCGTTGGCTTGTTGGCTCGTTGGCTTGTTGGCTCGTTGGCTCGTTGGCTCGTTGGCTCGTTGGCTCGTTGGCTCGTTGGCTCGTTGGCTCGTTGGCTCGTTCTGTCGATGGATGGTTGTTTGGCAGTTTGGTCGCTGGGTCGTTAGTCGTCCGCCGCCGGGTCGTTGGGTCGTTGGGTGGTTGCACCAACAACAGCGGGAGGCCAGGGTTCTGGGGAAACACGTTGCAAACGATAGAAGTGCAAGAACCTGGAAACAGCGGGTTGCTCTGCCACGAAGCATGAAATGATGTGGATAGCAGTTCGGTAGTGCCGTGCTGCTGTCCGTGATCGGCTTAGGTGAGCACACAGATGACCAGGTGCTTGTTTATCCATCTTTTTTGCAAGTTTATTGCTTTCGCGAGCAGGATCTCATGGTCAGCATCGTCGTTACACAAAGGTGACTATCGATTTTGAAGAGCTTTGGTTCAGTGTTTCGATACATGCTCTGCATACATTTGTACGTGTAACACGTGTACCTGTGATTGCGCAATGTTGGTGTCAGAGTATGCATGTTGAGAGTTCAAGCAAGTGTGCTTATCTAAGCCTAGTGCGTCGCACTGGCCAATGTATCACGACTGATAACATTGTCGTTTACTGCACACATGTGCGATGCAACGTACTTTGGCACAGCTGCATTCCACCACTGTGGCTGTGTTCCACCATGGCTAACGTGGCTGCTGTTTCAAAACAGCAGACATCAAGACGAATAGAATTTATCACATACCACAACGACGCACGCAAGGTGCAAGCTTTCGTTGTTTTGCACGAGAACGCCACTTTAGCTGCTCTCTGTCGAAGTACGACACTATGACTACGACTACTCCGCAAAGGAACTCCGACATCACCCATGTTAATGGCGCTCATCCTTCGCAAGGAGTTCGGTAAACACGTGGAAGTGTGTGTGTTGTTTACAATAATACAGTAAGCTGACGTTGAGCTACGTTTTGCAGAAAGTGAGCAAGCAAAGTTTCCCAGGTCAAAATAACAACAAAAATGCATTATGGATGTCATTGCATAGTTTGTGTTGCGTGCGTCAATGTCAGAATTTTCGAGTCCGATGCGTTGTGGTTACTTCATTAATAGTGTGTGCGCCACTCGACACCCTCAGTGCAACATTCGTATTGCAAGTGGGGACACAAATGTCCCAACAAACTATGCAAAGCATCGACAGTCATCAGGTGCAACACGGCGGTCTCGTTCACACCCTCCAAAAGAACGTTGGGAGTGTGTCGTTGTATTCAACAAAGACAATTGCACTCCAAGAAGTGTCAATTAGCTGGCTGCGATTGCACGACATGCTTCTGTTGTGCATCGCAGATGTGTATGCCGATTGCCACCTGACCTCAACACGATTGCAGATACTGCATGGATCGTGCATTGCAAGTGTGTTTCCGCACCTCTACCGTCTGCACCAGCAACAGCTGAGGTCTCAGCCGCAGGGTTCGACTCAAATTGCACCAGCCCATTGCAACAGACTCCTTGCACTCTCCTCACAACGCACATCATTGAGGTCGGTCGCGACGACGTAGGTGGATGGAGCAACCAACAGGATCCGTGAGATCGACGATGGGCATTCCACGCCATGTGTTACGAAATTAGCTTTTCGAGTACGGTTTTGTATAAAGTACTCGGAGTCCTGTCACACCAGTATGTTAGTGTGGAATCTAAGCCAGTTAATTGGACAACAAAACGTTGTTGTAGTCACTGTGTGGTAGGTAGATGGATCACCACCACGCTGGTTTCGATGATGTGACGGCATCATCATTATCTGGGCTGTTCCAAAATTGCCCTTTCGAGCACGATAGGTCACAGCAGGGTGTAGAAGAATCAAGATAGATCTACAGCAATTGGCAAACAACGTGCTTTCTTTCCCCTTTCTTCACGTTGCAATGAATGCATGAAGGAGGACGCCAATCTATGTAGCATCGCATGCACGTGTACACCCCACCCCGGCCGGTATCATTTTATGCCAATGCTGGTTTGTCTGTTTGTTTGTGGGTTGGCAGTTACTTGGCAGTGGTGGATGATGAGTGCGGGGTGATTGATTGGCGGGATTGATGACCAATCGACCTTCACTCGCGCATGAGTCAGTTGCGTTGTGTGTGCGCGACAGTGAGTGGATGCGTGGGGAGTGAGTGAGTGAGTGAGTGAGTGAGTGAGTGAGCAACAAACAAACTGGCGGCAGTGGGCAGTGGGAGTGGGTGGGAAGAGTGGGTGAGTGGGTGGGAAGAGTGGGTGGGAAGAGTGGGTGAGTGGGAGTGAGCAGTAGGTGGGAGTGGGTGGGAGGGAGTGCGTGGGAGCTGTGGGAGGTGACTGACAGTCCAGTGTGTCCAGTGAAGCGTGAAGGGAGGAAGGAAAGAAGCTGCTGCCGCCCTTGCTGTGATGCTGTGATGCTGTCTGTGATGCTGTGATGTGTGTGTGTGTGTGCGTGTGTGTTGTGCGGTGTGTGGTGTGTGTTGTTGTTTGAGCAATTCGCTTCTGCCTGACTGCTGCTGGACGGGGTGTGCGGGTCGTGCGGATCGCTGGTGTTTGTGTTGGGGGGGAGGAGCGAGGACGAAGGTGCTGAAACAGAAGGGCTGAAGGATGTACGCCGCGGTGACCTCTGGCGCCATCTGGGCTGCAGGATCATTGATTGTGGCGAAACCTACGCAAGAATAGAGCCACTTCAGCCGCATGGACTGGCGGAAGGGGCTCCACATGCAGCGAGAAGGTTGACGTCTCCCCTGCACGCATGTGAGACTACACAGCGCCAAAGCTCACGGCCGCATGGATGAGGGGGTTCTT
>Ga0213839_1002224_pt1 | contig 11109 bp, 11 predicted proteins | sample SWPATP21_FD_160075 | JGI IMG/M metagenome (GOLD analysis project Ga0213839, IMG submission 160075) | Coastal seawater microbial communities from Marineland, Florida, United States - SWPA TP2 #1 | ecosystem: Environmental > Aquatic > Marine > Coastal | place: USA: Florida | collected 2016-08-14 | reverse complement strand
GACGACGTCGACGGCGACGGTGACTGACAACAACGACCGCAAAGCGACGACCGCGGCGCAACAACGAACCAACAGACAGACAGACAAGACCGCCAAAACTCAACCGCCACTCTCACACCACACGGTGACTGACTGACTGGCCGCCGACGCCGTTGATTGACTGCGACTGTGGCTGTGAGTGGGTCAGTGGGCGGGCGACCGTTATGTGATTCTATACTGTTAACATAATACCAAAGTACACCAACATCAGTACTTGTGGTATTATGTATTGTGCTTTAGATCAATGGGATGTGCTGTGAATGTAAGTGAACCTGTACAGTCAATGTCGGTGAGTATGTACAGTAGCCTGTAGATGTGAAATTGGGGCTGCAAGACATTGGACCGGAGGTTGAGGTGACTTTTGAGAGGAGTTGAGTGGGTGAGTGAGTGAGTGAGGGAATGAATGATCGATCGATCTGAGTTGAAGTCAGTGAGTGAGTGAGTGACTGCGACTGCGAGTGACTGTCAGTGACTGTGAGTGAAGGGTGAAGGGGTGGGTGGCAGTGAGTGAGTGAGTGAGTGAGTGAGTGACTGTGAGTGAGTGACTGTGGATGATTTTTGAAGTTCGTTTGTGAGGGAGTGAGTGAGTGACTACTGGGAGTCTGGGAGTGTGGGTGGGTTCGGTCGTTCCTTCACCGTCACCCACCCCGTCGAACACTCACTCAGTGGCTGTTTGGTGGTTTGTTCGTTCGTTCGTTCGTTTGATCGTTCGTTCGTTCGTTCGTTCGTTTGATCGTTCGTTCGTTCGTTCGTTCGTTCGTTTGCTTGTTCGATCGTTCGTTTGATCGTTCGATTGGGTTGGTTGGGTGGTTGATTTCTTCGGTGATGCTGGTGTGTGTGTTGAACAATGTGAAATGCTTGTCGTGTGCGGCTGTGTTTGCGTGTGTGCGCGCTGGTTGTGTCGGTGGTCTGGTGGATGTTTGATTGGCGCCGTGTCGCTACGTTCTATGGGGTGTTTCTTGCCTGTTGTGTGGGTGTCCGCCCACTTGCCCTTCCGTTCTTCCGTCTGTGTGTTTAGCTGCCCCGTTGTGTCGTGCGTGGTTACTTGGGTGCTTGGTCGATGGAGGAGCGAAAGAACAATGGGCACGAAGAGAAAAAATGGGCTCCGCAAATTTGGAAGAACAATCCTTCGGTCTTCAGCGAGACAGCGCCTCCAAGTGACTCTGCGAGAGCAACGGGACCGTGATGTCGAGCCGTGACGGGGGCTTCGAGCCCCAGTCAGTGGCTCGCGGAGATGAGGTTGTTGACTTGGAAACTAGAATTCGGTTGCGCATGGAAGCGCACAGGGCGAAGTTGCAAGCACACCGCCAGAAGCGCGCGCAAAATGAGCGCTGGGACGATGTGGAAATCCCAGTGACCACCACGCAGTCACCTGAAGAGCCTAGTCCCCGTTCCGAAATTGAAAAGCTGACGAACGAGATTGCTCGAATAGATGACGAGCTCAAAAACTCATCCGTGCTTATTACTCCATCCAATACCAACGGCACCACCGTGTCAAACCGACAGGCTGAAGCTTTCGTCGACTCCGTCTTTGCGTTACGCAATCACGAAAATTTGAAAATGAGCGTCAGTGACCTCGAAAGCAGCCAGACATCACAAAAGACTCAGTCGTCCACGATCGCTGATAGAGGAGCTGAGTGGTTAAAAAAGCGAGAAGATAAAATAGCACAAATGGCAGCGAAACAGTCGGAGGAAACTGAAGATGCTGTCAAGGGCACACCCCATATCAATGCAAAATCGCGCCAAATCGCGTCGTATCGACGCAGGCAGGAACCTGAAGTATCGACACGCTTGTACGATCTTGCCCGGCAGCAGGACAAGGATCGCAAGAAGAGAGAAGCTCAAGCGGCCAGGGAGCGAAGTCAGGCTAAACCCAAGCTCTATGGAGACAAAACTCGTCGTAATAACGCTTGGAAGGGTGACGTCGCAGATCGACTGTATCAAGAAGCCAAACGTCGCTCGAGGAGGCAAACTGCGCTCGCGGAGCAGAGTCGACAACAGGAGGCTTTGGAAATGCGAGAGCACCAGAACTATCTTCGCAATCACTCCAACGGAACGAAGTCGCGACGATCAACCGCCACGCTAATTGGCGAAGACCTGATGCGACGAGGCGAGATATCACGATTGAAGAAACAACAAGCCCGTGAAAGGGAAGAATTGCGTTTGAAATTGGCGGCCACGCAACCGAAAACCAATGCCGTGTCCAAGAAGTTGTTGAAGTCAAAGAGAGCAAAAGGTGGTAAACCACCAGCGAAAGTATTTGATAGATTGTATGCCCAAAGCAAAGACCAGGAAGAAAAAGCTCGCAAACGGCAGGCCGCGGCAGGGAAGGAATGTACCTTCCAGCCGCACATCGATGAACACTCGCGCAGCTTAGCAGCTCAAAATCGGGCAAAGTCGTCCATTCCACAAGTTCGTTTTCGGGCGTTTGTTTGTTGTGGAGCCTGCAATGGTGTCTGTGTCTGCAGTTGATGGTTCTTTTGCTCACTGCTTGCCGTCTGCATGGTCATGGTTTTGCCTTCATTCCTTCACAGGATCGAGATGGGAACTCAATTTTCTCACCGAGCAAAACAGATGGCGCTCCGCCGACAGCGTATCGTCAGTCAAGCTTAGCCTCACGCAAAGCCCAGAAGAAGCTCCAACGTCTCAAGGAAGAGCAGGAAGAGAAATTCCGTGCGACGCACACTTTCAAACCGACGATCTCCCATTCGCACTTGCCCAAGACAAGGAGTCAGGGATCGAGCGTCATCGACCGACTTCAGCTGTGGCAAGTTGAGCGTGACAAGAAGTTGCACGATCAGAGAATTCAAAAACGTGAAGCTGCCCTTGATGGATACACTTTTGAACCAACTTTCACGACGACTGAGTATCAAAGGCAGCAAGCTGCAGCCGCAGAAGCAGCTGGACACAGCCTGACCAACAGCAACAACCCTACTTTGCGAAAGGCACTTAACGCGTTGCTGGAGCTCATCCAGAAGGAGGAAACAGAACGTGAACTACTTGAAATTTTCCGCTTGAGGGATGTAAATGGTCGCGGACAGGTGAGCACTTGTTTCATATTTCCTAGTTTGCAGCCAGAGATTCGCTGACTCTCACGGAAACTTTGTATTCCCCACTTTAGCTTCGCATGTCGCAGTTCACAAACGTTTTGAAAGAATTCGGTCTCGTCTTGAGCGATGCTCAGTGGGAGGCGTTGACTTCGGTGCGGTGTGGATGCGGTTGCATTGATTGAAGCGTTGCCTCACTCTGTCTGTCGTGCACATCTCGCTGCCACAGGCGCTCGCAGACCACAACGGGGGCGTCGGGACTAGCCCACAGCATATATCTTATGAAGATCTTGGAGAAAAGGCACTCGATATTCTTTGTGATGTCTTCGCCATCCCGGGCGCAGCACCTGCGGCCGATCCAGCCGGGGATGCAGCAGACGTTCTAAACTTGACAGAAGTCGAGCAAGTCCACCCGGGTATTGAGAAGTTTATCCAGCGTCAGGAGCTGGCTCGTGCTGAAAGACGGCGTCGAGCCGTTATTCCGCACTCCACGGGTGAGGCTTGGACAGGAAGACAAACAATTCCAGTAAGCCCCAAATTCAACGTGCGTGCAAACAACTCTGACGCAGCAGGGAAGGGTAGCTATGCTTTAGGGGCCCGAGCTGGCCACCGCAACGACCAGAGCGCAAATGGTTCCGGCTATGCAGATCTTGCGCGTGATAAGCGGCTCTACGACAACTTGTTCCAGTCCACTGGGTCGAAAACAACAGCGCTTGGTGATGACACCTCCAGACAGCGTGGACCAAATCCAGCGCACGGGAAAGCCCAGCCAGCCACGACGGAGAGCAGGAGCGCGCAGAACTCCGAGAGTGGAGCCACAACTGACGCCGAGAACGTCTTCTCAAAATTCTTGACCCACTCATCCCGCGGACAGCCGACAGTATCAGCATCTGATCGTTCACGCCAAGCAAAAATTGCCGACGTCCACGTTTCAAGGCACGGTTCAATCGACATTAGCTTTCTTGAGCGGTCAACTGACGAAATTCTTGGCGAAGAAAAGTTTGAAGCTGCACAACTGGACCGGTGGACTGAGAACGTTATGAAAGAGGAGGCTGCAGTTCACAGCAACGTCAATCCAACCGGCACGTCGAGGTACTCCTCTTTGAGACTTCCATCGGACCAGGCACCTCCTCCTGCCCATGTTACCATGCTCCCTCAAAGTCACAGAGAGCAACATCAACGATCCCATGAACCAAATGTAGCAAGTGCACACCAGGCGTCGGGTGAAAGTTTCCCATTGCCACCGTCTCCCGACGACAACCAGCACCGACACAACGTCCCACGGCCACCACAGCCTCGAGAGCAGCGTCCCGAATCTCGACAGTGCGTTTTTGTATTGCATTTGATTCACGTGTAATTGCGGCCTCTGTGTGCACTCGTTCACATTCACATGGGGTGCTTTCGTGTTGTCACCAGGTTTTCGCCATTTCGGCCATCGATGTCACAATCTGAACGGGAGCGCAAAACTCTCCAAAAGTTCCATGAACGCATGAGAAAAGCACAAAAATTACGCAAGAAAACTAGATAATCGAAATCCCACGCTACCGTCGTATGGTAACAATTAGAGATCTTTCTTCGTTTCTGGATCAATCGGGATATCAGGACTACCACTCTCGATAGCAGTGTGAACATCCTGTAGGGTTAATCCAAGCGACGCTAAGACATCTTGTTCTACCCGTGCTTCGAATGCTTTTGGGTCATTACGCCGTTGGCGAGCCTGTGTGAAGTGAAGTATTGGAGACGTCAACAAACCAACGACAGAAACAATGCAAGAAATATGGCAGCATGCGCGCACCGCATCGAGGTTTGCGGGGCTCTCATTGTTTGGCGCGGCAAGCATACTGACAACGGAAATCAAAATTTTGCTGACAGAAAGGATAGGAGACCAGCGCTCACATCGCTGCTCGTAGCCTGTTGGGTCCTCTCCGTAATGCAGGATAGAAATGCAGACATTTCCATCGGCGTACACATTGGGGTGCCACAATTTGCTCGTGAACTTCATTGTTGGCGGTCTGATCGGGAAGTCAGAAGGAAATTTGAGCTCACAGCGAAAGCATCCATGTGCATACCTGTGTATATGGCAAAAAATGTCGCGTCAAATTGTGTCAGAGCGTGTCACGTTTATTACCAACACGCCAGCAGGTTTCGGAACTTACGGGCTGTCTTCAGGGCCGCGAATCCAAGCTTCCCAAGTGAACAAGTCGTCATCATTGACTGGACCAGCGCAGATACCGTCAATTGGATTCTGAATTATGTCTTTGTATTCCCACACAAGCCTTTTCAACACCATCTTCTGACCTGTCGGCATGGTTCACCGGACCGACAACCACCAGTGGTGGCTTCACAGTTACACTAAAACCAAAGCGCACGTCACTCGGACCGAAACATTCCGTGCACGTGAATTCTCCCGGACATCCAACTAATTTTGCCCCCAAAATATTTTTGTGTGCTACTCGACCCCTTCAACAATTGTCTCCATATCGCCCCATGTCAATACCATGACCATTGCCGTCGAGGTTTCCCTCAACTGGCTGGCGACGAATTTCTCTCTGTTGGCCATGCGACATCTGCGACCTGGCACAGTCCACATGATGTCCTCGTTGTCTACATCTCTTCGCATCCCTAATTTGAGCTGTTTCTCGCTCGGACACGCTGCCACGCTGATCACGAGCTCACGTACTGTTCGCGTGGCCAACACACCCGTCAGAGTGTCACTCAAACAACACAAGCGAACGTCGTCATCGTCCGAGGTCTTTGTCATTGTTCGTTGTCGTTGTTCGTTCGGCGTTCGTTGGTCGTTGGTAGTCAGTCCGAACAGCGCACGGCAACAGCGCATGGTGACCAAAACAGCAACAAATAAACACACAAATACTATTTGTAGATAACATTATTCCATTCTATACAACTTGAGTTAAATATCCATAAATAGGATTATATGTATTGAGTTATTACTATTATAGGATATATGCAACGTGCATATATCCACATTACGTATGTATCTATTTATGATGATATCACGTTAAGGTGCACCAAGTGAACATATAATAGTCATATGTAGAAGTATGAGTTTGTTTATGTAAATGAGGTTGCAATACTGTCCACTATTGGGAATACATGAGGTGTGAGGCAGAGTTGTTGTGGGGGCACTGTTGGTGCTTTCTGTCTCTTCGTCTCTTTGTTGTCGTCATGTCGTCATCGTCATCGTTGTCGCCACACTGTCGCTGTTGCGTCGTCGTCGTCGTCATCGTTGCTGTCGTTGTGGCGAGCGATGTTGTTGTTGTTGTTGCCACCGCCGCCGAAGCCACTGTTGGTGTCGTTGTTTCTTTGTTGTCCTTGTTTCGCGTTGTTGGTGGTGTTTCGCAATGTCAGGATGTCAATCTGCCAACTCGAGCAGCGACGGTATTCAACTAGTCGAACATCGCCACCACGTCCACTTAAAATTTCCTGGTTTCTGGCTTAGAATTTTATTTTTTTCTCTCTGGTCGAGACTCGTCCGAACGAGTTCCGTCTCCTTTGCCTTTGCTGGCAAAACGCACTTACGACCGCTATTACGACCGCACGGTCAACATGATTCGGGGTTTCTTTGATGAAATGTTGGTGGCAGAGCGACAATTCACCAACGAAGCTGCTGAAATGTCACCCGGATTTTCAATGGCGACTGCAATCGACAACAAAGCTTATCGGCAGCTCAGATTTGCCAAGTTGAAATTAGCTGACGCCGAAGTCACAAGTGATGCGCAAATTTCGTCCCTTGACACAGTACGTGTTTCGATATGCATGATTTTGAAGGTATTTGTCGACCAATTGACGCCGTGTGAAATTATGTATTTGATGCAGCGTCCTGCTCATAAGTCAGCTGCAACACTTAGCTTTCAAATGGAGACCGAGATTTTACGTCAATTCGATGCCGAACAGCGTCAAGAAGCAGAAGAAGAGGCATATCGCGAAAATTCGACTCCTGTATTGCGAGCATGTGGTGTCCCGCTGTGACATTTATTCTCTACGTGTCGTGCTGGTAATGCACACCCTAGAACCGCCAAGTGTCCGTGCTGTATTGCCGGAAAAATTATTTATAATGAAACAAAGTACAATTTACGAGTTCACTTTCTCGCCATCACGCGTCTATGCCAACTTTCTGAGAAATGCTTTCAATGCCCACACCGTCGTGGTCACTCCTACTGGTGTCAGCAGAATCCGCTAGGTCATGGTAAGTGTTTCTCCGTCTCGTGGATCGACGTGTTTTGCGTTGCATTCGACTGCGAGGTGACGGAGAACTCGGTTTTGCACTGTCAGTGTCGATGAGTGGTTCCATGCCCGAGAAAGAGCGTGGTGTTTGCGCGGCGAGACGCGCGTCAGGAGTCGTGGGTGTCGCAGGCACAGGTGACCCCGTAGCACTCGTCACAGTCGCAGGGGATCGCAGAGATGCGACATTGAGAGCTGAGAGAGCCCTTGCGGTACTGAATCCGCCGGTTGAATTGGCGGGACTGGACACGAGAGTCCTGTCCGTGGACGTTGTGACGGCAGGTCTTCGTCGAAACTCTAGTTTCAGGCTCGGTGTTCCAATAAAGCGGGGTCTTTTTGCGTCGTGTGAGTGGTTCAAATTGGATTCTGCACCTTGGGCAGGAAGAGCGGGCACCTCGCCAGTGCAACAAATTTCGTTGAGCCACTCAAGTGACACAACAGGGATACCCCGTTGTCTCGCCTTGGCGTACTTATCGCCACGTGTTCCTCTACAAATCAAATGTGTGACCTCCGTGTTGAATTTTCGTGAGAGCTTTGCACCAAGAACCTTTGCCAGCATTTCCACGTAGTTTCGCTCATCCTTCACGTAGTTGGCCACAAGCATCACCGGTTGATCATATTGCCAGGCCTCTAAAGGCACGGAGATTCTGAGGGGAAGGTACATAGGTCGTGCAGCGACCTCCAGCATGTGCCCTGCAGTGGCTGATTGCGCCACCCACCACGGTGTCACCTGCATTCGCGTGACGTTCTCAGGAGGAAGTTTATCTGCGTCGTGCAAGACAACGGCAAAATCAACGCGGAACGCCCGTGAAGGAGGTGTTCTGGTGGTGATGACACGACCACCGTGTTGAATGATCGTCTTCACTGAGACCATTTCCATTGCATTGTTGGGCAAAAGACAGCAAAACGAATGTCCTTGGAAAATGTTCGTCTTGCCGGCCACCACAGGAGAGCTTCGGTGCTTCGAAGCCGGAGTACCAGGTCGTGCGGATTGACTTCGGTGAGGAGTGGCACCAAATGGGCTGATACTGCGATCGACATTGGAACTGCACGTGGCCTCGTCGCTGGCAACCGGCGACGCCACTTCCTCTTCACGCATTTGCGTCCAGTCGTAGCATCGGTCAGTAATGTATTCTCTTTGCTTGCAGCACTCTATGAGCCATCGAACGTCCACCACTCGTACGTCGGTGAACCCACTCGTCTTAATCTCGTCGATGGCGTCCTGCGCAACTGTTGGGGACGCAACCACATGGGTGACTCGAGGATGGAATTCTGCGTATCGGGTTCCACCCCCACACCACAGTAAACGAATTATTTTTTTCGTCTGTTCTTTCTTGAAGCCATAGACGAAGAAACGATGCCTATTCAGATAATTCCCACATTCACGTTGATGAAGATCAAGCACCTCCTGCATCTCCTCCAGCTGCCTGGTTGTTTTCTGGGCTTCTTGGGCACGGATGTCGCCATCAACTGCTTGCATGTACTTCGAATGATGTGCAATCTCCTCGTCGGAAAAATAAAACGAGGTCTCCGGAACCCTGTAGTTGTGCTCTACGCATGAGTAGAGCCAGTCCATCTTGACTGTCGAAATATTCCAATCTTGTGCGCACTGGAACCGTTTTCCACTCGGAATTTCAGTAATCAAGTGCGTGACGCCTCCCATCGCTGTCATGACGGTCTCATAGCGTCCCCCAAGGCGAGTAATCGTCTTGCCAATCTTCTTTTTGTCATTTTGCGAGAAACCACTTGTGCAGACTACGCAGTCAACCAACGGCAACATTTGGTACTGCGGTTGTCGCGCATCCACCATTTTTTTGCGTTTGTAGCAATCCTGAACCCACAACTTGTTGACCACAACCATGTTCGCACAGCGTGCCGCCACTTGATACTTGTGTGTCGTGGTTGATGTCGCTACCACATGTGTAACCTCGTTTGGCTGCAGATCACAGAGAAATTTGCCGCCCAGACTTTCCACAAGTTCACGAACCATACTACGGTCATTGGCACGGAGACCTGTGCAACACACAACTACATCACGGAAAATGTTGCTGGAGTGTTGCTCCGGAACGCCTGACGTCCGACCGTTCGATTTCATTTCAACGAATGAAAAATCAAGTCACCCAGAGCGTGTCGTCGGTTGTCCCGTCCATGTCAAGGATGAAGTGAAAAGTGCTCTTTTTTTTGCTCTTCGAACAAGTTCACCTGTGACCACACAACGAGAACTGGCCATCACAATCCATGTGGACGCACTCGAATGCACAAGGACGTGTTTCCGAGGCTTCTCTTGTGAGAATGCCAACACGCCCCGTTCAACGCATACTTGTCATGCTTCCTGCGCGCGTCTATCAATCTTGCGTTCACAGGGCAATGTGCTCACACAAACGCGCGACGCACAACGCTCAAGAACCCACGCACCTTCACGCTCGATATTTGCTGACGATGCGTCCTCCCGTCCTGCTAGCAGCTCTGGCCACCACCGCATCTATCTCAACTAATAGTGTCTGTCTAAACCCGCCCGCCGTTCGCCGAGACAGTCACTGCCGAGTTTGCTTGTTGCTAGTCTTTCTGCTTCTGTACTTGTCGTTCCACCGTCGTCACACGTCCTACATCCTTCGCCCCACGTCACGAGTCACGAAGCAACCAAACGAGCAAACAAGCAAGCACATGGTCATGCCAACACAGTAGTAACACAACAACACAACAACACAACAAAACACCAACACAACACAGCAGCACGAGGTTCTACCCCTTCGATACAACAACACAACAACACAACAACACCATAACACAATAACACAACAACACAACAACACATGGAACACAACAACAACACATGGAACACAACACTGCCTCTCGACATCGAAACTGTGCTGATGACTGACGCAATGACACGGTCAGCGGTCAGCGCGACTTGTGGCGGCGGCACTTCAAAGTCAACCAAAGTCAAACAAAGTTAGTCAATCAAAGTCAAACCGATTCAAACCGAGACCAAGCAACGGGGAACAACGAACAACAAACGAAGGTTTCCTCACTCGCCGGCGTCCAGGTCCCACTAATCAGTCATTCAACACATTTTCGATGTAACTCTCGAGAACTTGAGAACTCCGAGTTCAAACAACCCATTAGCCTGTATATTATTCAGAGACTTTGTTACATTCAGCAATTGCGCAATTGCGACTTTTCAGTACTGAGTTTTTGGAAAAGTACGACGCTAATGTAGTGGGTGTAATTGGGAAGTGAATGAGTGTGGTACTAGTACAAAGGAAACAATATAGAACACCGATGACGTGCCGATGAGTGTTGGCCGCGCAGTCAGTATCTTGTAAATTCCTGTTTATAGATAATATAGTTTCCTTCATTACGCATATACATCCATTATAATCCATAATAAGGATAAACAAGAATCCTGGCCATATCCGCAATTGATTCATTTTCTGCATTATCCCATTTGTAGAAGGTATCATCTCTGTTACTCACACGTTGAATAGTTATCTACAACAGAGACAAATGCTTTTTTTTGGTAACCAGTGAGAATGAATGAATGAGTGGGTGGGCGTGAGTGTGAGTGAGTGAGTGAGTGAAGGGAGAGAAGAGAAGAGAGAGAGTCAGTGTAGGTAGTTAGTGCCAGAGAGTGAGTGAGGAGGTGAGGAGGTGAGGTTGAGTTGGTGAGTGAGTGAGTGAGTGGGCGCGTGCATGCCTGCTCCTCATTTTCAACTGTGACCGTTGGCACAACCAAATCGAATGGAATCGAATCAAATCGAATCATCACGCCCCCCCCCCC
>Ga0213839_1002223_pt1 | contig 11111 bp, 12 predicted proteins | sample SWPATP21_FD_160075 | JGI IMG/M metagenome (GOLD analysis project Ga0213839, IMG submission 160075) | Coastal seawater microbial communities from Marineland, Florida, United States - SWPA TP2 #1 | ecosystem: Environmental > Aquatic > Marine > Coastal | place: USA: Florida | collected 2016-08-14 | reverse complement strand
GTTCGTTTGCAACAAACGGTTGGGTTTGTTAGTCGTTGCAGGCGTTCACAGGCGTCGCAGGCAACAAGCAACAACACGACTTCCGCAACAGTCGACAGCTGATAGCCCGTGAGGTGGTGTTGCCCGCGTTCGGCCTTCGTTGCGGAGCCGACGGTTCCGTTGTGTTGGTGGTAGGCTCGGCTCAGAGGTCGCGGGGACATGGACCGTCAGGTCGCGGGGACAGGTGAAGTGTCACATTTGTATACATGGCGAAGAGCCTTTAAAGAAAAGCGTAGCGTGGAGAGATCATTTTGCAGTTGCACAAGCTTCGGGTACGCTTGGGTGGGTTGCCGGGACAATGGCGACGAGGATACAGAGGTTTTGAAGAAAAGCCACCCTGTGTGATGATTGTGATACCATGGCTTTCTTTTGTAGACATGGCTATGCGTGGTTGGTTTCTTTTGCTCTTCTTTTCTTTGTTTCTGTCACGACTGCAGCATCTGGCGAGCCGACAAACCGAGGCTCCTGCTTCTGTTAACGTTTCTGTTTGTTGTTCTCTGGCGCCGCTGAGGTTACTTGTTGGCTGATCCAGACATCGAATCACGATGGCTGGTCAGCTGGACGAGAAATACGAGCTGACTTTCCACGGCGTGGACTACATTGTGTCCATGTGCGTTGATAGTCAAGCTTCCGCGTTACGCATGGCCATTGAGCAAAAGGACGACTTGAAGCGATGGCAAGGCAACTTCTCCTCTACTTACGTGGAAGATATCGCATCCAAGACTGGAAACTTCAAAAAGTTTCCTGTGTTCGTGGAGATGCTACGCACTGCACTGGGCAACCAAAGTGACACGGTTTTCGTCGATCTACTGACATTTGCCGACTTGCAAATGCTCAAAAGTCAACACTCAAAAGCTAAGGCCGGCAGTTCGACGGCCGCGGCCAATCATTCAAAAGGCAGCAGCAACAAACGCTATCTGATTCTGACTTACGCTGTGGAGTTTGATCGCGTGCACTACCCACTCCCTTTCCAGTTCGATGCAAACCCAGACCAGCGAGCACTGCGAGCGACTATTCATCGCCTTCGACGTGAGCTGAAAGAGGCACGGCAAGTCTCCGGCGGATCAGGGGATCTTGTACTCGAAAACCAGCAACTGCGGCGTCAGCTTCGCAGCGCTCTGATGTCGACTGATGGTCCCGCGACTGTCAACGGCGACACAATTCACCCCAAAGAGTTTGCTCTCCTTCAGCAACGATACGACCAACTTAAGCTGGAAGCGCAACAAAAGTTACACATGGCACGCAACGAGCGCAACGCCTTATTGGAGGAGATCGACGCACTGCAAAACGACCAGTCTCACGGCAGTATGAGAGCAGAGCTTCAGAAGGCCAAGCGCGCGGTGGCCGAGCAGAAGCGCAAATATTCTGCGCTTTTGACAAAATACAAAGCTCTACAGACGTCGCACAAACTAGAGATTGTTGATCTTGAAAATGCTATTGCACGATTGAAATCTGGGGCCAAAGTTGGCGCCAGGAGCCGCAGCCGCGGCAAGGTTGCTAGCAGTGGGTACGGGCAGCGAAACCGCCGCACTAAGTCACCCGCGAGTGCTGGCTCGAGGCGTTCGACTGGTAGCTATGCTTCCAACACGCGGTCTTCGGCCTCCCGCCTGACGAAGAAAAATGTTCAGCAGCACAGGAAGCGTTCGACGTCTCGGCCGCGATCGAAGAGCCGATCATCTTCACGAGGTCGGTTTGATCCAACCGCGTACGTGGAGGCAAGGAAGGCAAAAATTGAAGCTGCTCGACGCGCTCGAAGCGCAAGTCCAGGGCGCAGCGTGGGGAGTCGGGGCAGTCAACGTAGTCGTACTAGCAGCGCAAGTCGAACGAGCCGTGCGAGTCGAAAAAGTCGTGGAACAACTGGAAGCCGAAAGACTGCCCAAAGCAGGCGTCGGCGTTCCAACAGTGCAACGAGTCGTGCATCGCGCAACAGCCGCGTACGTGGTACAGCTGGCAAGAGCGGGAGCCGGGCATTGCGAGGTCGTCCCACGTCCACCGGGGGGCGCCGCAATGCCCCGCAACGTTACGGAGATGCAGTTCTCGACAAAGAAAATAGCGTTCAGCCCAATGTCATTGCATCAGCAGGAGTGCAACGATTCGCCGCAAAAAGAACAACAGCTACCGCCAACGCAGAAGAATTCGGGAGGGCGCCCACCGTACGCAATGAATTTGGAGACTCAGCAACCTCATCTCCTGTCGTGCAAGACAGCACGCCTACCCAGCCCGTGTCTTCTTTTGACTGGCAACAAATTGGTCGGCCGAACGGGGCTCCATCACACACTGTCGACTCTTTCGCGGCGAAGTATACAGCGCCATCGTCGACACAAGGCCCCAACATTATGGATGGGGTCTCTGCATCACCGTTGGCGGATACCACGCCAGAAGCCGGAATGGCAGATATTGACAGACGACTCAATGCCATTCAAGCATTTTTGCGGGCCGCCAAGAACAAGTAAGAAGCACAGAGTTTGAGCCCATGCAAATGTGATATGGCAACTGAAACGGTTATAAATAATTATTTTTTCATTCACAGCAGCGATTGATGTCATGCTTTGGCGTTTTGATTGACCGATTTCGCCGGTCAACACCGCAAGCTGCTTACTCTGTGCCGACAACACGAGTCGACAACAAGTACTGCAAACCTGAGAGAGCATCCTCCTGCATGAGCTGGGCATTTTGAAGTTCCTGAATAAGGCCCGCCTCTTCTTCTTCCAATGCGGAGATACTTTTCTCGTTTTTGCGTCGAAGCCGCCGCTCCTTCTTGATCTTGGCTGTATAAGCCTTTTGACCTGCTTCTGCTTGTTTTTGTGCCAACTGCAATTTCTTCTGTCTCAAATTTTTGTGCAATTGTTGCACACCGGCATGAGTCTCACGCGCCCTGTCCCTATATTGACGCTCCATGCGCCGCTTGTCAGCCTGCGCAGCCTTCTTTTCCCTTCTTACAGCTGCCGCTACCTCCATTTTTTGCTTGTAAATCTCTTCTGACTTTGCTGCTTTTCGCCGCATATTCAGCCGCTTACGAGCCGCAAACTGTTTGTGCTTCTCCCGCGACTTCCTTTCCTCAATCTTACCTTGCTCACGCCGCTCGAGACGGCGCTCTTCCTGCTTGCGCTTCCACGCTGTGATCTTTTCCGCTTGCTTATTCGCGTCTGCTATGCATCGAATCGTCTTCATTTTCTCTTCCCTTAACATCGCAACTCTGTTGGCAAGCAATTTGGCGTTCTCCTGTGCTTCTTTGCGCGCACGAGCAGCCTCTGCAAGATCCGCGACTAAACTTGACGACGGCGATGGTGCCGAAGAAGAGTCTGAGCCGCCCTTGGCACCGGATCCTGCTCCACCTTTCTTCGGAGCCATCTCGCGCGTGATCCAGAAACGCAGGAAGTCTTGCTTTTTAATCTTGTCAGAATAATCTGGGTCTAAGAGCAGTGCGATGCTGCGTACTTGGTCCAAAGGTTGGGGGGCAGACCCGAGTTTCTCGAGGAGTCCGCGCAGCTGTCCAGACGCAATGTAGCCCCGATGTTGCTTGTCCACTTCGTCAAACTTCGAACTGATGTGTTCCACCATGTCACTGAGGGCGGATGATGCAGGACCATTTCCAGCCCCCTTTTGTGTTTTCTGCTTGTTCTGCTGCGCCATTGTCTTGGACAGCCTTGTTTTATTGGAACGGCGCACAGACTTCGCCGGCATTGGCGACCACGGACGACGTGCGCCCGTTTGCCTTTTCCACTGACCTCGAAGTCGCTTGGTATGCAGCGAGGGCGTCAACGCTGAATGCGAAGTAGCCCCGTAGGTTGAAGACGGACAGAACCAGAGAAACAACAAAAAACGGCAGCAAAAAGCGCACCAACGCTATTTCGCCTTCCTTGTTTTAACCACGGTCATGTGGTTGCCAACACAAACGCAACGAACTCTTTTGCGTGCAGTAGCCCAACAAACGAGAACAACACACTATTAATTCAAGTGTCCGAACAAGCTTTCGTTGACGTGGAGTGTTTCAGAAGAAGAAGGAGTTGCGCGTTAACACAGAGGCAAAACTATGTCAACAAATCACAGACCTCAACAGGTGTCACAAACTGGGAAGCGAACTTCGAAAGCGGTGTAATACAAGTCACCCAACAAGTCAAAGAAGTTGTCAGCCATGCAACCAAGTCGCCAACCCAGTCGCCAACAAAGAAAGAGAGAAAGAAACACAGAAAGAGCTGACGAACAAGACAGCAACAACGACAACAAACGAACGAACGAACGAACGAACGAACGAACGAACGAACGAACGAACGAACGAACGAACGACGTCAACGACCACTCACTCACTCACTCTCCCTCAGTCACTCACAGTCACACAGTCATTCCCTCATCGCTCATCGCCAGTGTAACGTCACCTCAATGGCCGTACATATTATGTACACCTTCGCGTACAACGACTAAGACCGCACATATCAGCGATCCACCCAACGTCCGTGATCATGGACGTACACAAACTGTACAACACTCAGCGTACACTATAGTACAGCGTATAGTGCGTAGTTTTGTACGATTTGTGAAATGTACGCTGGCGTACACGCGCAGCTGGAGATTGACTGAATTGAGTAGCATCAACGGTGACGAGTGAAGATGCAACGTTCACCGTACATTATTTGGACGGTGAGGGGTAGTCAATGAATTGTCGTTTAAGGATAGTATGGGTGTAGGCGTTACGCGGTGGCATTTATACCGTGAATCAGGAATCACGTGACTTTGGTGGGAGAACAGGTGTACCCTCAGCCTGTGAGTGTTGAGATGAGGAAGTGAGTGAGCGAGTGAGTGAGTCAGGGAGTGAGCGAGGCGGTGGTCGACGGCGGAGAGACGACGGAGTGATCCGTTGGCTGTTTCAGATTTTGTTTCGTTCGTCGTCGTCGTCCGTCGTCGTTGCGTCGTTGTTGTGTCGTCGTTGCGTCGTTGGCGTCGCAGTCGTCGTTGCGCGTTGCTGCCGTTGTTGTGGGTCGTGGGTTGTGGTTGGCGTCGTTTGTGCAGCGACGCGGTGGTGTCATGGGTCACGTGTGGCGTTGTTTGGCGGTGTATGTTGTGTCGAAAGAAGTGTCGTTGAAACAGAGTTGCCGAAGTTGATATGAGTCGTCCACGACGGAGTCGGCTGAAGCGGGATGAAGCCCCATGTCCTGTGCTTCTTGGACGCTGTGTATTTGTGCAGTTGGATGGAACGTGAGGCACGTGCATGCAGCCGCCGTGGGACGGTTGCAAGTTTGTACACGAACAGCAGATTGGCAGCGATATAATTATATGACCGGTGCTTTTGTTGTGGAGATTTTACTCGTGGTTTGCCTGTGTTGATGCGGTGACCCATATTTTCAAATTTGCCTCTTGCTGGCCTCGCTGTAGTTGACGGAGTGCCCACTGCTGCGCAGTTGAGCAGTTGCCGCGTTGCGTCATGTGGCAGTCAGCTTCACGCGTTGCCCTCATGTGCGTGTTCCTTGGCGCGTTCCGCAGCAGCAATCGACAAGGTGGCATTGGTGCCAGATTAGCGAGTTCTTGTGCAATCGCAGGGTATGATTCAGGTGTATGCTGGGAGTCTGAACGTCTGCTGGCGGAAATTTCGTACTGTGCTGACGTGGTGCAGTACAAAGCATGCGGACCGCAACCACCCACGGATTCGTCGTTTAATAACGTAACCATTAAGCTCAAGGACGAATGGGTGAGGCAAATGACCGAGACCATTATCGAGGAGCGAATTGCCGCTGAGACAAACGATTTGGACATCAACGAGTATGGCGACCCCGGGTTTACAGTTAAGCGTTTCTCGGACGGAGCGGTGAGTGCCCCGTGTTCGATATCACACCACACGTCTTCGGGCACATGCCCCGCGTATGTATGGTCATTTCAACGCCAACCACGGATGATATGTGTTGTAATTCACTCATGTTTCGTAGCCCGCGGCCGAAGATTGCAAAGATTCGTTCAAGGCGTACATGTGCTATATAAACTTTCCGCGATGCGACGAACAGGTAGGACTCACCCTCCCTCTTCTACCGGGAAGTGATGTGAGTGATGAGTTGAACAAATCTGTGCGAATTGTTTTTGCAGGACAAGAGTCTCATCATGTGCACGAGCGCTTGCCAAAATTTGATGGATACATGTAGAATACCCTACGACATGCAACGGTGCGGGCCGCCTGAGTGGCACAATGGCAACGAACCAGAGGAAATGTTGTATTACAACGATGCCGGCTCTTACCCGATTCTCATGAGGGACTTTTTCCCTGGCCAGCCCTTTAGGGAGCCGGAGTTTGAGGATGTTGAGAGAACCGTCTCTAAAGTAGTGTGCACACCAAGCTTGCCAGGCGCTGCGACCACGTTTACGTTGCACATGGCGATTGCTGGTGCCAGCGCTGTGGCGCTACTTGCGTCGCTATGAGCACACCGCCCTCCGGCCGCGCGTGGGACGGCATAATTTCACTGTACAACTATAAAACGATTAAAAAGCAGATAACGTAGTCCACGGAAGCATTGCGCCACAGCAATGAATGTCCAATCCAACTGGAGGACTGCTCATGACTTTGTGAGGACCTGACGCATGGTGGCGACCCCAGGGTTAGCCCAGTTGAACTTTGTTCCGGAGATCGGCAACTGTCGCCGCAGCTCTTTGAAGGTCGTGTTCGTCATGGTGTTGTACATCTTATCAAACTGCTTGTGCAGAGAGGCTTCGGCCTTTTCAATGTGCTTGGCCACGGCCTCAGCGTCCGAGGCATCGATGGAGGCAGCAGCGAAGTCCTTCAAGTTGTGCATCTGGACGTTGCCTTCCTCATAGTAATGCGACATGACGTTGGCCTAATCGAAAGTTTCAAGTTAGTTTCATATGGTGGGCACACTGAGCAAGGTGGCCTTGTGCGGCAAATGAATCAAACGTACGGTGCCGTTGATAGAACCGTCAGCAATGTTCCATTCCGACTTCCATCGGCCACTCCAGCAACCACCTTCGTGCTTGACTTTCTCCGCGCTAATGACGATGTGGATGGAATCGCCTTCGGTGGTCACCGTGACGGCTGAGTCCCCGGGTTGGTATGCCTTCGCAATGTACGCATCCAATGCCTGCACCGAAATCAAGGACAAATGGGGTCAGCGTTTGTATCGGCACAGGAACCATCGGTCACGGACAAGCACACAGCATGAAATGACGCCCGCAGCAACAAGCACGCGGGCGCATTCAACAACGAACAAGGACGAAGTTGCGAGTCGTACCTTCTGGATTGCAGACCGCTTGTCCGCGTTCGAACTGGCGATTTCCTCCTCGGTCGCATCCCTTACGGATCCAACCTGTCCTGTCACATGATCATATGAGATGACTTTGCCGGTGCTGGGCTGCACGAACTCTCCTGCTGCGACTTCGGTCTGAGGGCACACAACCACGTTTGTGCCATCTCCAACTTGCACGGGTTTGAAGTTTGAAAGGTCGTATTCGCGGAGCATTGTGGCAACACCGTCTTCAGTCAGTACGTCGGCGGCGCCGATCACCTTAGCTGCTTCGACAATCTTGTCGGTGTGCCCCGGAGGCGCATTGTTGATGAAGTAACGCACAATTGCGGTCTTCTCCTCAATGGAGATCTCTTCCTCCTCCGAAAGTTCGTCGGCAGACATTGTGGACGGAGCGGGCACAAAAAAGAACGGCAAACTCGCGCTGCAAGCACAAGCCAGTCAACGGTTTACGAGGGAGTAAAGCACACGAAGAGTGCCACCCAGCCACGAAGACAACAAACAGGCACGCGGGCAACCAAACACAAGACAAAGAACACGGGACGACGGCGCCACAGCGCAACAAGCGGGACAGAAAAAACAAAGAACGGCAGAGCGGCGATAACAATTCTTGGTGATCTTTGGCGCGGAAGAGCGGTGACAGACGGTTTCGTTCGTCACGGCTCACGGCTAAAGTATCTCGTCGCCCATAAGTCGTCGGTGCAGTACCCCCAGCTCACTCGCCACATGTTCACAATCTTCTGATTCGTTTCTCGCACTTAACGCCGGTTGACAACCATAGATTGTAAGAAAGCCCGACAGCAGAGCCGTGCGCTAGGAGAAACGAAAGCACGAGCGCAACCAGCACAACGCAGCAAGTGTTCCATACATACATCACCAATCTACGAGCAACAGCAGGCAAGTGCACCAATCAAAGAGCAGTCCACACGTCAACAGTCACCAAACCAACACCCACAACACCCACAACACCCACAAACCACAACCACAACGACAGACGAACAGCAAACGAACAGCAAACGCACAGCAAACGAACAGCAAACGAACGAACGACAACACGAACAACGAAGGCAGTGCACGTGAGCGGCTGACTGACTGACAGTGACTGACTGACTGTGACTGACAGTGAGTGAAGGTTGGATGGATCTCCACTCCATCCTCATTCACCCACCCACCCACCCACTCACCCACTCCCAACCACCGAGTGAGTCACTGAGTGAGTGAGCGAGCAAGTGAGTAGCAAAGTGAGTGAGTGAGTGAGCACTGGCTGTGGGTGAGTGAGTCGGGACTGGGGCAGTGGGCGCGTAGTACGCCTCTGCACTACCACCCACAGTCCCACACACAATGCGTGCACTCACTCACTCACTCACTCACTCACTCACTCATCGTGAGATCAGGGCAATGTACGTTTGGTCCGTACATTTATTGTACGGAACATGAATACGACTGATGTAAATGGGAGTAAAGTGAACGATTGAAATGTACAGTGTAATGTACATAGCCGTACATCACGACAGTGTTGGTGGGAAGGTTGCGACGTCGCGACAATGTGTTTGTCAGTGTGTGTTTGTGTTTGTGTGTGGTGTGGTTCGATGATGATTGTTGAGTGATTCAGCTTTTACGCGATGAAACGTGTATTTCCATGAGAAAGCAGAGTAGACTAGCCACTCGTATTCATACATACACAGCACCACGAAGGCACACTCTGGTGGTTACTGTAATTACTGTAAAGTAAATGGTAATTACATGGGCATTGCGTGCCTTCGCTGCTTCGCTGTCACGCGCTTTTGTTGCGACGTTGTTGTGTTGGGCGCAATCGCAGCTTGTGTTAGGTATGGCATGCACTATGATCATGGGACGGCGATGTCGATCGAATCTGAATGGCTCCTGCAAGTTTACTCAATCAATGCATCGTATGTCAATCATACGCTGGCTGCAAGCTGACCAACAATCGACTTGTAGCCATGTAGTATCATGCATACGGCTTGATTGACTCAAGCACTTCACAGTACGCTGCATGCAGCCACGTTCTATATCCTGCGGGATAGCATAGCAACCTGAACTGGGACCTACTGGCTCGGCTGCGAAGAAAGATGTGTGTTGGGTTACATGTATCACAACATAAAGCTGTTACAACATACTGTTGGCGGTGGCAGTGCTGGTGCAACTAGCAAAAGACGAGGACGATGTTAATCCATCGGTTCAGTGTACACCAACGGGAAAGCACCGGTCTCTCCGTTAAGATTGCCGTCGGCCCACCCATCGTCGTGTGCTTGCAGAACAGAAATAATATCTCCCACTTTGAAAGAAAGCTCATCTTCTCCTGCAGCTTCGTAATCCTACAAACAGCGTCCACATGCAAAAACGGGTCAATTACATTCCGAAGGACCGCCGTGTGTCGAGAACGGTAGAACGGCGAACGTACATAAATAGCCTTCACTCGAACGGTGTCAGAAGAATCGCCACCTGTTCCAGTGTCTAGCTCTAAACACACGAATACAATCGCAATTATGAGATTCTGATGTGCTACTTGTGCTGTTTTGGCGCACGACGCAGAGGTTCATGCTGAGCGACGCACCGCTACCCTGCACTGCATCTGCCTCATCGAACTCTAGATCGACACCCTCATCGTCGAGCTCTGCTGTCGGAATTGTGAGTGGCATGTCAACCTGTGCACAGGTACACGTGTCATGATGCCGTGTTCGTAGTATTGCTCAACCACACTGTGACGCACGTACCTCGTCGGCACTAATGTCCTCGTCATCCAAGAACGAGAAGTTGTCATCGCCTGACAAATCTACACGTTGAGGCAAACACGCAATCGACAGTGATTCCCTCAAGTTGTGTACGCCCATTGCGAACAGAATGAAACACACCTTCGTCCGACGTTCCCCCGAGAGGTTCCAGCATATCGGCGTCGGACAATGACATTTCAATGAAGTCATCATCCTCTGAAGTTGACCCGTCATCCATAGTGATGAAGTTAGGCATGTCTGACTTCTGCTTCGTGGTGGGAGAGGCTACGGATTCGTCGTCGTCGTCCCAACCGAGCGACTCCCCGTCGGCCTCACTGAGTGTCGAGAACACGCTACTACTACGCCTGCGGGCATCGTCATCCCCCTCATCATTTTCCGTCGCCTTCGGCGGAGACTTGTCTTTTTCTTTTGTTGGCGCCGCGCCAGCTTCACCCTCTGCATTCTCACTTTCCACAGCCTTCGCAGGTGAATTCTCAGTCTCGTCATCAGTGTCGGCACGTTTGACAAATGTTTTGCCAAACTTTTTCTTTCCGCGCCGACCTTTGCCCTTGCCCTTCCCTTTCCCCTTGCCACCGAATCCAGCCTTTTTGGCGTCTGCAGCTACCGGCGTAGCTTGGCTCCACGGCAGTAGCTTCAGGGTCCTCACCTTAATTTCTTTGCCAGAGTCCACCATGCGAACTTTGACACGAGATTTTTGGTATCCCACAACTTCAGCTTTCTTACCGTTGCAATCCGCATTTTTCAATAGGTTGACTACCTGCACAAACGTGCCCAATGGATGCAGCACACTGACACTCTTTTCGACATCATTCAGCACTGTTGGGAAAGAGCTTTTGACTTCCAGGTCGCCTTCAGATGGGGCGTCATCAACGATGACACCCTCGGCAACAGGCTTGTCCGTCTCGCTTTCGTCGCTGGTCCCCTTTTTCATCCAATCATCGCCTCTAAACTTCCCCTTCCCTCTTTTTCCTCTCCCTTTTCGAACTTTGCCTTTCTGAGGGCGGCCTAGCAACTTTGCGGCAACTGGAGATGGTTCGGCGGACTGCGCGCCGTCGGCATCCTCTGCATCGTCTTTCGTGGT
>Ga0213839_1002221_pt1 | contig 11121 bp, 10 predicted proteins | sample SWPATP21_FD_160075 | JGI IMG/M metagenome (GOLD analysis project Ga0213839, IMG submission 160075) | Coastal seawater microbial communities from Marineland, Florida, United States - SWPA TP2 #1 | ecosystem: Environmental > Aquatic > Marine > Coastal | place: USA: Florida | collected 2016-08-14 | reverse complement strand
GCTCGCGGCGGCGTCGCAGGGGCGGCCGGCCGGTCGGGTGCGCCTGGCCGCAGGCTTCGCCGACCTCGACCTGCGGCGCTTCGAGGGCGACGGGGGTGCCGTGGCGCTGTCGGCCCTGGAGTGCCGCCTGCTCGGCTACATGGCAGCGCGGTCGGGCCGGTCCATCGACCGCGAGGAGCTGCAGCTGCAGGTGTGGGACCATCGTCGGCCGCTGCCCACGCGGGCGGTGCACATGGCCGTGGCCCGGCTGCGCAAGAAGATCGAGCCCGATCCGCGTCGTCCGGCGTCGCTGCTCACCGCCCCCGGCGGCTATCGCCTGCTGGTGCGTCCGGAGCAGGCCTCGAGGGCCCGCCCCGAGGCGCTGGTGGGGCGCGAGGCGATGATCGAGCGCATCGAGGGGTCGCTGGCGGCAAGGGGGGCGGTGCTGCTGCATGGGCCGCCCGGCGTGGGCAAGTCGGCCCTGCTCGCGTCGGTGGCGGCGCGCTGGGCCGGGAGGGTGGTGCACGTCGACCTGCACCAGGTGGACTCGGCGGCAGGGGCGGCGGAGACGATCGCGCGGGCGACACGGACGCCGCCGCCGCCCGACCTGTCGCCCGATGCGGCCCTCGCGCAGGTGCTCGAGAGCGTGACCTGCGGCGGGGTGCTGCTCCTGCTCGACCACCTCGATGCAGCGATCGCGCTGTGGCCCCAGCTGGCCGAGGCGGTCCCCGTGCTGGCGGCCTCCCGCCAGCGGGCGTCGTCGTCGTCGTCGTCGGTGCTCTCGGTGCCTCCGCTCGAGGTGGAGGCAGCGACCCTGCTGCTGCTACGTACGGCGGAGCGTCACGGCACCCCGGTGGCGACCGACGTGGCGCAGCGCCTGGTGCGGCGACTCGACGGGCTTCCTTTGGCCCTCTGCCTCGTCGCCGCGAACCTCCACGCCTACGCCCCCGACGAGCTGGCGGCGGGCGTGGTGCTCGCGCTCGACGGCCCCGCGGGCTCGAGCCTCGGCGTGGCCCTGGCCGAGGCGACGTCCCGGCTGAGCGACGCTGCACGGCAGCTGCTGGCGGCGCTGGCGCACGTGGAGGGCTTCTTCGACCTCGCCGTCGCCCGTCGGCTCTGCCCCTCGGCGGCCCATGCCCTCCATGAGGTCGTGGACAGCAGTCTGGTGGCCGGCACCGGCGGCCGACTGCGGATGCTGCACGCCGTGCGCGAGCATGTCCGGATCTCGGCGCCGGAGCCCTACGCTCAGGCAGCGGCAGCCTATGTCGCGTGGGTGGCATCCGAGGCGGAGCAGGCGCTGACGCGCCTCGATGGCGCCGGAGCCAGTGGCGTGCTGCGTGAGCTGGCCCAGCGCCGACCGGATCTCGAGCACGCGTTCCGGCTCGCGGCGCAGGGCGCCGATCCGTCCCTCGTGCCGATCACGCTGGCCATCGACGCCGTGCTCGCAGCGCACGGCACGCAGCCCGAACGCATCCGTCGCTTCGAGCGCGCGTGCGCGGCGCTGGGGGACGGCGTGGGGGCACATCGGCTCCGGTTCCACGCGACGTGCGTCGATCCCCACCGCGACCGCGAGGACTCCGCCGAACGGTTCGCGGCCGTGGCGGAGGGCACCTCGGACGCCGATCTGGCGGCACGTGCCCGCATCGGGCTCGCTCGGATGACCTACTGGACCCGTGGACCCGACGCGGCGCTGGCGGCGCTCACACCTGGGTCCTGCGCCCCCGCCACCCAGCGGCTCGTCGCGCTCGAGGCGCTGCAGCTGCGCACCCTCCTCGGCCAGCTCGACACGCTCGAGGCCCAGTCCGCGGGCCTGGTGCTCGCCGAAGACCTCGCCCACCTCGGCCACCTCCGGGGGGCGGCCCGTGCGGCGATCATGGCGAGCGATCTGATGGCGCTCACGGGGGTGGGCGACGCCCTCGAGGCGGTGGGCCGGGCCGTGGGCTGGGCGGAGGAGCTGGGAGACGACGGGTTGCACGGCGCCGCGCTGGTGTCGCTGGGCACCCGGCAGGGGGAGGCGGGCCAGCTGGCGCACGCGCTGGCCACCTTCGACGATGCCGAGCGCGTGTTCGAGCGGATTCACCCCCTGCGGGTGTGGCAGGTGGTGAAGATGCGGGCGGCCGCTCTGGCCCACGCCGGCGAGCATGCCCGCGCCCGCCGCGACCTCGAGCGCTACCTGCAGTGGAGCCGGGCCCGCGGGGGGATGCGAGGGGTGGTGGATGCCGAGCTGTGGCTCGCGGCGGTCGAGCTCGAGGCGGGGCAGCCCCGGCGCGCCCTGCGTCACGCGCGGTCCGCGGCGGAGGGGGCGGAGGCCATCCACAACCACAACCTCGCCGATCATGCGGCGCTGCACGGTGCCCTCGCCCTGATCACCCTCGGCGAGCCTGCCGAGGCGGGGACGTGGCTCGCGGGTCGTGACCCCGAGCGCATGGCGAGCCCCTACGACCGCCTCCGGCGGCTGACGCTGTGCCACCAGGTGCACCAGGTCGCGCCCGAGCGACTCCGCGACGCGGCGGCTGCGGTCAGCGGCGGGCTCGGCGAGCGTGCGCGGACGATCACCGAAGCAGGACTTCGGGGCGAAGACGAGCTGCTCGCCGCCCTGGTCGAGCCGGGGTCGAAGCAGCTGATCTGGGTTCGCTTGCTCGCGAGATCGTGGCGGCGCTGACAAAACGCAACGCGGAGGTTGCGTAATGCCGGTCGGCGCCCTATGAGCAACCCGGAGGTTGCCTATGGTCGCTCGCGCGCCCGACCCGCAGGTGTTCGCTGCCCTGGCCGACGGCACGCGGCTGTCGCTGGTCACCCGGCTACAGCAGATGCCGTCGCTGTCCACCACCCAGCTCGCCGAGGGCACGGGGCTGTCGCGGCAGGCCATCCGCAAGCACCTCGGGGTGCTGGCGGAGGTGGGGCTGGTGCACGACCGACGCAGCGGCCGCCAGCGCCTGTGGGAGCTCGATGCCCGGCCGCTGTCCGGCGTGAGCGACTGGGCCGATGCCGTTCGGCAGGCCTGGGAAGCCCGCCTCGACCGTCTCGATGCATTCCTCCTCGCCCACGCCGATGCCTCCGACCCATCTGGAGAGTCCACATGACCCACGCCGAGTCCCTGTCTGCGCACGCGCAGCGCCTGCAGCTCGCCCTCGACCGCGTCGATCCACGCCTCGATCTGGTGCTCGATCGCACCGTGCCGGTGCCGGTCGCGTCGGTGTGGCGCGCATGGACCGAGCCCGAGCTGCTGAAGCAGTGGTTCACCCCGAAGCCGTGGAAGACCACGGCGTGCGCGATCGACCTACGGCCCGGTGGGCTGTTCCGCACGGTGATGGAGGGGCCCGAGGGGGAGCGCAACGACAGCGACGGCTGCTACCTCGTGGTCGAGCCCGAGCGCCTCCTGATGTTCACCGATGCGCTCGGCGCCGACTACCGGCCCACGGGCTCGTCGTTCATGACCGCCTGCATCTACCTGCTTCCCGTGCCCGAGGGCTGTCGCTACGTCGCCTTGGTGCGCCACGGCAGCGCCGAGGCCTGCCGGCAGCACGACGAGATGGGCTTCGCGCAGGGCTGGGGCACCGCGCTCGACCAGCTCGTGGCGCTGATGTCGACCTGATGGCCTAGTCCACCGCCCACAGGGGCTCGGCGATGCCGTCGGCCTCGGTGGTGAAGCTGTTCACGGCCGCGACCACCGTCCGCTCGCCGTCGCGGTCGACATAGACCCGCGACTGGAACCCGAGGATCGAGCCCGAGTGGCCCACGCGGTGGTCCTCGAGCTCGACGCCGAGGCCGTAGGCCGTGCCGGTGCCGTCGGACAACCGGCGCTCCTGCAGCCACAGGGCGTGCGCCTCGGGGGTGAGGGTGTCGCCGCGCACCAGCGCCCGGCAGGCCGCCGCCAGATCGGGGGCGTCGGCGACGATCTCGCCCACGGCCCACGCGATGCTGGGGTCGACGTCGTCGGAGAGGAGCACGTTGCCTCCGTCGCCGGCGTAGCCCCGCACCAGCTCGCCCGCGACCGGCTCCTCGGTGGGGAAGCTCACCTGGGGTAGCTCGAGAGGGTCGACGAACCGCTCGCGCACCTGCTCCTGCCAGGTTCGGTCGGTGGCGGCCTCGATGGCGAGCCCGGCGACGAGGTAGTTGGTGTTCGCGTACTCGTAGGCCGTCCCCGGCTCGAAGTGCAGCGCGTCGTCTTCGACCAGGGCCAGCAGCTCGTCGGGCGTCCATGGCTGGTCCATGGCGATCAGCAGGGGCCCCTTCTCCACGTAGTCGGGCAGGCCGGTGACGTGGTGCAGCGCGTCGCGCAGGGTGTAGTCGTCGGCGCGAGGGGCCGAGGGCACCCAGGTGCTCACGGGCAGGTCGAGGTCGAGCTGGCCATCGACGTGCAGCTCGGCCGCCAGGGCGCCCACGAACATCTTGGTGATGCTCGCCATGCGGAAGACGTGGTCGATGCGTACGGGGTCCCCGGCGTCGACGTCGGCGTAGCCGGCCACGCCGGTCCATCGCTGGTCGCCTTGCCACACGTGCGCCTGGACCCCCGGCGCGCCTACCTCGGCGTGCGCTTCGTCGAGGGCGGACTGCAGCGCGCTCGCCCACGCCAGGTCGACCGCCGTGTCGGTGTCGGTGGCGGGGCCTTCGCCGGTCGAGGATGTGCACGCGAGCGCGAGGATCAGGAGCATGCAGGGCTATATCCAGGCACGCGCGTCCCAAACATGAAAGATTCCTCACATGAAGCCGGGGAGGAGGAGCACCTCGTGGCGCTGCACGGCGAGGACTACCTGGGGTGGGCGCGGACGGTCGGTCGCTTCCTCCCGGGCGTCGGCCGGCTGTAGGCTGCGGGCGGAGGTGGCTGTGGTGGGGTGGATGCTCGCGGTCGCGGTCGCGGCCGAGCCGCCGCTGGTGGAGGTGGCGGTGGTCGACCACGCCCCCATCGCGGAGAACAGCGGCATTGTGCAGTCACGCCGCTGGCCAGGCACCTACTGGGTCCACAACGACAGCGGCAGCGCGGCGTCGGTGTTCGCCCTCGACGCGGCCGGCGAGGTGGTGGTGCCTCCGTTCCTGCGCGACCGGTTCACCGTCGGCCCCGAGGCCTCGCGGCGCGACCCGCCCCTGTGGCCGGGCCTCGAGCTGGCCGGCGCGAGCAACATCGACTGGGAGGACATCGCGGTCGACGACGAGCACCTGTACATCGGCGAGGTGGGCAACAACGGCAACGCGCGGCGGGATCTGGGCGTGTACGTGCTGCGCGAGCCCAACCCGGCTGCCGTCGACCGCGCGCGACCGCTCGCCTTCTGGCCCGTGGCCTACCCCGAGCAGCAGGCCTTCCCTCCCGACGACGTGTGGCGCTACGACTGCGAGGCGATGTTCGTCTTCGGCGGTCGGCTCTACTTCTTGTCCAAGCACCGACCGGCGGGCCAGATGGGCACACCCCGCGCCGACGTCGATCTGTACCGCCTCGACACCACCCACACCGATCGGGTGAACGTGCTCGCCCACGTCGACCACCTCGACGACATCGGTGGCTGGGTGACCGCTGCCGACCTGTCCCCCGATGGTCGTCGCCTGGCCGTCTTGGTCTACGCGCCGGACACGGCGGTGGTGCTGTTCGAGGTGCCGGCCGTGGGCGACGCGCTGCTGTCGGGTCCGTCTCGGCGGATTCCCCTCGACCTGCAGCAGGTGAAGCAGGCCGAGGGCATCACCTGGGTCGACGCGACCACGGTGCGCATCAGCAACGAGCAGCGGCAGCTCTTCGATCTGTCGGTCGGCGACTGACCGCAGCAGGTGCCATTGTGGGCGGCTACCGTGCGCTGGGGCGCGTGGGAGCGCGGATGGCGAAGACGAACCGTGGGGGCCGGGTCTCGAGCACGTTGGTGGCGGCGATGGCCTCCTCGTGCATCTGGAGCTGCTTCGTCGGAGGCACGACCGTGGCCACCCCGCGGGGGCCGCGGCGGATCGACCAGCTTGCGGTGGGCGACGAGGTGTGGAGCTGGTCGGTGGCGCGTCGGGCGCTGGTGGTCGGGCGGGTGAGCGCGGTGATGGCCTCCGAGGTCGACCGCCTGTTCCGCGTGGAGGCGGGGGAGCTGGTGGTAGAGGGGGTGACCGAGAACCATCCCTTCTTCGACCCCACCACCGGACAATGGCGGCCGGTGCGCGAGCTGCAGCGGGGCAGTCCGCTGCTCGGCTGGCTGGGGCGGGGCGAAGCCCGTGCGGTGGAGGTCACCGCGGTGGCCGAGCGCGCCGAGCGGGCGACGGTCTACGACCTCACCATCGAGGGCGAGCACGACTTCTTCGCCGAGGGGCTGCTGGTGCACAACAAGTCCGTCGACGGGCCGGAGACGAGCTGCCACACCGGCTGCGACACGGCGGTGGCGGCGCGCGAGGAGCCGTCGCTCGCGCCGGTCACGCTGGCTCGCTGTGAGCTGGCGGTGCTCACCATCGACGGGGTGGGGCGACCGGTCGAGCAGGTGCGGGTGTTCGGCCCGTCCAGCGTCGCCGTCCTCACTCAGGAGCAGCGTGACGATCAGCTGCTGGTCACCGTCGAGGTGGGGGCCCAGTCGGCGGAGGGCGTCAACGACGTGCTCGTGGACTGGGCCGATGGCGCCGACCACACGCTCGAGGACGTCGTCACGGTGCGTGGCGACGACTGCTGAGCTCAGTCCACCCAGGGATTGAGGCGCTGGTTGTCGGCGGTGCGCAGGCACCCGCGCACCACCTCGGCCAGCGGGCGCTTGCCCCGGTAGCCCTCGAGCATGCCGAGCAGCACCCACAGGCACGACAGCGTGTCGCCCAGGGCCCGGTGCGGCGCAGGGTTGCGCACGTGGTGGGCGGCGGCGAGGCCGTCGAGGGTGTGCTCGTGGCGCTCGGGCAGCAGGTCGCGGGCCAGGCGCAGGGTGCACAGCGTGGGCGCGTGGAAGTCGGCGCCGACGCGGCGGAGCTCCTGCCCGACGAAGCGTCGCTCGAAGGCCACGTTGTGCGCCACGACGGTGGCCCCGCCCAGCGCCTGGAGGAGCGTCGGCGCGACCTGGGCGAAGGTGGGGCGTCCCTGCACCATCGCGGAGGTGACGCCGTGCACGTGCGTGTTCCAGTAGCCGGCGCCGCGCTGCCAGCCGACGGTCCCCGGCTGCACGTAGGTGTGGAACACCCACGGTGGATAGCCAGGGGCGAACCGCACCATCGCCAGCTCCACCACCCGGTCGCGCGTGGTCTCCACGTCGAGGAACAGGAGGGGCAAGGGGAGGGGCTGCTGCTGCAGGCGGGGGACCGCGAGGGACTGCGCCAGCCAGCCCCAGACGACCGCTGGCGGTACGTCGGCAGTCAGGGCGGGGATCATGACCCCATCTTGATCCTCGGCGGATCGGCGCGCAACCCAAGGATCCCCCCTCGGCCCGTCCAGCGGATCTACGGGCGTGCCCACCGCGCGAAGAAGTCGAGGATCTCCTCGGTGGCATCGATGTCCTGGTTGGTCTCGCCGAGCAGCGGCAGCGGGACGGTGCCGGGCCAGGTGTGGCCTCCGCCCTCCACGGTGCACAGCGAGGCCGAGTCGATGGGGCTGCACGACCACGTCTCGCAGCGCACGTCGCCGATGACCGCGGTCTCCTCCGGATCGGTGTGGCAGTCGTTCACCCGCTCGGCCCAGCGCGTCACGCTCTCGCGGGCTCCGGGCGAGATCAGGTTGCCGTCGTAGGGGACGGTGTCGTCGTCGGTGCCGTGGATGTGCAGCAGCGGAACCTTCACGCCGGGATTGCACACGGGCGAGGTCTGCGCGCCGGCCACCGGGGCGATGGCGGTGATGCGGTCGCCGCGGTCGCAGGCGAACTGGTAGCTGAAGTAGCCGCCGTTGGACAGGCCGGTCAGGTAGACCCGCCGCTCGTCGACGCACAGCTGCGCCGACAGCTCGTCGAGCAGGGCGTCGACGAAGCGCACGTCTTGGCTCTCGGGGAGCCAGTCCCAGCTGCGGTTGGTGCCGTCGGGGTGCACGGCGATCCACCCGCGGGCGTTGGCAGCGCCGGCCATGCCCGTGTAGGTCTTCTGCTGCTGGGCGGTGGTGGCGAGCCCGTGGAAGTTGAGGACGAGGGGGCGAACCTCGCTGCCGTCGTAGTCGTCGGGCAGGTCGACGATCGCAGAGCGCGTCTGACCCTCGAACGGCAGCTGCAGGGTGAAGTGGCGGGTGGACGGTGCGCCGAGGGTGCAGGCGGCCGCTCCGCTCGTGCCGGTGCCGGTGTCGACGAGGCCGCTGTCGACGGGGTCGCCGGTGTCGCCCGCGGGCTGCGGGTCACGGTCGTCGGGGTCGTCGGGCAGGGGCGTGGACGTGGACCCGTGCGGGTCGCTCGTGGTCGCGCCCGAGACCGTGCCGTCGCCGGCGCGTAGCTCGCCGCCGCCACAGCCCACGACCGCCACCAGGATCCACACACGGCTTCGCATCGCTCCTCCCGAGACAGGATGGCCCGTCGGATCTCGGAGGTCCAGAAATCCGACAAATCATTGGCAAACGCCGAGAATGTGTGGACGACGCGCCCCGGTGGCAGGGCTGGGTCGCGACATTTGTGACGCAAGGGTGTGCAGCTTTTCCAGCATATGCTAGAAAGCCAGCATGAACGATCCACTCTCCCGCCGTGAGCGCCAGATCATGGACCTCGTCTACCGCCTGGGCCGCGCCGCGGTCTCCGACGTGCACGAGGGCCTGCCCGACGCCCCCAGCTACTCGGCCGTCCGTGCGCTGATGGGCACGCTGGTCGACAAGGGCCACCTCCGTCACGAGCGCGACGGCCGGCGCTACCTGTACAGCCCGACAGTGTCGCGGGAGGAGGCGAGCACCTCGGCCCTGCGCCGCGTGGTCGCCACCTTCTTCGCGGGGTCTCCGGCTCAGGCGGCGGTGGCGCTGGTCTCCGAGGGGGGGCTGGCGCCCGACGAGCTGCGCGCGCTCGAAGAGGCCATCGCCCAGGCCAAGAGCGACGGCCGATGAGCGGGCCCACCGAGCTGGCGCTGGCGGCCGGCGTGATCGTCGAGGCGGGGGTGAAGGCCACCGCGGTGCTGGCGCTGGCTGGGGGCGGGGCGTGGCTTCTCCGCCGTCGGCCGGCCGCCGAGCGTCACACCCTGTGGGCGGCGGCGGTGCTGGTGTTGCCGGTCGTGCCGCTGCTGGCGGTGCTGCGTGGCCCGGCGCTGGCCATCGACGGAGGGGGCTGGCTGGTGGCGTCGTGGGCCCTCGGGGTGTTGCTGGCCTCGGTCGCTCCCGTGCGGGGACTGGCCGAGCTGGCGCGCCTTCGCGGAGCAGCGGTCCCCGACCCCGAGCGCTCCTGGCTGCGCTGGACCGCCGAGCTCCCCTCGCCGGTCACCTTCGGCTGGCGACGCCCGGTGGTGCTGATGCCCGACGCCGCGCGCTCCTGGGCGCCGGCCCGACAGGCCGTGGCCCTCGCCCACGAGCAGGCCCACGTGGCCCGTGCCGACTGGCTCGTGCACATGGGGGTGTGGGCCGTGGCGGCGCTGTTCTGGTTCCACCCGCTGGTGTGGTGGGCCCGGCGGCGGGTCGCGGAGGAGGCCGAGCATGCTGCCGACGACCAGGTGCTCGCCACTGGCGTGCGGCCCAGCGACTATGCCTCGCTGCTGCTGGCGGTCGCCCACGACCGGGCGCCGGCCGTGGCGCTGGCGATGTCGCCGACGGCGCGACGGGTGCACGCGGTGCTCGATCGACGCCCCCGCTCCCCGCGGCGTGGCGGAGCGGTCGTGGCCGCGCTGCTCGCGGTGCTGCTGGGGGCTCCCGCCCTGGCGTCGTGGTCGGTGGTGCCCACGGCGCCCGCAGGCGAAGGCTGGGTGGCCCCGGCCGACCAGGTCACCTGTCAGCCTGCGCCGGGGGTGCTCCCATGACGGGGTTGCTGGCGGTGTGGTTGACCGTGGCGTCGGCGTCCCCGTCGGCGGGTGAGGGCGACGTCCACGACCTGGTGCGGGTCGACGTTCGGGGCACGCGTGCCTCGATGGCGGCGGTGCGGTCGAAGGTGGAGGCGCTGTCCGAGGAGCGGCGGCAGACCGCGTCGCGCTCGCTGGCCTGGCTGGTGGCCCACGACCCCTACACCGAGGTGGCGCTGGCCTTGCCGTTCGCGCTGGAGCCGCTGGTGGCCGAGCTGTCGGCCGACCACGTCGACCGGCTGGTACACCACGACCTGTCGGCGCTGCAGGCCGGGCTGGCCGACCACGTGGCGCTGCTCGAGGCGCTCGGCGTCGCGCCCGTGGCCGCGGAGGCGCCGCTCGCTCACCCTCGGGCGCTGCTGGCCGAGCTGCCTACGAGGGTCGAGGGCCTCGACGAGCCCACGCGGCAGGCCATCCACGACCACAGCGAGCGGGTGGAGGCGGCCACCGGGCAGGTGCGTCCGTGTCCCCGCGACGTGCACACCTCGTTCCCAGCCCAGCCTTGGACCCTCGGGATGCACCTCGGCGGCTGGCACGACGCGCTGCGCCGGCTGGAGCCCTTCGTGACCGATGCGGGGGCGCGGGCCGAGGTGGAGGCGATGATCGCGCTGCTCGACGCGCACGCCGAGGCCGCCTGGCGCTGATGCCGGGCGGGTGCCCCACGACCGGTGACGCCCTGAAGAGGGTGCCTCCCGGACCGGTGAGACATCGAAGAGGGTGTTCGCCGCCCGGTCCGGGCCGTCGGCTACGAGAGAACCACCACAATGGGGTGCTCGGACGCCGCGATGGGGCCGGGACACCCCCCTCGACCCCTCACCGGTCCAGAGGGCACCCCCCTCGACACCTCACCGGTCTGGGGCAACCCGATGACGCGGGCTCCCTACGGGCGTAGCTCCCACCCATCGACGTCGGTGTAGTACTCGGCCGGGGCGATGGCCGTGTTGCGCAGCGAGGCGGCCATGCCGCTGCGCCCGTCGAGGTCGAACAGGTAGAGCAGCGGCCGCTGCTCGGCGAGGTGGGCGTGCAGCGCGTGGGCGGCGTCGCGGGCGTCGGTGTCGCGCTCGGCCACGGCCCAGGTGGCGAGCAGCTCGTCGGTGCGCGGATCCGACCAGCCGTGCACGTTGTGGCGGCCGCCGGTGCCGAGGAGCGGCTGCAGATCGTCGGAGGCGTCGGCCCGCCAGCGGTCGACGACCAGGTCGTAGCGGTCGCGCCGTGCGCTCCACGCCTCCGAGGGCACCGCCTCGGCCACCACCGGCACTCCTGCCG